>OGLB01001131.1_pt1 | contig 12064 bp, 9 predicted proteins | sample 1572551 | NCBI WGS metagenome assembly OGLB01 (sample SAMEA2582003, study PRJEB24529) | metagenome | biome: Human gut stool | place: China | collected 2011
TAAAAAAAGCGGTATGAATAACCGTACCTCACGCCCCGGGTATCGTCGGCGGGACGGAGAGACAGCAGCCGCGTCCCGGTATAGCGGGTCTCGTATCTGAAGGTCCCCGAAGCGGTGTTACAGTTCTGCAAATCCCGGAGCGTCAGAAAAACAGTCAACGTCCCCGGACGCGTCTTATTCTCCAGGATAAAATCCACGGAGTTATTCTCATTCCGCTGCGTGCGGATGGTCGGCGACTGGGCGACCGCCCCGACGAACATCAGGGCGAACGATGCAGTCAGAAAAATTCGTATCATCGGTCCGTGGTTCAGGTTGCAGTTCAGGTTGCGTCCCGCGCGGACGCGCCGTTTACCGCCGCACGAGCTTCACGACGTTCTCCACATGGTGCGTGTGGGGAAACATGTCGACGGGCTGCACGGCCTCGACGCGGTAGGCGGCGTCCATCAGCTGGAGGTCGCGGGCCTGCGTGGCGGGATTGCAGCTCACATAGACGATCCGTTCGGGCGCGGCGCGCAGGATGACCTCGATCACCGGTTCGTCGACGCCCGCGCGCGGCGGATCGAGGATGATCACGTCGGGACGGCCGTTCGCGGCGACGAATCCGTCGTCGAGCACCGCCTTCATGTCCCCGGCGTAAAAGACCGTATTTTCGATGCCGTTCAATTCCGAATTGACCTTGGCGTCGGCGATGGCTTCGGGGACGTACTCCACGCCCACCACCCGGGCGCAGCGCGCGGCGCAGAAATTGGCGATGGTTCCCGTCCCGGTGTAGAGGTCGTAGAGCACGTCGCCCGGCCGGAGGTCGGCAAAGTCGCGGGCCACCTTATAAAGTTCGTAGGCCTGCGCGGAATTGGTCTGGTAGAACGACTTGGGTCCCACCTTGAAGCGCAGTCCCTCCATCTCCTCGAAGATGTGGTCGTTGCCCTTGAACACCTCCACGTCGAGGTCGCCGATGGTATCGTTGCACTTGTTGTTGATGACATACATGAGCGAAGTAATCTGCGGGAAGCTGTCGGCCATGAACTGCAGAATCTCTTCCATCTTGCGGCGGCCTTCGTCGTCGGTCACCTTGCACTGCAGCACCACCATCAGTTCGCCCGTAGACGAGGTACGGATCATGATGTTACGAAGAAGTCCTTCCTGCGTGCGCAAGTCGAAGAACGGGAAGTTGTGCGCGTAGGCATAGTCGCGTACGGCATTGCGAATCTGGTTGGAAATGTCGTCCTGCAACCAGCACTTGTCGATGGCCAGCACCTTGTCGAACGCCCCCGGAATATGGAATCCCACGGCATTCATCTGGTCGTATTTCACATCCTGCTTCACCTCCTCTTCCGTAAGCCAGCGCTTGTTGGAGAATGTAAACTCCAGCTTGTTACGGTAAAAGCGGGTCTTTTCCGAGCCTAAGATAGGACGGAATTCCGGCAGTTCCACCTTCCCGATGCGGGTGAGGTTGTCGAACACTTGTTTCTGCTTGTACTTGAGCTGTTCCTCGTAAGAAAGACATTGCCATTTGCATCCTCCGCACACTCCGAAGTGACTGCAGAACGGCTCCGTGCGCAGGGGTGATTTCTCATGGAACTTTACCGCCACCGCTTCGGCGTAATGGTTCTTCTTGCGCTTCACCTGTAAATCGACTACGTCGCCCGGCACTACATACGGGACAAATATTACCAACTCGTTCACTTTAGCCACGGCTTTTCCTTCTGCGGCTACGTCTGTTATCGTTACCTTCTCCAGTAAAGGCAGTTCTTTTTTCTTTCTTGCCACGTTCTTTTCAATAAAACCAATTTGGGAGCAAATTTATACATTTTTCCTGACATTCTTCCATGTTTTTCGAAGAAGTTCATTTTGCAAACTCTATGTTGCAAAATATGTCGAAAAATATCTTCACAAAATTTGGGATTCAATAAAATATATATAGATTTGCCAGCGGTTGACCAACGAAAAACATTATTGAACCTTATCAAATATAAGAAAACATGGAAAAGAAAAGAGTCTATACTTTTGGAAACGGACAAGCTGAAGGAAAAGCTGACATGAGAAATCTTCTGGGTGGCAAGGGCGCAAACCTGGCCGAGATGAACCTGATCGGGGTGCCTGTACCTCCCGGATTCACCATAACAACCGAAGTCTGCAACGAATATTTTGAAAAAGGAAAAGAAGCAGTGGTTGCGCTGCTGAAAGACGACGTGGAAAAATCCATCAAGGGAGTAGAAGCCCTGATGAAGTCGAAGTTCGGCGATGTGGAAAATCCGTTGCTCGTTTCCGTACGTTCGGGTGCCAGAGCGTCCATGCCGGGGATGATGGACACCATTCTGAACCTGGGTCTGAACGATGAAGTAGTAGAAGGACTGGCTCGCAAGACTAACAACCCTCGCTTTGCGTGGGACTCTTACCGCCGCTTCGTACAGATGTACGGCGACGTGGTGCTGGGCATGAAACCCGTGAACAAGGAAGACATCGACCCGTTTGAAGCCATCATTGAAGAAGTGAAGAAAGCCAAGGGCGTACGTCTGGACAACGAACTCGACGTGGACGACCTGAAGACACTGGTAGTCCGCTTCAAGGAAGCTGTGAAGAAACAGACCGGACAGGAATTCCCGTCATGCGCCTACGAACAGTTGTGGGGCGCCATCTGTGCCGTATTCGATTCATGGATGAACGAACGCGCCATCCTTTACCGTAAGATGGAAGGTATTCCGGCAGAGTGGGGAACAGCCGTGAACGTACAGGCCATGGTATTCGGTAACATGGGTGAGACTTCGGCTACGGGTGTATGCTTCTCACGCGACGCCGCTACCGGTGAAGACCTGTTCAACGGTGAATACCTGATCAATGCGCAGGGTGAAGACGTAGTAGCCGGTATCCGTACTCCGCAGCAGATTACCAAGATCGGTTCTCAGCGCTGGGCCGAACTGCAGGGTATCTCGGAAGCAGAACGTGTGGCCAAATATCCTTCTATGGAAGAAGCCATGCCGGAAATCTATAGGCAACTGGACGAACTGCAAACAAAGCTGGAAAACCATTATCATGATATGCAGGATATGGAATTCACCGTGCAGGAAGGAAAACTGTGGTTCCTGCAAACCCGTAACGGAAAACGTACCGGTGCTGCAATGGTTAAAATCGCAATCGACTTGTTGCATCAAGGTATGATTGACGAGAAGACAGCATTGAAACGTATCGAACCGAATAAACTGGATGAACTGCTTCACCCGGTATTCGACAAGGTGGCCGAGAAACAGGCGAAAGTTTGGGTGAAAGGCTTGCCGGCATCTCCGGGAGCGGCAACAGGGCAGATCGTGTTCTTCGCCGATGATGCGGCAAAATGGCATGCTGACGGAAAGAAGATCGTAATGGTCCGTATCGAAACATCCCCTGAGGACCTGGCTGGTATGGCTGTTGCTGAAGGTATTCTGACTGCTCGTGGTGGTATGACTTCGCATGCTGCCGTTGTTGCACGCGGTATGGGTAAATGCTGCGTATCCGGTGCCGGAGCTTTGGAAATCGATTATAAGAATAAGACCGTAGAAGTCGATGGTATTAAGCTGAAAGAAGGCGACTATATTTCTATAAACGGTACGACCGGTACGGTTTATGTCGGAAAGGTAGAGACGAAGGCTGCCGAACTGTCCGGTGATTTTGCCGAATTGATGACTTTGGCAGATAAATATACGAAGTTACAGGTTCGCACGAATGCCGATACTCCGCACGATGCTACGATCGCACGCAATTTCGGTGCTGTAGGTATTGGTTTGTGCCGCACGGAACATATGTTCTTCGAAGGTGAAAAAATCAAAGCCATGCGTGAAATGATCCTGGCGGAAGATGCGGAAGGGCGTAAGAATGCACTGGCAAAGATCCTGCCTTACCAGAAGGAGGACTTCAAAGGTATTTTCAAGGCAATGGCAGGTTGTCCGGTAACCGTGCGTCTGCTCGATCCTCCTTTGCATGAATTCGTTCCTCATGATCTGAAAGGTCAGGAAGAAATGGCTGAAGCAATGGGCGTATCGGTAAAAGAGATCCAGAAACGAGTTGAATCATTATGTGAACATAACCCGATGTTAGGACATCGGGGTTGCCGTTTGGGTAATACATATCCCGAAATCACAGAAATGCAGACACGTGCCATTTTGGGAGCCGCTCTTGAACTGAAGAAGGAAGGTATTGAAGCTAAACCTGAAATCATGGTTCCGCTGACGGGTATCTTATACGAATTCAAGGAACAAGAAAAAGTGATCCGTAAAGCTGCCGCACAGTTGTTTGAAGAAATGGGAGACAGCATCGACTTCAAGGTCGGTACGATGATCGAAATTCCGCGTGCGGCATTGACTGCCGACCGTATTGCTTCTTCTGCCGAGTTCTTCTCGTTCGGTACAAACGACTTGACACAGATGACCTTCGGTTACTCTCGCGACGATATCGCTTCCTTCCTGCCTGTTTATTTGGAAAAGAAGATTCTGAAAGTCGATCCGTTCCAAGTTCTCGATCAGAATGGAGTGGGACAGTTGGTGCGTATGGCTACAGAAAAGGGACGTGCTATCCGCCCGGATCTGAAATGGTGGATCTGTGGCGAACATGGCGGTGAACCTTCTTCTGTGAAGTTCTGCCACAAAGTAGGACTGAACTATGTATCCTGTTCACCCTTCCGCGTTCCAATTGCACGTATCGCAGCGGCGCAGGCTGCTATAGAAGACTGATCCGGTTATGAATGTTCGATTTCATAATAGTGAAATTGGAGTTCCATGACTATGAAAATAAAGTTCCATGACTATGAAAATAAAGTTCCATGCCTGTGAAACAAAAGTTTCATGGGTATGGAATTCTTATTTTATCGTAGTATCCGATGATTTTCGAGAATAATTTATGAAAAAAAGTACCGAAGAAATCACAAAATAATGTACATTTGTTTTTTGATGATGAATGAATAAACAATATCTACGTATGGAGCGATATTTAATAATTAAGACGAGAGATGAATTATTGCGTATCAAAATAGGACAGATCCTCTATTTTGAAGCCGATAGAAATTACACTAAACTACTTTTATCTAACGGAATTCAATTCACATTTGCAATCAACATAGGAAAAATTGAAGAAATATTGGAGAAACAGGTCGCAGGTTGTAACACAATCCTGATGCGTGTAGGTAAAAGCCATATCATTAATAAAAATCACATCTTGCAGATAAATTTACCCAAGCAGAAGCTATTATTGCTAACGCAGGATGGAAAACCGAGGGAGTTGGTGATATCCAAGGATCCCTTGAAGGTATTGAAAGATACGCTCGAAAAGGAAATGGGAAAACCTGAAGAACCAAAAGTTGTTACAGAATGATCATCAGAATTGGAAAAGCTAGCGATAATGATTTTGTAGTAAACGACCCTCATGTAAGCCGGTATCATGCAAAGCTGATCCGTGAAGAGGGGGGATGTTGGCTACTTGAAGATTTGGGATCGACAAACGGAACATTTGTCAATGGTGCCCAGATCGTTAAGAAGCATGTTACTCCCAGCGATACGATCAAGCTGGGAGATAATTATGTGTTAAACATTTCCGAAGCCTTGAAGTCCAACAACGATTACAGCGAAGAGTTTGCTGCGCTGAAGCAAGTTTACGATAATTACATTCAAGCAAAGGTTAAGATACAATCTTCTAATCAATTTAAGACCAGATTATTCCAGTCTCTTCCATTTGCTCTTCCCGGTGTAGTGGGGGTTGTGATCGGTTTCCTAGGGAAAGGAAGCCCGGAACTGTTCGGATTGAGTCTGTTTATTACGATCTGTGCTCCGACCGTCGGTATCTACCTGGGTGCGAAACAGTCGGCCAAGATCCCACAGTTGCTGCAAGATCTGACCAATCAATTCAAAATCGATTATGTTTGCCCCAAATGCGGAACGTTTTTGGGTGAAATACCCTGGGAATCATTGCGCAATAGAAAACAATGCCCGATGCCTTCCTGTAAAGCTAAATGGGTGAGCGAATAAGAATCTGTTTCATATACTAAAAGTAATACTTTCGTACAGTAAACCCAAACATTTGATTATAAGGAACTATTTTGTGCTTGGATGTCAGCTCGTTTCCCTACTTTTGTTTCCAGAAAATTTAATTATAACATTTTATGCAAGAAGAGGATTACACATTCGTGACTTTAGACAGCGACGATGCTATACTGACCGACGCTGTTATTGTGGATGTGGACGGGGAAAACGACTTGTCGGATGTTGTAATGATTGACGAAAGTATTGATGTTTCTGATTTTATTACATTATCCGATGACACTATTATGTTGTCCGACGCAGATATGCTGGATACATATTCAACCGATATTGACGGATCTGATATATCGTTCATTTTATGATTTCCGTTAAATGTCCACATTGCCATGTTGGGTTAAAGGTAGACGAGGGGAAAATTCCCCTCGATATCACCTCTTTCAAATGCCCGAAGTGCAGACAACCGATTCCAGTCTCTTTGCTATCTATGGAGAAAGGAAGTGTCGCATCTGAATCGGAAACGGTTCTGATACAGCCTCTTCGTATGACGACCGGACATCTCTCTGTAATTGCAAATGCTGATACGCCGGAGCAAACTTTCCCTCTTCAGGAAGGTGTCTATATCATCGGACGAAAATCCAAGGCATCTACTGCTACGATCGGTATTGTGACGGCTGATAAATCAATGAGCCGAGAACATATCCGGATCGAGGTAAAAAAAGATGCCAAAGGAGGCTATAAACATTATCTTTCTGACAATAATAGTAAAAATCATACGTTATATAATAGCAATTACTTAGAGAATGGAGAGATTGTCGTACTCAATAATAATGATGAAATTATTATTGGTCGCACAGTTCTCCGATTTAATGAATAAAAATAGTCTATGCTATGAATATAACGATCGGCAACCCCTGGGCAGTCAGTGAAAAAGGAGGCAGATTGAATAATGAAGATTCTATCTTTCCTTTGCCGGAAACGGCAAATTCCAATCAAAACTTATTTTTGGTATGTGATGGTGTCGGGGGGGCTGAAAAAGGGGAGATTGCAAGTTCATTGGCTTGCGAGTCTTTCCAGACTTTTTTCTCAACTTTTCGTGAAGGTGAGCCGAACGCGGATTTTATAAATAAAGCGATTCGTTATACCGAAGCACGTTTTGATGACTATGTAGCAATTCATCCGGAAGCCAAAGGAATGGCAACCACCTTGACCATGACCTTTGTAGGTACGACCGGCATAACCTTGGCGCATGTGGGGGACAGTCGGATTTACCATTTCCGGAAAGGAGAAATCTTGTTCCAGACTGAAGATCATTCATTGGTCAATTCGTTAGTGAAATTAGGAAAAATCACCCATGAAGAGGTTACACATCACCCACAGCGGAATGTGATCATACGGGCTATCCAAGGAACGGACCATCCGACAGAGGCTGATGTCGTACTTTTGGATGATATCAAGGCTGGTGATTTTTTGTTCATGTGTTCGGATGGTGTACTCGAACGTCTTAACAATGATGAGCTTTCGGATATATTCAAGCATTTAGGTGGTCCGGAAGAGATTAAAAACGCAATCATGTCCGCTTGTAGCGGGAAAACACGCGATAACTTTTCTTTTTATATCATACCTATACAAAATGTGTTAGATTCCGCAGGAATTAAACAAAATATTCTTTCATTCCTTTATTCTTTTATATAAATAACGTAATTTTGGCAGACTAATAGAATTGCGCATAGTATAGTTATGAATTTGCCAAACGGACATGTTCTTCAGAATGGAAAATATCGGATCACTCATGTAATCGGTCAGGGCGGCTTTGGTATAACATACAAAGGCGTCTGGTATACGGAGGTGAAGGGATCGTTAGGAACCGTACAGACAGAGGTGCCTATTTGCATAAAAGAATACTTCTTTAAAGACTATTGTTACAGGGAAGCAGAATCATTTGCTGTCAAGGTGCATTCCGAGACAGGAAGGGTTCTTTTCGATAAATTCAAAGAGAAACTTATCAAGGAAGCCAAAATTCTTTCTGAAGTTCACCATCCTCATATAGTGAATGTGCTGGAAGTTTTCGAAGAAAACGGCACGGCTTATATTGCCATGGAATATATTCCCGGTTGTTCACTTAAATATATGATGGACAGGGAAGGCATATTGCCGGAACCGAAGGTCCTCAGATATGTTCGCCAGATAGGAGAAGCACTCCAGTTTGTACATGAAAAGAACATTCTTCACTTGGATATCAAACCCAGCAATATCCTGATTGACTCGTCAGGGAAAGCACGTCTGATTGATTTCGGCGTGAGCAAGCGATATGACATCGAGCAACAGGAAACAAGTACGACCATGCTTACCTTATCAAAAGGATTTGCCTCGATCGAACAATACGATAACGAAGGAACACAAAGTTTTTCACCCTGTCCGGATATCTATTCGCTCGGTGCTACCATGTATAACCTTTTGACAGGGAAGATTCCGACCGAATCTATTTTGCGGGCAACACGTCCTTTGCAGAATCCGTCGGAACTGAACAGGAATATATCTCCTAAGACAGAAGCCGCTATAATCAAGGCAATGCAAATCATTCCGGCCGATCGTTTCCAAACGGTGGATGAAATGATGGCTGCATTAGATTTTTCTGCGGAAGAAGAAATACCTGCAAATGAGTTGCAAAATACAGACGGGCAGGAGGCGGATGGTGAGACAACGGTCATACATCCGAATGAGCAATCGCCTCAGAATGAGGAGGACGAAGATCGTACGATTATAAATAGCGAAGAAATTATTTCTCAGCCCTCTAAGAAAAAAAGAAAAGGGATGCTGATATCCGTGCTTATTGCTATATTTGCCAGTGCAGGATCTGTTGTCGCTTTTCTGGTGCTGGGGAACAAAACCTCTACGAAACCGGATGTAACGGAGTTGATTAGCCCGGTCGAAGAGGAAAAAGATTCAATAGGCATCTTTCAAGACACAACTGTTTCGGAGGTGAAAGAAGCATCTATGCTTAGCGAGAAGGATAAGAAAACAGAGGCAGCAATGGCCCGACAGCCGGAAAAGGTGACGCCCGTTGTTGTTGATGAACCCCGGAAGCAACCGGATACAAAGCAGGTTCCGGCTGAAGGAAATAAAATAACAATACAGCCAGTACAGCCTACTGCTGAAGAAATTGAGGCGAAATATGTCGCTTTAATAGCTTCTGGCAAGGAGAAGATGGGAAAAGCGGACTTTACGAACGCAAAGAAAGATTTCACGAAAGCGAAAGAAACCAAGTTGACGGAAGAGGTCGTACGCCTTTTGATTTCTTGTGATGAAAAGGAAGCAGCCAAACTTTTGGCCGACAGGAAAGCTCAATATGAGATGAAGAAAACTTTCGGGAACTTTACAATTGTACGAAAGAAATCGACCATGTTATATGGGGCGATCGATTCGGATGCGAACGAGCGTATACCATGTAAATACCGTAATGTCGGGATTGCCGAAAATGGCCGTGCTTTCGAACGTAAAGATGGTTTGTTCGATATCTATAATGCTGATGGCGTGTTGGTAAATGAAGGATCAACGTATTATTAACGTGTTTATGAAAAGACTTTGGATTTTAACTCTTTTTGTTGCGTTGCCGATGTGTTTGCTGGCTCAACAAAAAACAGAATATAACAGAAAAGGTGACGAGGCGATGAAACGCTTGGACTATAGCGATGCAAGGATGTGGTATGAAGAAGGTGTCGTGCAATGTGATCCTTACAGTATCGAGCAGCTCACATCGATTTGGTTAGCCAACCAGAGAATGCGTCCATCAATGCACAGTCTGATGAACAAGTGTCGGGCTTGTCTGGAACTGATGGCCAATAATGAGGATACAACAGCCATTTCGCAGCTGATAATCTATTATACCGAGGGGATAGGAACTTCCAAAAACGAAACTTTGGCCCAATCCTGGCAAGATCGTCTGGAAACACTTCGCAAACCGGTAGAGCCCGTTTTCTATCCTTCTGCCAACCCAATAAAGCCAGATACTCCCAAAGAACCGATGAAGTTCTTTATTGGTTATGCCTACTCCATAGAAGCACCTTATGGCTTGACAGTGGGAGGGGTGAAATCTCGTTTGGGTTGGTTCCTGCGTTTTAAGACCAATCTAGGTTTTAAGGAGTACGACGGGGAATGCCGGGGAACAGATGAGTTTGTCGGCCCTACTCCCGATAATCCGTTTTATTTCACGAATAAGAAAAAGGTGAATAACTATGCCGGTACAGCTGGTTTGGTTGTAAAATGTACATCCTGGTTATATACGTCCGTAGGTTTAGGATATGGCAGTCGGGAATTATTATGCGAATATATCACAATCGATAATTCGGATTATAGAATAGAAAAATCCTATTGGGCGAAGAATTTGGATTATTCTTATAGCGGGTTAGCTGCCGATCTGGATGTAATGGTTAAGTTCGGTCCTGTGTTTGTAAGTGCAGGGTGCAATACGTTGAATTTTAAATATGTTGATTTGAATGCCGGTGTCGGTCTGTTTTTCTAATAAGAATTATTTATGAAACACATATACTCAATCTTTTTATCAGCTGTTTCACTTTTATGGATGCTTTCCGGATGTGTGGAAGATCCGGATATGGATACGCGTTTGCAGAAAGCAAAGGCTCCGGAGGTTTCCGAGACTTCAATGGAAGGAGAAGCATATGCTTCTTCGATCACTTTAAAGGCTCAAATAATGAAAGAGAACGGTTTGCCAGTAAAAGAATGTGGGGTTTGTTGGAGTACCCAAACAGGAACGGAGCCGCTTGAGAACATGCGTAACAAGCGATATACAAAAGCTGATAAAATAGAAAACCACAATTTTACAGCTACCATATCCAATTTGGAAGATAGTACAAAATATTATGTATATGCTTATGCTATTAATGATATAGATACTGCATTTTCAAAAACAGAAGGAGCGTATACGACAATAAATGGTATTGGAGAAGTTGCGACTTTGGATGTGGATAGTGCCACAGTAAAAGCAACTTCCACTTGGGTAAAAGGGAAAGTTAAGAATCGGGGAGTCGGCATTGAGAAATTAGGTTTCTACTATAAGAAAAAGAAACAAACCGGAGATATCGAACCCTCGGATCAAGATTCCGTTATCACATACGAAGGGAGTGACTTGGCAACTGTCGATACTTTCTCCTGCCAGATTACGAATCTGGAGCCGGAAACTTGGTATTATGTCCGTGCTTTTGCCAAAAATCAGTTTGGCGAGTTTGCTTTTAATGTGGACTCTTTTAGGACTACAGATGGCAAACCTTTTGTCGGTAAGTTGAGTCTGATAAAAGACAGTACGACTTTCACCACAGCCGATCTGTCTGCTTTCTTGATCAACGAGGGAGATGCACCTGTCAGTGCCTATGGTTTCTGCTGGAGTGTAGAAGAAGGGCCGACGATAGATGCTGATACAATCATTTGTACGAGCCTTGAGGATGATGGTAAATTTACGGGAAGGATACAGGGATTGGAGTCTGCCAAAAAATATTATGCAAGGGCTTATGCCATAAATAACTTCGGCACAGTATATAGTGAAGAAGAAATTACGATTTCGACAAAAAGCGAGAAGCCGAATATTATAACATTCCCCATCACCCCTGATTCGATCAAAAGCGATGGAACAGTTCACATTGGCGGGGAGTTGCAGAATGGCGGAAACAGTGCTGCTACAGAGTGGGGAATTTGTTGGTCTTCAAGCAATAAGGAGCCGAGTATCAAGGATAATCATGTTGCTGTAGATGATACGCTTTTCATGTATGCATTGCCTTCGTTAAAAGGTGCAACAATCTATTATGCAAGGACTTATGCTACTAACAAAAGTGGTTTGACTGGCTATGGAGAAGTTAAATCTTTTACTACTCCGAATATTTTTGAGAATAAAAATATTTATCCGGGAGCTAATAGGCAATTTTCTGCTGGATTTATCCTTAATGATCAAAACTCAGGTTCTCGTATCTATGTTGTAGGAGGAGACTTAGGTGGCGAACGGAGTAAAGAAATGTTTGGATATAATGTGCAGGCTTATGAATTGATTCCTGTGGTTC
>OGLB01001132.1_pt1 | contig 12061 bp, 7 predicted proteins | sample 1572551 | NCBI WGS metagenome assembly OGLB01 (sample SAMEA2582003, study PRJEB24529) | metagenome | biome: Human gut stool | place: China | collected 2011
CGCTTCCATCACTATCACTCCGGCTGCCGGAAGCAGTTCCGGACAGGCGATAGAGGCTGTGGGGAGCTTGATAAAAAATCAATTGGGCAATGAGTTTGGTTATGAATGGACTTCAGTTGCTTATCAGGAAACTCATTCCGGTAATACCACTACCATTATTCTGATTATGGCGTTGCTGGTGGCATATCTGGTGTTGGCGGCACAGTATGAAAGCAGCACAGTTCGAAAGTTTCAAGGATCCTTTCATTATCATGCTTACCGTTCCGCTAGCCATTGCAGGAGCACTGATTTTCATGTATGCCGGAGGTATCACGATGAACATATTCAGCCAAATCGGCATTATCATGTTGATAGGTCTAGTGGCAAAGAATGGTATTTTGATTGTGGAATTTGCCCGTGATTACCGTAAAGCCGGCAATCCTATCCGTGAGGCGGCATACGAGGCAGGGCATGTGCGCTTGCGTCCTATCCTGATGACTTCATTTACTTTCGTGCTGGGTGTGATGCCGTTGTTGTTTGCCACAGGAGCCGGTGCAGGCAGCCGTGTGGCACTGGGTGCGGCAGTGGTGTTCGGTATGGCTGTGAATACAATTTTTGCTACCATTTATATTCCTAACTGGTATGAAGTGATGCAGCATATTCAGGAAAAATGGCTGACTAAGAAAAAATAATTGTTTGGTTTCACCACAGATTGGTCAGATTTATACGGACAACTCGATTTAAAAACTGTATGGATTTGCGTTATCTGTGGTGAATTTGTGTATCTTTGCGACAAACACATGGAAATATGGATACAATAAACAACGATCTTACTAACTTATTGCAACAGATGGGTGTGCATCAGGAAAGCCTGGGCATAACTCAGCGTATTGTCATTATAGCAGGGATTCTGATCATTGCTTTTGTGGCAGATTATTTTTGTAGAAAAATAGTAGTTCCTACTATAAAGAAACTGACGGCAAGGACTCAGGCTACTTGGGATGATTATTTATTCAATGATGCTGTATTAGATAATATGTGTCATCTTATTCCACCTATTATATTGTATGTATTGCTTCCTTTTGCTTTTCCGCATGAACCTGTGACTTTGACATTCATTCTGAAGCTATGCTGGGTGTATATCACGGCTGTAGCCATGAAGTTGATTTGTTCTTTTCTGACTTCTCTCTATACCATTTCAAGCGAACATGAGAAACTAAAGAATCATCCTCTGAAAGGGGTATATCAGATGATAAAACTGATTGTGATTTGTGTAGGGGTGATCATTATAGTCAGTACCTTGATTGATAAAGATCCTGTGAATATTCTTACCGGATTGGGTGCTTCTGCAGCTATCTTGATGTTGGTTTTCAAAGATACGATTATGGGGCTGGTAGCCGGAGTCCAGCTTTCTGCCAATGATATGCTCCGTCCGGGAGATTGGATTACCATGCCGAAATACGGAGCGGACGGTACAGTAATAGAAGTGACTCTTACCACTGTAAAGGTACGCAATTGGGATAATACTATAACTACAGTCCCACCTTATGCATTGGTCAGTGATTCGTTTCAGAATTGGCGTGGCATGAGGGAAAGTGGTGGACGCAGAGTGAAACGTTCTATTAATATAGATATGAATACGGTCCGTTTCTGTACACCGGAACAAATGAAAAAATTTGAAAAACAAGTCTGGATGTCAGGCTTTGAAAAGACAGGAAAGGAGGAGGTGAATCTTTATGTATTTCGTCACTATCTGGAATATTATTTGCGTCATAATCCTCGGGTGAATACAGAATTGATTTTGATGGTGCGTCAATTACAACCTACGCCGCAAGGATTACCCATAGAACTTTATTTCTTCTCAGCCAATAAAGACTGGATTCCATACGAACGTTTGCAAGCAGAGGTTTTTGACCATTTGTTGGCTGTTCTTCCCGAATTTGGATTAAGGGTATTCCAAATTCCTTCAGGATTGGATGTGTTGTCTCTTTCTTCTCATTAATTATTTATAATCTCACTAGCGGAGAGGTACAGGAATCATCACATATTAACATGGATTACATCAAATTTATTGATTGTCAAAATGAATAATCCGTGTTAATATGTGAGAATGTACACTATTATACATGAAGTTCCAGTATAAACCGAGTTCCTTTTTTATAATCAGTGTCCAAAGTCAGTGTACCATTTAATTTATAAGCGATAAGGCTGCAGGTAGGCAACCCTAGTCCGTTTCCTTGCGTTAAATCGCGTATTTCTGCAAATGGCTTGAACAGTTTTTCACGTGCTTCAACCGGAATTCCCGTTCCTGTATCAGTTAGTATGAATTGATGTGTATGGGCGCTTCGTTTTTTGAATTCCAGTGAAATCTTACCACTTTTCGTATATTCTGCCGCATTGTTCAATAAATGGTTTAATATACGTTCCAATTCTTCTGCATTTGTCTTAATATTTACACGTGGAACATTTACCACTGCTTCTACTCCGGATTTGAAGTTTATTTTCGCTTTTTCCATAATACTTTCACACAATGTATTTATGTTCAGTTCCTTTAGCGGATAATGTTCTTCACGTGTTTCTTCCAATGAAATATACGTCTGGATAGCTGTCATTAATTCTTTCAGTGCCTTGATGTTTTCATGTAATATTGGGGTGGATATTGTTTCCTTTGTTGCTTCATCTATTGTATTCAGACTTGGTTCAATTTGGGCGCTGATATTACCGATAAATTTAGACTTCTGCTCATTGTTTTCATTCGCTATCTGCAGGCTATGTTTCAATTTCTTTACTTGGCGGATATGTTTAAATAACAGGGTAGCTAAGAATAATAATCCGGCAGCCAATATGGCGGATAACACACATAGTGCAATGATAATAATTAGATTTGTGGTAATCTTGTCTTCTTTTTCCTGCAAAATTTTTTGACTGGTTTCATATTTTTGTTGTAGTGTGTTTAGCTCATTGGCTGTTTTTACTGCTTTTATGGAATCTTGCCATGAAGTATAAAGTTTTCTCATTGCAATAGCCAATGGGGCATTATTATTCTGTTCGGCATATCCCAACATGTCTTTATAGCATTGGTCTATTCCTTTTTCGTCTTTACCGGCAGAGCGCTTTTGGAATAAGATGTTGTAACATTCCAAGCTTTTGTCTGTCATACCGAAAGTTTGATAATAATTGGCTTCCGTCATTAGAAGCTCTTCTTGTAAAGAGTCTGATTTTAATAGGTCTGTATAGGAGTGAAGTTGTTTCAATAGTATCTTGCATTGTTCTGTATTTTTTAGATTCGTATACATACGCAGGCGTTCTTTACCCACCATGAAACGTAATTTGTATTCGGGTGATTTTTTTTCTTGCTCATTATAATAAATCAATGCATCCATTTGTCGGCAAGTGGCAAAGGCTTCTTTATATTGCCTGTTTTGAGTAAAGAGCGTACTTATCCGTATTCCCTCTTCTACCGCTTTATTTATTTGCTTTTGTTCGGCATACTGAGTGAATTTTGCCCACTTTGTATTTAACTCTTGAATATTGACATCTGCCGGTTTGGCTGTAGTTTGTCCTTGCCCTGCAGCACAACAAAAGGCAAGTGCTAATGTTAGAAGAATTTTTTTCATTATTGAAACAGGTTTTCTGCAAATATAACCTTTTTTTAAGCAAAAAGTTTAGGGAAGTGCAACTTTTTTTCAGCTTCTAGCGTCTAAACAGTAAAACAATAACTTTTAAGCAGGACAGGCCATCTTGTAAAAAGAATAAAATCATAATATTTAAAATGAGAAAAATAGTAATGATAGCTATACTGGTAGTCAGTATGGTACAAGGAGTTTTTGCCCAACAAATAATTATAAAGGGCACTGTGAAAGACGCGACAAGCAAAAAGGCAGCAGAATATGTTAATGTAGTTTTACAAACAGCAGATTCGGTTTTTGTTGGAGGGACTACTACGAATGGTAAAGGCGATTTCTTGCTGAATAAGGTTTATGCAGGCAATTATTTTTTGGCACTATCCTGTGTGGGGTATCGTACGCAATTCATTGTATTAGACGGAATTAAACAGAATATAAATTTAGGGGAAATTTTGTTGGAAGATGATGCTGTGGCTATGGAAGGTGTAACAGTTAGTGCTTCCGGACAGATCAGTCATTCGGATCGTAAGTTGATTTTTCCTTCTGAACGGCAAATGAAGATTTCAAAAAATGGAGTCAATCTGTTGCAACAGATGATGCTTCCCCGTATTCAGATAAATCCCATGAATAATGAGATAGGAGTGTTAGGGGGAGGAGAACTTCAGCTTCGTATCAATGGAGCGAAAGCAGAAGTTGAAGAGATTAAGGCATTACAGCCATCAGACATTATTCGAATAGAGTATCATGACAATCCAGGTTTACGTTATGGTAATGCTGAGGTAGTGCTTGATTATATTGTCCGCCGTCCGGAAACGGGGGGAAACTTTGGAGTGGATTTGTCTCAGGGGATGAATGCCATGTGGGGAGAATATAATGTTTTTGGAAAAGTGAACCATAAGAAGTCGGAGTTTGGCGTTTCGTATTACATGGGACCTCGCGATTTCTATGGTATGTACCGGGATAATGAAGAGGAATTCCATTTGGCGGACGGAACGACATTACATCGTATAGAAGAAGGTGAACCGGGGCACGGATCTATGTTTATGAATAATTTAAGTATGAATTATAATTTGCAGCAGACCGAAAATTCATTGTTCAGTGCTACTTTTCGTTTGAGAAGTAATAGCCAGCCGCATTGGAATTATCAAGGAGTATTGACTAATGTTGCCGATTCTGATGATAAGGTGGATATGATAGACCGTACTAAAGAAAGTTGGTCTCGTCCTTCGTTGGATCTTTATTATCAACAGGGATTGAAAAATAAGCAACTTTTGGTATTCAATGTGGTCGGTACTTATAATAAGGAAAAATCACGCCGTTTGTATCAAGAAAGTTTGCAGGATGAGTTGTTGACTGATATTAATAATAATGTATTGGGAGATAAATATTCTCTGATTGGGGAGGCTGTTTATGAGAAGCAATTTTCTAAAGGAAATTCCTTGAGTTTCGGTTTGCGCCATACTCAGTCTTTTGCCAATAATGAATACCGTAACGGTCATTATTATGAAACGGATATGAATCAAGGGGATACATATGTTTATGGTGAATATAGAGGAAAGGTGAAAAAATTGGACTACAGATTGGGGGTAGGCGTTACTCGTTCTTATTATAAACAAAGTGGTGATGATTCGTATGAGAATTATAGTTTTAATCCCCGTTTGGTACTGCATTATACATTACCGGGAAATTCATTTGTTCGTTGGAAATCCGATATCAGTAATGCTTCTCCGTCATTGGGGGATTTAAGTGCAGTAGAACAGATTGTGGATTCGTTGCAAATCAGACGAGGCAATCCGAACTTGAAAGCCTATTTGCGTTATCACACAGAGTTGACATACGAATGGCAGAAAGGTATATTTTATTCTAATCTTTGGGGAGCGTATGATTATCAGCCGAATGCCATTATGGACGAGAAGTATCAGGACGGTGACAAGATTGTACAGACATGGGACAATCAAAAGGATTGGCAGAAATTATCGGGGCGTCTGACTTTGCGTGTCGGTCCTATTAAGGATATGCTACAGTTCTCGTTTACCGGTGGGGTAAACCATTATATGAGTCATGGTAATACATATTCTCATACTTATACAAACTGGTATTGTAATGCTGAAGCATCCTTTAATTACAAGCAGTTCTCTCTTTACTGGCAGATGAATACTAACTGGAATAATTTCTGGGGGGAAACCTTGTCGGGGGGAGAGAATATTCAGGTATTGGTGATGTATTACACGCATAAGAATTTGCGTGTGGGGCTAGGCGCTTTCAATCCGTTTACGGATAATTATAAGCAACAGACTGAGAACTGGAATAAATATGCTTCTTATAAAAAAACGAATTATGTGAAGGAGAGCTCGCAAATGTTTTTGGCAAGTGTTTCTTATAATTTCTCGTTTGGCCGTAAGTTTAAGACAGGTCAACGGAGGGTGAATAATAGTGATAACGATTCCGGAGTGATGAGTACCGGAAAATAAACAAGATAATCATTTGAATGAACTTAAGTTCATGGGGCAAGTAAGTTAAGTAACTTGACTCACGAACATAAGTTGCTTGGCTTACGAAGTTAAGTTCATAAATTTACCAGAATAATAGATATATTACCCTTAACAAAATCATATATGAAAATGAAAAAAAACTTGATTGATTATGAGCTCCTGTGGGAGAAAATTACGGATTACGCAAAGGCCACCGGTAGAACGACTGCTCGTCCTGTACTTCTATTATATTATGTATTGCGAAGCCCCGAAACTCCCTCTTCGGATAAGATGTTGATTGTGGCGGCACTTTCGTATCTGGTATTGCCGATTGATTTGATTTCGGCTAAGCGGTTACCAATTATCGGCTGGATTGATGAAGCGGTATCTTTGGTTTATGCTTATAAAAAGGTGTGCCGCTATGTGACTCCTGAGATTGAATCAGAAGTGGATAATATATTGGAACGCTGGTTCCCGGAAGGAAAGTATGAGTTGATAGAAGAATAAATATTGTACTTGTCTTTGGGGAGTAAGGATGGGTAAATGGAGTATTTTAGGAATGGGCTTCGTCGACTTTCGGCGTGGCCCTTGCTGATTGTAGACAAAGGTAAATTGTAACTCTCCCCAAGGAACTTCATTTTGTCTGAGAATATGTGAGGTATGTAAAAGTGTTACAATATGTTTTGAGTCTTATTAATTCCCTATAATTCAATTATTAACATGACCTAAGTTCTCTTAGAACTTTATATTAAATATTGCTGCAAAGATATGAAAATATATTAAATATCAAAGAAATTGCAGATAAAATGTTGGATAATAAATAATTTTATTCTATTAAGCCTTACTTTTTGCTTGCCAAATCCAGCAAAACAACTCTTTTTGAGCGTTTTTATCTAAGTTCTAAGAGAACTTAGCATTTATGAACGTTAAATTAAAAAGTTTTTTTATGAAAAAGAGAGTTTTGTTTACGTTGGCTTGTCTATTCCTATGGACAGGTATGGCAATGGCTCAAGTATCCCGAATTACTGGAGTTGTAGTTTCGGCAGAAGACAATGAGCCGATTGTCGGAGCTTCGGTTCTTGTGAAAGGTACTACCCTTGGAACTATTACCGATATGAATGGCCGGTATAGTATAAACAATGTTCCGGTCAATGCAAAATCTTTGGTAATATCGTTTGTCGGTATGAAAACACAAGAATTGGCTATAAAGGGTGGTGAGCAAAGAGTAGTGATGCAAAGTGATACGGAATTGATTGATGAGGTCGTTGTAGTGGCTTATGGTACACAGAAAAAATCATCTTTTACAGGAGCTGCTTCCACAGTAGGGGCCAAATCCATAGAGAAACGTGCTATCACTAATGTTACAGCTGCATTGGAAGGAAATGCTTCCGGAGTTCAGGTGACTGCTGCCACCGGACAACCTGGTGAATCTTCTTCTATCCGTATTCGTGGGTTTGGCTCAGTCAATGCATCCAATGCTCCTTTATATGTAGTGGACGGAACTATATACAATGGTAGCATAGGTGATATTAATCCTGCAGATATTGAGTCTATGACTATATTGAAAGATGCGGCATCTACTTCTTTGTATGGTTCAAGTGCGGGTAATGGTGTTATCTTGATTACTACTAAAAAAGGTAAAGAGTCAGGTGGAACAGGAGTAAACTTGACCATTAACCAAGGATGGTCAAACAGGGCTTATAAAGATTATAAAAAGGTGGGGATTTATGATTACTATCCTTTACAATGGGAGATGTTGAAGAACTCTTATATTACATCTGGTAAGGATGCTGCAACGGCGGCCTCATTGGCAACATCTAAAATTGGAAGTACATTGAAGTATAATCCTTTTGTTGGTGTCGCAGATGATGCCATTGTCGGAACTGATGGAAAACTGAATTCTTCTGCTGATGCATTGAAGTGGGGGGATGATTTGGATTGGGAAGATGCAGCTTTCAAGACCGGCTATCGTCAGGAATATAATTTGAGTTATAATACAAAAACAGAAAAAAGTGATACTTATGCTTCTGTTGGCTATTTAAATGATGATGGTTATATGATCAAGACTGACTTTGAACGTTATTCTGGTCGTTTGAATTATAATGTGTATCCTACTAAATGGTTCAAGACTGGTTTGAATTTGGGAGTAACGCGTACGGTATCCAATTATTCAACTTCAGATTCGGGAAATTCGAGTTCATATAGTAACCTTACCCGTTTTATTCGTACCATGGCTCCTATATATCCCGTTCATAAACATGATTTGGAAACCGGTGCTTATTTGGATGCTAATGGTAAGGCAACTACTGATCCGGGTGAATATATTTATGATTATGAAGGAACTCGCTTGTCGAATAATGGACGTGATGCGATAGCTGAAACAGAGTTCAATCAACGTGAACTGGTGCGTGTTAATCAGACTGGACATACTTATCTCACTTTGACTCCGGTTGAAGGGTTGAACCTTACAGCCAATTACTCTATCAATAATATTGATTATCGTCGTAAAGTCTATGAAAATCCTTATGTGGGCGATGGCACTGCCGGACCGGGTCGTTTGAACCAAATGTCTACCCGAACGCTGACTCAGACCTTCAATCAATTGATAACTTATAGCAAGTCTATCGGAAATCATAACTTTGACGTTCTTTTGGGACATGAAAACTATTCTTATAAGTATGAGTATTTATATGGCATGAAGACCCAGGAAACAGTTTCGGGCATGTATGAATTTGGTAATTTCGTAAATATCAGTTCACTTAGCTCCTATACGAACACCTATAAAAAGGAAGGTTACTTTGGCCGTATCAATTATGATTATGCGCATAAATACTACGCTTCACTTTCTTATCGCCATGATGGTTCCTCGCGTTTTGCAAAAGAGAACCGATGGGGGAATTTCTGGTCGTTCGGAGCAGGCTGGAGAATTAGTGAAGAGGCATTTATGAAGGATGTGAAATGGGTGAATAACTTGAAATTACGTGCTTCTTACGGTGAAACAGGTAATGATAATATATTGGATAGTGATGGTGATCCTGATTATTATCCTTATCAGACCTTATATGGTTTGGGATATAAGAATGGCTCAGAAGCTGGAGCCTACTTCACGGTGATAGCCAATCCCTCATTGAAATGGGAAACACAGATATCTACGGATATTGCTCTTGAATTTGGCTTGTTTGACCGTTTGACGGGTACTATTGAATATTTTAAGAAAGATTCCAAGGATTTGTTGTTTGATGTTTCCCAGCCTGCTTCTGTCGGAGTAACATCCATTATACAGAATATCGGTAAGGTTACTAATTCAGGAGTGGAAATAGAGTTGGATTATAATGCATTTAAAAATAAAGATTGGAGTGTATCTGTTGGGGCCAATGCTACTTTTGTGAAGAATAAGATCAAGAATCTGCCGGCTACAATGAAAGAAAATGGATATATCAGTGGCTCTAAAAAGTGGTTGGAAGGAAAGTCCATTTATGAATTCTGGCTTCGTCAATGGCATGGGGTAGACCCTCAGACCGGTGATGGTTTATATGTGGCTGATGTAAGTAAATATAATCAAGGGAATATCGGAACAGGGGATGGAAACATTACGCAGAGCCAGTTTGATGAGTATAAAAAAACAGTAGTGACTATTGATGGTAAGGAATTGACCAATTCGTATACTTATGCTAAATACGACTTCAGCGGTTCTTCTATTCCTGATGTGTATGGTGGGTTTAATGTCAGAGTTAGTTATAAGAACTTTGATTTGGCTGCTGTATTCTCTTACCAGTTGGGCGGTCAGATTCTGGATACTAATTATGCTACCATGATGAGTATGACTGAATTTGGTTATGCACAAAGTCCGGATTTGTTAAAAGCATGGAAACAGGCAGGGGATATTACTGAGGTTCCCCGTATAGACAATAGTGCGGCTCATACCACGAATATTGGTCAGTCTTATTCAACTCGTTGGCTTACCAGCTCGGATTATCTTAATTTAAGATCTGTCACTATTGGCTATCAGCTCCCAAAAACTTGGTTGAGCAAAGTGATGCTTAAGAGTGCCCGTTTGAATCTGACTGCGGAAAACTTGTTCATGTTGAAAGCCCGTCAGGGATTGAACCCGATGGCCAACTATTCCGGTGTGACTTATAATGAGTATATGCCGTCCCGTAATATCACGTTAGGGCTTAATGTTTCATTCTAAAAATAAAAGAATTATGAGATCAATTAAAAATATAACATTAGGATTAGCGACAGTTGGAGTAATGTCTCTATCCGGTTGTGCCGGTGATTATCTGGATACCATTCCGTCTACCTCTGTTTCAGAAACGACAATAAACACCTCGTTGGACAATCTTTATATAGCATTGAACGGAATTCATAAAGAGATGGTTTCTCAGGAAAGCGGATATCAGTGTCTGGGCGGTGAACCCGGTTTTATGATGTCACGTGATGCAGAGGCTGATGATATGAATTGGCAGACAAATACATGGATGAAGGCGGCCTATTTAGGATGGCAATGCAATATGAATGAAACGAATGGTTATAATTATAAGTTCTGGCAGATTTATTATCAATGGATTCTGAATGCCAATAAAATTTTGGCGGGTTTGGAGGAAGTTGAAATAACTAGCCAGGAATTGTTTGACCAGATAAAGGGAGAAGCTTTATGTATTCGTGCTTGGGCTCATTTTAATTTGGTCCAGCTTTATGCAAAACGTTATGAAGCCGGCAAGGATAATACACAGGATGGAATTCCTTATCGTGAAAAAGCTGTGGCCGAAGAGCAGGCACGTAATTCCGTAGAAGATGTTTATGCTAAAATCAATAATGATTTGGATGAGGCTTGTATACTTTTGAGTGGAATAAAAGTAAATGATGTCAATCATTATAGCGAGATGGTGGCATGGGGATTGAAGGCACGTGTAGCATTGGCCATGCAAGATTATAATAATGCGGCGGTTTATGCAGGGAAGTCTATTTCTTTAGCTGAAGCAGGTGGTCACCAGTTGATGACTGGCAGTCAGTTGAATTGTGGGTTTGCCAATATCACGACGGACACTAAAGAAGCGATGTATGCTGCAATGACTCCCGATGATAAGACTGTCTATTTTTATTCTTATTACGCATATATGTCATGGAACTTTAACTCCAGTGCCATTCGTCAGGGAGTGAAGTGCATAAATGTGGATGCTTATGAAACGATGTCTGAAACAGACTTACGGCGTGCGTGGTGGGATCCGACAGGGGAAGCATCTGTTCCATCATCAAGTTATGCAAAGAATGCTTATCAAAACCGTAAGTTTACTGCCCGTTCTACAGCCGATGCTGTAGGTGATGTCGCATTTATGCGTTTGGCAGAAATGTATCTCACTCAGGCCGAAGCATTGGCTCGTGCAGGAAAAGATAGTGAGGCGCAGGCTGTGTTTACTAAATTCCAGATAACCCGCGATCCCTCTTATGTTTCAAAAGGAAATATCGGTGATGCTTTGGCAGAGGAAATTATGAATAGTCGCCGGGTGGAATTGTGGGGTGAAGGTTTTCGTTTTTATGATTTGAAACGTTTGCATTTGTCTATTAAGCGTGGATCAAATTTTGATATAGCTTTCTGTACTTTTCTTGAAAAGGATAAAGATGCACAAGGTTGGGTGTGGGAGATACCTAAAATTGAAACTGACTTTAATTCACTTTGTACGAAGAACTATTGATAATTCTCTCTAACACATAAATTTTCTCTTAAAGGAGGTGGGCAGAATTTTTCTTGAAAGTTTTGTACCACCTTTTTGCTTGACATAACTTTTGTTTTACAAGACCGATAGCTTTTCTGGTTTTCTTTTTGTATTACTAGGGTTGTCTAATATCAATTTTGTTGATGTTTTTTGGTAATTTAGAAGAAATGGATTTAATTTCTCCTTGGTCTATCGTTATAATCCATTGTCTTGAATAAAGTAGGGACATTCATTAAATATTACAAAATCAGCCAACTAATTCATACAC
>OGLB01001134.1_pt1 | contig 12043 bp, 9 predicted proteins | sample 1572551 | NCBI WGS metagenome assembly OGLB01 (sample SAMEA2582003, study PRJEB24529) | metagenome | biome: Human gut stool | place: China | collected 2011
ACCAATTTTTGAGGGCTCTCAAACCTAATTTGTTATATAAGCGGAATTGGTCGGTATTAAAAAGATATTTATGATATTCATCTGACGGAGTGGAAGTCATACCTACTTTAGCTTCCAGCTGGTTCTCAAACAGCACCTTTTCATTGTCATTATAGTTGGCATAGATATTGACATCGCTGCGTGTGATATCCGCAGTTGCGAGATAATAAACAATCTGTTTATCATCTTTCGTCAGCGCCATTTTCACTTCCTGCTTAATGCCGGGAGCCAGTATGGAGGAGGTGCTGGAAAAGACCTTGTAATAATCGTTTTCCAGCTGTCCCTTTGCCGTTTCGTAGAGATAATCGGCAAAAGCATAGCAGCAGGCACGGCGCAGATCGGCATTGACACCATTCGGAAGGTAACTGCCTTCCAGCGTGCGGATGCCCTCGTTTCCGTAATAGGTATCATAGACGGAAGCGCGAATGTCATCCTTCGTTGAAACTCCGCCGAAACGGTTGTCCAGGAAGAACTTCGCGCGTGCGGCATCGGTCAGGCTGGTTGTAAAGTAATTCTTCATGACCGAGCTGATCGTCACGCCGGTGCCAATTTTCTTCAAAATGTAAAAAGCGTCAAGGTCGCCGTACAGGTCGAGAATACCGAAAGAGTGAACCTCTGGATCGGGATTGTCATACAGGAAATACTTATCATTGTTTGCCCGGATTTCTTCGGCCATCTCCTCGACTGTACCTGTCACTCCCGCATTGGTCGTGAGCTGGAGCAGGTCGCAGATATCGCCCGCCCAGCTGCCGAGGTCGGCAGTGCTCTGATTGCCGGTGTGATATGCCATGTCCATTGCGCCGAACATATGCGCAAAATCGACCTCATTCCCGTTGGGTACCGTGAAAACCTCCAGGCTGCGCAGAGCAACGGCATTTGTTCCGTTGGCTGCGTCCTGCTCGGACACATAACCGGTAAAGGCTGTATTTTCCGGGCCGCAGAAGGTCGTCCATGTGCTGGATGTGTATTTTTCCACGCCACAACGAATGTAGTTAATGACAAGCGCTGTAGCATCCTCGCCGGAATGTTCCCGGGCGTAAGCGTCGGCATATCCCTCGAGGGTGGTCAATGAGGATAGGAAGTCAGTATACCGTGCATCATCGGTTGAGGTGTCTACCGCAAATACAGACAGCGGGAGAATACTGAAAACCATCATGACCGCCAACAGGAGAGATACCCATCGCAGTGAAAATGATTTTTTCATATGAATTCCTTCCTGGATATTTATTTCAAGTTTTCGACAACGACATTCACAGCCTCCGGCATGGCATAAAGCTGATCCTGCTTGTCCTGTGCCAATTCGCTGATGTCACCGAGGTCGTAAACCGTAACATATACATCACGAGAAGTACCGCGTTTGTCAGTCAGTGTTCCGGCAAGCTGTCCAACTTCTTCGCCGATGCTGAGGTCGAAAAGAGTGTAGGTCTTTCCGTCTTGTTCAGTAATGAACTTGACTGTATCGCTGCCTATCTCGGCTTTCAAAAGCTGTTCATATTTTTGAGGAATATATAGCGTTCCGAAGTCGGTATTGATTTCCGAAAGTGTCGTGGTATCCTCAATTTCTTCTTCCGGCGGTGTGCTTTCACTCTGATTTACTGCAGGATCTGCAGTAGATTCCGGAGTCTTTTTCCCACACCCGGCAAACAAGCTGACAATAGAACAAACCACAAGGAGCATGACACTCCATTTACGAATTCGCGATAACTGCATATGCACTCCTTTCGCTGTGAATACAGTGGTATACAGGGAGGGATTTTCCCGCCCTGTATACACACTTGTCTCTTACGGATTTACGACCATCTTACCGTCTTCTCCAAAGGTATAGGTGCCCTTCGGGAGGAGACCATTAGTTTTGGAAACATAGTAGCTGCCGACCGCAAGGTTTGCACCGCTGCGGACATAGATGTAGCTGCCGTCGTCAAGCTGTACGAGACCGGTATTGACCTGACGCACATTGTTTACATAGTAGAACAGGTACTCATTTCCATCGCCGAGCTTCTCACGGTAGATGCCGTTCTTGATTTCCATTTTGCCGTCCGCACCAAAGGTATAGACAGCATTCGGCATGAGACCATTGGCCTTTGTCACATAGTAACTGCGCCCGCAAACCACGGTACAATCGCTCTTGACATAGTAGTAGGCATCATCAATTTTAACCAAGCCGGCATAGTTCTTTACGCCATCCTTGTAGTAATACTTCGTGCCGTTATCTTCGCGAATTCCCTCAAGGAACATCGTACCGTCAGCGTTGAACCAGTACCAGCCGGCAGGTTTCAGTCCATTGGCCTTGTCTGCAAAAACATAGTGCTTGGCATCCTTTACTGCTTTTAGGTTGCTGGCGATATAGTAATAGTTGCCTTCCCATTCAATCAGGCCGATCGCTGTTTTTGCGCCATCCACATAGTAGTACAGGTCGCCATTTTCCTCGACCAGGCCATTCTTGATGATCATCTTGCCGTCAGCATCAAAACTATAGAAACCAGCATCTTTTAGTCCGTTCGTTTTGGTAACATAATAGGTGCCGTTCTTGACAGCCTTGAGATCGCTGGCGATGTAGTAGTAGCTGCCGTCCACTTCGACCAAGCCGGCATAGTTCTTCACATAGTCGACATAGTAGCAGAGGTTGCCGTTCAGATCTTCATGGAGTCCTTCCAGCTTCATCAGCCTACCTTCGGCATCAAAGGTATACTTGGCTGCCTTCAGCAGACCGTTGGTCTTGGCCACATAGGTTTCCATGCTCGTGACCATACCGTTGCGCTTGAAGTAACGATAATCATCGCCGTCCTTCACCAGACCCGCGTGCCATACCAGCATACCGTTGTTGATCCAGCGGGTAATGCCGTTATCGTTGTACACACCGCACTGATTCTTCTGGAACACGCCATTTTCGTCAAAGACAAACACTGCACTCTCACGGTCCGGATAGTCATAATTGTCGGGGTTGCCATCCTTACCGGGGACATTGACTTTGGCATCTTCCGCATCAGGGCCGTAACTGGGCAACAGATCCGCTGCAGGATACGGTACACGAACCATGCCGGTGACGATATATCCGTTGCTGTTGAAATAGTAGAAAGAGTCTTCAATGTTATCCCAACCAGCTCCGTGCATAACGCCATTCTGGTAATATGTTGTTCCTTGATCACAGGTGAACCATCCATCGAGCTGCAGGATGCAGTTACTGTCGAACGGATAGTAGCCCTGCGGGAGCAATCCGTTGGTTTTGCTCAGATAGTAGGTGCCGTTGGCCTTTAGCGTAGCATCGGCGTTCACATAGATCATGCGATCGTCCGCCATTCTGACCAACCCAAGGTCATACTGGACATCATCATTTACATAGTAGACCAGCACACCGTTGCCATCGAGCGGCAGTATACCGTTTTTGGCAATCATTCTACCCTGTGCATCAAACTCTCGCTGATAACCGGCTTTGACAATACCATTTGTTTTGGTGACCCAGAACTTTCCGTTCTTGACTGCTTTCAGATTTGCATTGATGTAATAGAGATATCCATCATCTCCATAAACAAGGCCAGCATAAATAGCCATACCATTTTCATCAAAGCAAACAATATCGCCTGCACTGAATCCACTGGCGACGTGGGACAAATCGCTGCTCAGCTGGTACAATCCAGGCTGGACAATCAATGCGCCCTCTGCATCAAACAAATAGTAATCAGCACCCTGACCGCTATTGTCTCTCGGAACCTCACTAAACCCAGTGAGGGCATCGCCGTGGTCGCCAAAGAAATAGCGGTCACCGTCTACTGTCCACCACTTTCTGGCAATCGGTTGTCCGGCCCAGTAATAGCGACGACCGGTACTGACCGTGATCCAGTCTCCTCGCACCAGAACATGATCCGCAAAGGTATAGTTTAAGTCCTTGGGGTATTGCTTGCCATTTTCGGTGATCATCGTGCGTATTGTTTGAGCACCGTCAACCGCCTTGAATGTAGTTGGATCAAAATAATAATACTGACTGCTTCCATCGGATGTTTTGATCTCACGCCAGCCGTCCTTGGTCTCACCGTTGACGGCATAGTACAAATCATTCTCGTAGGCAAACAATCCGGTTATTTTTCAAAGAAAGCCTTGATTTTTTTCGCCTTGGCGGGGCCGACCAGCGCCGTCAATTCCTCGAACGGTGCCGCCTTGACCTTGGCCACGGTGCGGAAATGTTGCAGCAGCGTACGGACGGTCTTGTCCCCGACGCCTTCGATCCGTTCCAGTTCGCTATGGATAAAGGCCTTGCTGCGTTTCTGACGATGGAATGAGACGGCGAAACGGTGCACCTCTTCCTGGATGTGCGCCAGAAAGTGGAAAAGGGGCGAAGTGGGACGGATGCCGACCAGGACAGGCGGGAATCCGCAGAGCAACTCGGAGGTGCGATGGCGGTCGTTCTTGGCCAGCCCGGCGACAGGTATGTCCAGCCCGAGATACTCCAGCACCTCGTGAATGACGCCCATCTGCCCCTTCCCGCCGTCAGCAATAATGAGATCGGGCAGCTCGGCCCCCTCCTCCTGCAGGCGGCTGTAACGCCGGAAGACGACCTCGCGCATCGAAGCGTAATCGTCGGGGCCCTCCACGGTCTTGATGTTGAAATGACGATACTCCTTGCGTGCGGGTTTTCCGTCGCGGAACACCACGCACGAGGCTACCGGATGGGCCCCCTGCAGATTGGAGTTGTCGAAGCATTCGATGTGCCGCGGCTGGCGATCGAGGCGCAGTTCCTTCTGCAGGGCATTCATCAACCGCTCGGTATATCGTTCGGGATTTTTGATTTCGAGGTTCTTGAGCTGCTCGGCGCGGTAGATACGGGCGCTCTTCTGCGAGAATTCGAGCAGTTCGAGCTTTTCGCCGCGCTTGGGCACCGTGAAGGTCACACCGTCGAACAGCAGCGTCGTCGTCATCCCGGTCAAAAAGGCCCGGCTCTGGAGTCCCGAAGACCCGTTCCTCTACGACCTGACCTACGAGGTGGTCGCCCCCGACGGCCAGGTGCTCGACGCCGTGAAATCCTATGTCGGGATGCGCAAGGTCCACATCGAAGGCAACAAAATCTACCTCAACAACGAACCCTATTACCAGCGGCTGGTGCTCGACCAGGGTTTCTACCCCGACGGTATCTGGACCGCCCCGTCGGACGACGCCCTGCGCCGCGACATCGAGCTGGGACTGGCCGCCGGGTTCAACGGCGCACGCCTGCATCAGAAGGTTTTCGAAGAACGTTTCTATTATTGGGCGGATAAGATGGGTTATCTGACTTGGGGGGAAGCTTCCAGCTGGGGGATGGATTGTAACGATACGGAAACGGCTCGTAATTTCATTACCGAATGGAGTGAGATTGTGCAGCGCGACCGTAACCATCCGTCACTCCTGATCTGGACGCCGACCAACGAGGAGTTCTGGCCCGACCGTGTGCAATATCCGCGTTTGATGCACGACCTCTACAACCTGACGAAAATGATCGATCCGACGCGTCCTTTCCATGGGGCAAGCGGTGGAACGCATATCGCAACCGATATCTGGACCGTTCATAATTACGAACAGGACCCCGCCAAGTTGAAGGAGAAACTGTATAACGGTGGCAAACTGATGGAAGCTCCGAAATGGGAAATCCATCTGATGCCGATGAATATCGGTTACAACGGCCTGAAATATACCGACCAGTATGCTTTCCCGGAATACAAGAAGGACATGCCTTACTTGGTGGATGAGTTTGGCGGTATCAAATGGAATCCGTCGCAGCAGATGGAGAGCGCCCAGAATACATCCTGGGGATATGGCGAACCGCCTCGGTCCCTGGAAGAGTTCTATGCTCGTCTGGAAGGCCAGGTGGATGCTGTGCTCTCTCTCTCAAATGATATTTGGGGCTATTGCTATACGCAGCTTACGGATGTGGAACAGGAGCAAAACGGTATTTATTATTACGACCGTACTCCTAAGTTCGACATGAAGCGTATCCACGCCATTTTCAGTAAGACACCAGAATCAAAATAATAACGGACTAAAAATCAATTAGGGGGCAGGGAATATCCTTGTCCCCTAATTTTTTTGTGCCTATTCGGAGCGTTGTTTCTCAAAGTGGTAGGGAAAATGCAAAATGATCCTATCCGGACTCTGCCCGTTCTCAAGAAGCAACTGATCCGGAACATACCATAAACTACCTCGAAAGTCATAGTAAACTAATTCAAGGCATATAGCATATTATTTATATGTAGTACTACTTATCACGAATACGTAGTACTATCTATCATCAATTGGTAGTACTACATATGGGCAATTGGTAGTGACTGCCAATAGATACTTTGCTATATGTTATCATTTAGTTCTTGAGGTGTTTGGAGTTAGTTGATGGCATGAAACGAGTTAGTGTACCGGTTATCTGCAGACCGATGTCATTTTAGTCATTTGTCCAGCCATGTTTTGATACGTTTGTTCATTGGCTTTTCAAAATAGTAGTAGGAAAGCAAACATATTATAATCGGTTTTCTTTCTCCTTGGTTTTATAGGCTTTTCTTAACACTCTGCGGGGGAGGAGCCGTATTGTTTAAATCAATTATAATCTGTAACTTTGCCGGATAAACAGAATTTGTAATGAAATATAATACAGAAGAAAAGAAATTGGTTATGCCCGAATACGGACGCAATATCCAAAATATGGTGGACTATTGCGTGACTATCCAAGACAGGGAAGAGCGTAAGCGTTGCGCCAACACGATTATCAACATCATGGGAAACATGTTTCCCCATTTACGCGATGTAAACGATTTCAAACATATTCTCTGGGATCACCTGGCTATCATGGCCGACTTCAAATTGGATATCGATTATCCGTACGAGATCGTAAAGAAAGAAGACCTTTACTCACGTCCTCCGCGTATACCTTATAACAATTCGCGTATACGTTACCGTCATTACGGCAAGACGCTTGAGAAAATGATCCAGAAAGCAACCGAATTCGAACCGGGTGTGGAAAAGGACCAGTTGATTAAATTGCTGGCTACCCAAATGAAGAAATCGTTCCTTACCTGGAACAAGGAATCCGTAGATGATCGGAAGATATTCAAAGACCTCGACGAATTGTCGGAAGGTCAGATCATCTTGGATGAAGAGGTACATAAGCTGGCGGAAAGCCGTGATATACTCGCCCGCAACAATACGAACAACAAGAAAAACTATTCACGTAAAGGCCGATGAGTTCATTTGTCATAGAAGGCGGTTACCGGTTGTCCGGTGAGATTGTTCCGCAGGGCGCAAAGAATGAAGCCTTGCAGGTCATTTGTGCAACATTGCTTACGCCGGAAAAAGTGACAATCCATAATGTACCGGATATCCTAGATGTGAATAACCTGATACAACTCCTGCGCGACATGCAGGTGAAGGTGGAGCATCCGGCTGCCGATACCTATACATTTCAGGCCGATGCTGTCGACTTGAACTATCTGGAAACGGACGAGTTTTTGCGTAAAAGCGGTTCCTTGCGCGGTTCGGTGATGATAGTCGGTCCTCTGGTTGCCCGTTTTGGCAAGGCTTTGATCCCTAAGCCGGGAGGCGATAAGATCGGACGCCGTCGTCTAGATACTCACTTTGTCGGTATTCAGAAGCTGGGGGCTTGCTTCAGTTATGATCCTGACCGCCAGCTCTACGAAATAGAGGCGAAGAAGCTGAAAGGCGCCTATATGCTGCTTGATGAAGCTTCAGTGACCGGTACGGCCAATATCTTGATGGCGGCCGTGCTTGCAGAAGGAAAAACAACGATTTATAATGCCGCTTGCGAACCTTATCTGCAACAACTTTCTTCCATGCTGAATCGTATGGGAGCCCGTATTTCGGGTGTCGGCTCCAATTTGCTGACAATAGAAGGGGTTGAGGCGTTGGGTGGCACTACACATACGATCTTGCCGGATATGATCGAAGTAGGCAGTTTTATCGGAATGGCTGCTATGACCGGTTCCGACATCACGATCAAAAATACAGGCTATGATATGTTGGGGATTATTCCCGATTCATTCCGCCGTTTGGGAATTACGGTCGAACAAATCGGTGACGATATCCATGTCCCGACACACGATTCTTATCAGATCGAGACGTTTATCGACGGCTCCATTATGACGATTGCCGATGCTCCCTGGCCGGGACTGACGCCGGACTTGCTGAGTGTCTTCCTCGTTGTGGCGACGCAGGCTGTCGGCAGTGTGCTGATCCATCAGAAGATGTTCGAAAGCCGTCTCTTCTTTGTCGACAAACTGATCGACATGGGAGCGCAGATCATTCTTTGCGATCCGCACAGGGCGACTGTGATCGGGTTGGGCAATCGTTTCAAACTGCGTGGTTCCAATATGGTTTCTCCGGATATTCGTGCCGGCATTGCTTTGCTGATTGCGGCGATGAGTGCCGAAGGGACCAGCCATATCCATAATATCGACCAGATAGACCGTGGATATCAGAATATTGACAAACGGTTGAACGGCATCGGGGCGCGTATTACCCGACTTTAAACATTCTTGTCATGATTAAGAAAGAAGATGTTTTCAAGATAGGACAGTTTGCCAAACCTCACGGCATAAAGGGGGAGATCGCGCTGGTTACAAACAGCGATGTTTTTGACGATTCGGACGATCCGTATATTATATGTGAGATGGATGGGATCCTGGTCCCTTTTTTCATCGAGGAGTATCGCTATAAGACGGATACCGTTATCCTTCTGAAGTTGAAGAATGTGGACGATGAGAAAGCGGCCCGTGAATTTTCCAACCGCGAAGTCTTTTATTCGCTCGATGAAGTGGACAGGGACGACTTGGTGGGAGATATGACATGGGATAGCTTTATCGGTTATCGGGTCATAGACGAACATCATGGCGAAATTGGCGAGATTACTGATGTCGACGAGTCAACCATCAATGTCCTTTTGCAGATCGACCATAACGGCGAAGAACTGTTGTTGCCTGCTGCCGAGGAACTGATCTTGTCTGCCGATCATGAGAATAAGACGCTGGCCGTTTCCGTTCCGGAAGGTCTGTTGGATTTATGAAATTGACGAATACACATGGCACAAAAGCAAAGACGAATAAATAAGAAATCATTCTGGCACCGGATTAGGTTTAAATACAAACTGTCTTTCTTCAATGAAGGAACGCTGGAGGAAGTATGGTCTTTCCGGTTGTCACAGCTTTCCGCATTTGCGATGTTGGCCTTGTTTGCTTTCTTGCTGATCGCCTTTACTGCCTTTATCATTATTAAGACACCGATACGGAACTATCTGCCGGGTTATCTGGATGTGGAAGTCCGTAAGGAGATCATGCAGAATGCCTTGCGTGCCGATTCGTTGGAAAGGATGATCCAGATACAATCTCTTTATCTGAATAATGTGGCAGGTATTCTGTCGGGGACGATGCCGATCGATTCGATTCGAGAGATCGATTCGCTGGCACGAGTGAACCCTGACTATGAGATTCCTCAAACGAAGGAGGAAAAGAAGTTTGTAAAGGATTTTGAAGAGGCGGAGAAATACAACTTGGCAGTCTTGGACCCGAATCCGGTTCCTACTGACGGTGTCTTTTTCTACAAGCCTGTAGATGGAGTGGTTTCTTCTCATTATAATGCCAATATCCGGCATTATGGTGTCGACTTGGTTGCAGCCCCGAAGGAAAGCGTGCTGGCGACGTTGGATGGCACGGTGGTCTTTGCTGGCTTCGATCCGAACTCCGGGAATGTGATACAGGTGCAGCATAGGAATGGTTTTTTATCTATTTATAAACATAACGAATTATTGCTGAAAGAGGTGGGCGACCGCGTCATCGCGGGAGAGGCCATTGCTCTGGTAGGCAATACGGGGAAATTGTCGACCGGTCCCCATCTCCATTTCGAGTTGTGGTATAAAGGTGGCCCAGTCAATCCCGAAGAATATATAGCATTTTAATACGCATGAAAAGAAACTTGGCCATATTAGGTTCTACAGGTTCTATCGGAACGCAGGCTTTGGAAGTAGTCAGCGAACATCCTGACCTTTTTGAAGTATATGCTCTTACTGCCAATAATCAGGTGGATCTGCTGATTAATCAGGCACGTAAATATATGCCTGAAGTGGTGGTAATCGCCAACGAGCAGAAATATCCCGAACTGAAGGAGGCATTGGAAGACCTTCCCATCAAGGTATGGGCGGGTTCGGATGCCATTGCCCAGGTCGTCCAGTCGGAACCGATCGATATGGTGCTGACGGCAATGGTGGGATATGCGGGGCTGAAACCGACGATCGCAGCGATCAAAGCCGGTAAGGCGATCGCGTTGGCAAACAAAGAGACGTTGGTGGTGGCCGGCGAACTGATCACAGCTTTGGCTGTCGAGCACAAAGTGCCGATCCTGCCTGTAGACTCTGAACATTCTGCCATTTTCCAGTGTTTAGCGGGAGAGTGGGAGAACCCAGTGGAAAAGATATTGCTGACGGCTTCCGGCGGTCCTTTCCGTACCAAGACAATGGAGGAACTGGCAGTTGTGACCAAGGTACAGGCGTTGAAGCATCCCAACTGGAGTATGGGGGCGAAAATCACGATCGACTCGGCGTCGATGATGAACAAGGGGTTCGAGATGATAGAGGCGAAGTGGCTGTTCGGGGTTACGCCGGAACAGATACAGGTCGTGGTGCATCCGCAGTCGGTGATCCATTCGATGGTTCAGTTTGAAGATGGTGCGGTGATCGCCCAGTTGGGGATTCCCGACATGAAACTTCCGATCAGCTATGCTTTCTCATATCCCAAGCGGTTGCACAGTAAAGCACCCCGTTTGGACTTCACTCAATATGCGACGCTTACTTTCGAGGAGCCGGATATGGAACGTTTCCGTAACTTGGCGTTTGCGTTCGATGCAGTCAGGAAAGGTGGTAATATGCCTTGTATCTTGAATGCTGCCAACGAAGTAGTGGTCGCTGCTTTCCTGCGTGACGAGATCGGCTTCTTGCAGATGAGTGACGTGATTGAAAAAACAATGGCGAAAGCCACTTTCATCTCTGTCCCTACCTACGAAGATTATGTGGCGACGGATGCGGAGGCGAGAAAAATTGCGGAGCAATTTTTTAATTGATAGTTAGGAGAGAAAATATTATAAAGAAAGATAATAGATAATAATTAAGAACAAGACGATTGAGGATGGACAAGGGACAAGAAGAAGTATGAAGGTATTTAATTGTCAATTGTTCATTGTCAATTGTCAAGAGACAAAGTATGGAGACATTTTTAGTTAAGGCTCTACAGCTCATTTTGAGTTTATCGATATTGGTGTTGGTCCACGAATTCGGACATTTTATCTTTGCCCGTATCTTTAAGGTTCGGGTGGAGAAATTTTACCTTTTCTTTGACCCGTGGTTCTCGATTTTCAAGTTTAAGCCTAAAAACAGTGATACGGAGTATGGTGTCGGCTGGCTTCCTTTGGGAGGTTATTGCAAGATATCCGGTATGATCGATGAGAGTATGGACAAGGAGGCGATGGCACAGCCGCCGAAACCTTATGAGTTCCGTTCTAAGCCTGCCGGACAACGGTTGATGATCATGGTTGCCGGTGTGTTGTTTAACTTTTTGTTGGCGCTGTTTATTTATTCGATGGTGTTGTTCACTTGGGGGGATACGTTCCTGCCGTTGAAAAATGTGAAGGCGGGTATGGATTATAGTGAGACTTTCCATAACGTTGGATTCCAGGATGGCGATATCTTGCTGAAAGCGGACGATACGGAGTTGGAGCGTTTCGGAGAGGATTGTTTCCGCCGTGTACTCAATGCACAGACCGTAACGGTTTTGCGTGGTGGTGTTGAAACGGTAATTCCCATCCCTGAAGATATGGCACAGCGCGTTATGCGGGATAAGAAAGGATTTGCCTCCTATCGTTTCCCGATGGTCGTGCGTGAATTGGGTAAGACGGAAAGTGGCGAATCACCTGCCGCAGTTGCCGGTTTGCAACCGGGAGACAGTATCGTTTCTATTAATGGCATCGTAACCCCTTCTTTCTATGAGGTAGG
>OGLB01001150.1_pt1 | contig 11926 bp, 13 predicted proteins | sample 1572551 | NCBI WGS metagenome assembly OGLB01 (sample SAMEA2582003, study PRJEB24529) | metagenome | biome: Human gut stool | place: China | collected 2011
GCCCCCATCGGGAGCTGCGATCCTCTCACTTTCTTACCGTTCTTCTTAGACTTCCGGTTTCTCAACCTGAACGATTGCATCCTTACGCATCGGGATGCGGCCGTTCTTGTTGCTTCCGAACTCTACGATTACAGTATCATCGGTCATATCGATAATCACGCCGTAGAAGCCGCTGGATGTCAGAACGCTGTCGCCTACTGCTACGGTTGCCATCAGTTCTGCCTGTTTTTTCTTTTCTTCCCATTGGGGGAGCGCCTCTTCTGCCTTGATGCGGGCGGCAGCCAGTTCCCGGCAGCCTTGCACCAGTGCAGTCTGTCTTCGGTTTACTTCCGTAGCCAGTCGGGTGATCTCTGCAGCCTGTTTCTGCGTTTCTCGTTTTTGGAACTCTTCAATATCGCGAAGCCGTGTTTCGAAGTTTTTCAGATGTTCCTTATAGGTGTTCAGATCTACGGAAGTATCTTCCTCGTTGAGTGACGAGATGATGGTTTTTTTGATGAATTCCGCATCCAGTTTTGAATTCAGCAGCACATTCTGGATGGTTCGCGGGATGTTCTGATATTGCTTGCTTTCCATCAGGGCATACCGTTGCATGTCGGCTCCTGCTTCGTTGCCGTAAAGAATGTTCCGGTATTCATCGTAAGTATAGATAATGCGCGAATAGTCCACATCATACTGATCCAGTATGGCCCGGATGCGGTCGGTTCCACTGTATGCCGTACGGCTTTCCTCATCGATGAAGAATTCTTTCCGGTAGGGGGAATCGATAAAGCGGTAACACACCCGGTTCATCGACTTGAAGCTGAGGATACAGAAAGGTCCGTTCTCGGTAGCCACTTCATATACGATATACGAGTTGGAGTAGGGGAAATAGTATTCCGTGTAGCTTTGCTTTTCTACGGGAATACCCAGTTTCTGCGTGTCGGCATTATAGAAAAACAGGATGGCACGCAGGATGGTACTTTTTCCTACACCCTGTGTTCCGATAAAGTGGATGTTTCCATCCAGATAAATATCATCCGCATAGGGGATGTTTGCACTGTTGATAAAGATAATTCTATTCAGGTTTCTCATCGTCTTCCGTTTCGTCGTAAATTTGAATACTTTCGATCAGTCGTTCCAGGTAATGCCAGGAACTCATCACCTTGTAGGTGTTTTCTTTTTCGTTTTCCAGCTCCAGGAATGAATCCTTGGTGAGCTGGCGGATCATATTGTCCAGGACATCCTTGCGAACATCTTTGTCCGAGAAATGTTTCCGGATGCCGTCCAGCTTGTTCTGGAGCAGCACGTTGATGTTGGCTTCCACCAGAATCTGTTCGGGCTGAAACCGGAAGCCCGGTCCGAAAGTCTCATCGTAAGTCTTGAACAGGTCGAGCACGTCAATCCAGTAATAGGCACGCATGAGTTTCTGTTCCAGCGTAGCCCTCGGTTCGTTGCGTGAGAAATAAAAATATTCGTTGCCTCGTTCCAGTGTGTAACCGATCTGCCCGAAGTACAGGGACAGGGCTTCAAAGTTTTCATCGATATCGTCATAAAGCTGACGTACATCTTCGTTTGTGCTGTTGGAACTGATGAACAGTCCCTTTTGCAGGTAATCGAAGATCTGTGCTGTATGGTCAGGTATTCGTATGTTTAAATCCATTGTTTCGTTGTATTTTGGTCCGTCCGGAAAATTTCTCAGAGCGGATATACTTTGGCAAATTCATATTCGTGATAGGTACCGAACTCTTCGGTGATGCGCAGTTGCGTTTCGTAGAGGGAAACGATCTGACAGAAGAGGGTGGTACGTTCTTTTTCGCTTACTTCCCGCTGGAAAGAATACTTCATCAGGTATGAGAACAGATCCTCCAGTGGTGCCGATTCGTCTGCCCATCGAGCCTGAGCCTGTGCCTGGAAATAATCCCCCACGGTCGTATCGAGGTTGATCAGTTCCTGATACATGGCCTGTGCTTCCAGCTCTTCTTCACTGAAGGCACCTGCCTCGTTGTTTCGCAAAGCCTCCCGGTATTGCCGGTTACGCATGACTTTAAGAATGACCGGACGGGCCTCGTCTGTACTCAGGTAATTGATTGACAGCTTGAAGGAACCTGGTGCAGATCCTTCCATCAGCAGGGAATGTTCCCGCTCAACGACTTCGGCCAGGTTGCTTCGGGCCCGCAATTCGAACTGGTCTTGCAGATATTTTACCTTCCGGATCTTTTCTACCAGAATGATCTGGCTCTTGATCTGATTGAGGTAATTGATGATATCTTGCTGGGCACGGATGAGGCTGTGTGCCGAGAGTTGCAGCTCCCGGCGGAGTTCGAGCAGGATGCGTGTCAGTTCTTCATCCGTAGCCTGCATGAAAAAGGCTCTTTCTTCGTGCAGGATCAGATGCTCTGTCGTGTCGATCAGCCGCTGGATGTTGATCCGTTTCTTGTCCAGATTCTCCAGTTTGGCGATTTTGATCTGATACGTCGGTTCATGCTTGAACGCATTGTCTATGCTGTTCTGCAGATTCATGATGTTGCGGATGGTGGTACGCGCAATCTTCTGGAATGTAATCTTGATGTTGCGTACATAACTTTCCTTCCGGCTGGGAATTCTCTCCTTCAGGTAATAGTCAATCAGTTCGTGGAGATACTCGATGTTTTCATCAATGATGGCTGTATTGATCTCTTCATTGGCTTCCAGCAGCAATTCGAAGAAATCCAGGAAACGTGCATCCAGTTCCACATAGTTGCCGTTTTGCCGGATTACTTCCTTTTCGATAAGCAGTTTCAGACGATTCTCGTCATCCTTGAGCAGGGACAGGGCATCGGAGTATCTGAAGCTGAGAATTTTTCTTTTTTCAAACATCTCGGTCAGCAGTCCTTTGGCCGCAGCGACGGTGTTGATGATCTCTTGTATGGAGCGGAATATATACATAGTCTAGTTGAAAAAATCGGGCAAAGATATAATTTACCAGTGTAATTTCCTAATTTTTGTCTTCCATTCATTAAGGGGATAAGCAGCCTTCTGTCCGGCCTGGAATGAACCAATGCGGGAGCTCGATTGTTTTTTATAGAAACCATTGTTATTCCTTGTAATCAATTTGGAATATTCTTGAAAAATGTTAACTTTGTATCAAATTAAACCCGAGCAATCATGAAGCGTATTTATCTTCTGGGATGTCTGCTGGCCGTTTCCGTGGGTTGGACGGGATGCCGTAATGACGAGACGCAACTGGTCGAGGTTCCGTTTGAGGTGGATCATGCCCCTGATTCAATGGTGACGGTAGAATTTTCTTTCCAGGAGAAGCCGCTGACCGCAGCCGATATTGTACTTACCAAAGATTTGCTTTATGACAAATATACGCTGAAGGATACTTATCCATATAAGGACACAGTTCGTTCCGTCAAATGGGAGGTGATGCGTAAATGTCTGGCTTTTATTGAAAATATGCAGCGTGGTGATGAACTTCGCTGGGCCGTTTTCCAAAATTATAAGAATCTGAACACTGAGGCTCCCCTGGTGCGGAGTTATGTGCGTAATGTCTATAACCGGATTTCGGATACGCTCGGAGTGGAGCGTTATCAGTCGGTTCCTCTTTATCTTCCTGAAGATACATTGACTCCCGTACGCTATGGCAGAGACGGTTCGCTGGCTCAGCTGGAAAGAGAGGAAGGGAGTTTCTACAGGCTTCGTCCGGTGACGACAGAAGGAGAGTGGCTGGTTCCCAAACGCTACCTCAAGCTGTTGTCTGATTCTACCGTGTTTCATCATGTAATTTTCGTGGATCGTCTGGATCAGAATATTACGACTCTGGAAAGAGTGTCGGAAGGTGAATGGAAAATCCGGAGTATAAATCCGGCTACGACGGGACTGCATAATCCTCCTTACGGAATGGAAACTCCTTTAGGTATGTTTCTGATCCAGCAAAAGAAAGAAAAGATGGTATTTCTGAAGGACGGTTCCTCGGCGGTGGGCGGATATGCGCCATACGCCAGCCGTTTTACAAATGGTGCTTATATTCATGGTGTTCCGGTGAATGTACCCCGTACGGCCATGATCGAATACAGCTGGTCGCTTGGTACGACTCCACGTTCGCACATGTGTGTCCGCAATGCCACTTCTCATGCCAAGTTTGTGTTTGACTGGGCTCCGTTATATCGTTCCCTGGTTGTTGTCATTGAATGAAAAGAAGAAGTTATACAAAAGAAACCGGCCTGCTCTTTGATTGATCAAAGGGCAGGCCGTATAAGTTATTTCTTTGGAACCGGATTATTTCAGGATGATTTCCTTGATAATCGGCCAGCAGGTGTGATTGCCTGTTACCTGAATCTTGACAGCTTTGACTGGTTTGCCTCCGACATGTGCCTTGGCCTGTCCCAGTTCGTCAAATGTTCCGACCTTGTTGAATTTGTTTCCGTCTTCACTGATCAGCAGGTCAGCTTTTGTGATATAGTCCTTTGAGTCACCTGTAATGATTTCGATATCACTTATCTTGGCCGGTTCTGTCAGGATGACCGTAAAGTAATGTGACGGGTTGATAGTGCTTCCTCCCCAGAAGAATGTATTGGTCTTTCCGTCGAAAGCATATTCCGGATGATAGGGTGAGTTCAATGGAATGTTTGTATCAATGCTTGCCGGACGTATCAGCATGGGCTTCTCCTGAGTCGGTGCGAATTCTTTCTCATTCAGTGCATCGTCTTCATAGAAATTGATACCCATCTTTCGCATTACCGGATAGAAATCCGTGATACGGCGGTAGAAGTCGTCCCAGTTGCGTTTGGAAGCATTGGTCCAGAATACTTCCGACAAAGCGGCCAGACGCGGATACAACATCCATTCCACACGGTCTTGTGTTGCTACTCGTTCCGTCCACAAAGCGCCTTGTCCTCCTTGGACGAGTGCTTCCTGTTCGGGAGTTACCTGGCTGGTTACCGGATCCCATTCGTACACTTTCCGTGTAGAGTTGCCGGCATATCCCCAGTCAAGATAGCATCCGTGCTGCGGACACATGACTACCGGTATGCCTCGTTCCAGTGCAGCTTTCTGAGCTTTCAGACCATTGTCCCGCCATACGGTCAGCATATCTTCGGGCGTGGCGGCATGACGGTCGTTGATTTCATCCCATCCAACCATGATTTTACCTTTTGACCGGATGTATTCACTCATCTTGCGTGTGAAGTAGTCCTGCAGTTCACCGGGTTCCTTCATGCCTTCCTTCTTATAAAGGGCCTGACATTTCGGACATTTTTCCCAGATGGCTGTGGGTACTTCATCACCACCCAGGTGAATATACTTTGACGGGAAGATCTGAATCAGTGCGTCTACCACTTCCTGTGCGAAACGGATAGATTCCGGATTGCCGATGCAAAGCATATTCTCGTTTCCGCGTTTCCGCTGATTGAGCGGAAGCTCTTCCGGATAAGCTTCGAATGTACCTCCTTTACAGGAAAGTTGCGGCATGGCTGCGAGCAGTGCGATGGCATGACCGGGCAGATCGACTTCAGGAATGATTTCAATACCGAGAGCCTGAGCGTATTTTACTATTTCTTTCAGATCGTTTGTTGAGTAATATTTACCAGACAGATCCGGAAAATCAGAATAATAAGTACCTTTGGCAGTCAGTTCAGGATACTGATCCATAGCCAGACGCCAGGCATTGTTGTCTGTCAGGTGCATCTGCAGTTTATTCAGCTTGAAGAAAGCCATTTGAGACAACGTTTCTTTCAGTTCATCCACTGTCCAGAAATGCCGGCTGCAGTCAAGCATCAGTCCGCGATAACCGAAGCGTGGCTTATCCTGAATATTTATGATTGGAAGTTTGTTGTCTTTTGCTGTCAGAATGAGCTGGTGAAGCGTGGCCAGTGCATTGCTGATTCCCTGTGCGTCATTAGCTTCCAGAACGATACGTCCTCTTTCAATTTCCAGAGTATAGGCTTCTTCGGTCAGTTTATCGTTTTTAACCAAAGAGAGAGGAGCGTCAATATCGCTGATGGTCAATGAAACTCCGGTTGTTTTTTGTACCAGTTCTGTAAAAGCCTTGGCTGTTTCGTTCCATTCGGGAGGAACCTGCATGCTGCGCAGTTCCTGCAAGGGGAAAGATCCGTTTCCGATTGTGACAGACTGCGCTTGCGGAATCAGATCCACCTTTTCCACCAGTTTTCCTTCACATCCCGTGAAGAACAGGGAAACAGAGGCAGCCAGCAAGGGCAACATGATCATTTTCTTTGTCATAAGGTGTGATTTTTAGTTATTGAATGATTGATTTGTTCGATGTAGTCCAGAATTTCTTTTCGTCCGGTTTTCTTTTCAGCCGATGAAATGAAATAAGGGGGAAGCTCTTCCCATTGCTTGGAAAGTTCTGAAAGATAGATATCCACATTTGCACGTGTCTTTCCGGCACTTTGTTTGTCTGCTTTCGTGAAGATGATGGCAAAAGGAACTCCGTTTTCTCCAAGCCATTCGATAAATTCCATATCGATCTTCTGTGGAGCGAGCCGGCTGTCTACCAGAACAAAGAGGCATGTCATTTGCTCCCGTTCCAGAACGTAATGCTGGATCAGCTTTTCAATCTTGTCCATCATTTTCTTTCCCCGTTGTGCATAGCCGTATCCGGGAAGGTCTACCAGATACCATTCTTTATTAACCAGAAAATGGTTGATCAGCAAGGTTTTTCCAGGAGTGGCTGAGGTCATGGCCAACTTGGGCTGTTTGGTCAGCATATTGATGAGACTTGATTTTCCGACGTTGGAACGTCCGATGAACGCGTATTCGGGAAGGTGGGTTGCGGGACACATGTCCGCACGTGAATTACTTACTACAAATTCAGCACTGGTTATTTCCATGGTGTTGTTTTTATTAAGTCTTGACAAAGGTATGAAAAAAAAATGAAAAAGCAGGTACTTGCTTCCTTTTTCTGATCCATCTTATCCGAGTGTTGTTCTGAAATTCCTTACCTTTACTTTATTTCTCAATTTATGCCGGAATTTCGGGAGTTCTCCCTATCTTTGCACACCTGTTTTAATACAAAGAAGAGAATCATGAATCAACAATATCCGTCGGCATTGCTTGAAAAAGCAGTAGGAGAATTTGCCAAACTTCCCGGTATAGGGCGGAAGACCGCGATGCGTCTTGTGCTTCATCTGCTGAGACAGAGTACGGAAAGTGTAGAGGCTTTCAGCAGTGCCATGGTAACACTAAAGCATGAAGTAAAATATTGTAAAGTTTGTCATAATATCTCGGATACTGATATCTGCCGCATCTGTTCCAATCCTTCACGGGATGCATCGACAGTATGTGTGGTGGAGAATATCCGCGATGTAATGGCCGTTGAGAACACTCAGCAGTATAAAGGACTTTATCATGTGCTGGGCGGGGTCATATCTCCGATGGACGGTATCGGTCCTTCTGATTTGCAGATTGACAGTCTGGTGGAACGGGTTCGCTCCGGAGCCGTCAAGGAGGTTATTCTGGCATTAAGTTCTACGATGGAAGGCGATACGACCAATTTCTTTATTTATCGGAAGCTGAGTGGGTTTGATGTGAAACTGACAGTCATTGCCCGTGGTATATCCATTGGTGATGAACTGGAATATACGGATGAAGTTACACTGGGACGGTCTATCGTGAACCGGGTAGCTTTTACAGGAACAATGTAATTTTTGGGGAAATTTATGGAAAAAGAAATCAATCGGTTGCTACGCTGGCTGCAAGGGGAATTTATTCTGGCGTGGATGTTGGTACTGTTGCTTATCGCACTTTATGAAACGGATGTGTTACCGCAAGGAATGATGGTGGGGGATGTCCGGATGGAATATATTCTCCAGACTGCAGGTATCCTGCTGGCCATGGGACTTATTCCCGTATCTCTTCGCCTGTTCAGTTTGTCACTGACCCGCTATGTAAAAACAATGCCCTTACCCGAAGCATTAAAGAGCTATCGGAGATGGAGTGAAGTCCGTCTGGGACTTTTGCTGGCTCCGGCCTTGTTCAATCTGTCGGTTTACTATTGGACTCTTGACCTGACGGGAATGTTGTGTGCCGGAATGCTTCTGGTGGCTTCACTGTTCTGTGTACCCGGTCGTGAACGTTTGCTGATGGAACTGGATCTGAATCGGGAAGAGGGAGAAAAGGAGGAGTAACGATGGAAAAAACAGTTCCTCCAATCCGTTTGCGCGCACCTGAGCCGGAAGATCTGGATGTCATGATGCTTTTTGAAAACGATGAAGATCAATGGGAGAACGGCATTGCTACCGGTCCTTATTCCCGATATCAGCTGAAGCAGTATATCGGGCAGAGTACGAATGACCTGTATACAGACCGCCAGTTGAGACTGATGATTGAGCTTCCTCAGACCGGGGTAGTAGGTATTGTTGACCTTTGTTCCTTCGATCCCCGTCATAACCGTGCAGAAGTGGGAGTTATGGTGCTGGAGGAATACCGTCACCGGGGTATTGCTTCCGAAGCTTTGCGACAGTTGGAACATCATTGTTTTTCGCGGTTGGGGATTCATCAGCTGTATGCTTACGTGCATGCAGACAATACACATTCTTTACATTTGTTTACTGGCCTGGGCTATGTACGTGCGGGCTATTTGCCTCATTGGATTTATACCGGACGTGGATACAAGGACGTCTGTCTGTTGCAGAAACTTTCTTCCAGTTCAGTTGAATGAAGGATAAACCGGATATTTGGACCATAAGGTGTATGGATTACCGAGATCGTTCATGCTGTTATTCCAAAGAACTTTCTGTGGATCATGCAGCAGCCGTTCGCTGTTTCCTTTTCCTATAAACCATGAGTTCCTTTGAATTTCCTGTTGCAGTTGTCCATGACTCCATCCTGCATATCCGGCAAAGAATCGGATATGCCCGTCAAGGGGACCTCCGTCAAGAATATATTGTTGCACAGCCTTAAAGTCTCCGTTCATGTACAATCCGTTTCCCAGTTCCAGTGCTCCTTTCAGTTGTTTCAGAGTATGGATGAAAAAGATTGTATCCCGTTCCATGGGACCTCCTTTAAAGACAGGAATGTAAGCAGAACCTTCCAGTTCTGGAACCAGTTGGTTGAGGGATATGTGATATCGGAAGTCTTTGTTCATGACAATTCCCATGCTGCCTTCTTCACTGTGTGTGATGAGCAGTACCACTGACCGCATAAAATGATAATCATTTAGCAGAGGAGAGGCTATCAGGATTCCTCCCGGTGAGGGAAGAGTCTGATTGGACTTTATTTGAAAGATATGCATATCCATTTTTCTCGTTTCTTTAATGTTCCTAAGGTAGCGATTTAAATCGGAAAAAGAAACTGTTTGCCTTTTTTTATTGCATTATCCCTCTTTTTTATGCGTTTTACGGATTGTAGAGGAGAGTCGGATTAAAATTTTTAGAAGAAAAATGAATAAAATGTTTGCAGATTCCGAAATAAGTTATACTTTTGCACCGCAATTGAGAGCAAGAGCAAATGAAAATGACATACTGGTGCGTTAGTTCAGTTGGTTAGAATACATGCCTGTCACGCATGGGGTCACGGGTTCGAGTCCCGTACGCACCGCTAAAAAGGAATCCGCTAAAAACGGGTTCCTTTTCTTGTTAAGTCGAAATATATCTACACAAATAGATAATTCACTAATAATGAGCTTGTTTTAGTTGAGTTTCCATCCAAAAATGGGAACACGGAACCTGTTAAGACGAAAATTGCTTCAAGGCTCAAAAAAGGACTCGAACCCGACAGTGTACATTCGGGTGTACATCATCGAAGCAATCATTGTATAAACCGCAAAACGTCTTGTGATGCTTTTCCAAATTGTTTAGTGAGTATTTTACATCTGCTAATGCAAGAATAACGGCAATTTTGTTATTCATTTTTAATGCTGTTTGAATGGCTATTAAAAGGCATTTAATGAGAATTGAGCATGAATGTATTCTATAATTTAAAAAAAATAGTGTTTGGGTAAGATGCTAATAATTATATACGACAAAGAGCCTGCCGTTTTTTAACAGCAGACTCTTTTTTATACAGGAAATATGTAAAGAGAGTAGTTTTAAAATTTGTATCCTACGGTAATGCCTATATTCGCATTGTGTGGGGCATTTCCATCCATGATCTTGCAAAATCCGAGTTGGGTGTCATGCCGTACCAGAATTTGTCCGAATTCTACACCTAGTCCGATGTTCCATCCTGCATCAAATCGGTTGTATCCAAGTCCGTCATCACCGAATGTGTCAATTTTCTCGTCAGCATTTATACCGACATTGCCAATGGAGGCCTCGCCGTCGAATTTAGCTTTTCCACCTACGCCACAGGCAAGATATGGTCCTGTCGCAACCACTAAGTTGGTGTTGTTTGCAATGTTGAAGCGGAATTGTACATTGATGGGGAGTTCCAGATAAAGCTGGTTGATTTTTACATCTGCATCAGCATCCACGATACCTTCGTATCCTTCCGAATACTTTGCACCTTTCTGCGAGAAAAACAGTGAGGGTTGCAAGGAAATGATGTCGGTGAACTGATATTCCATTCCGACACCAAGACGTACTCCGGGTTTGAATTTGGAGTGATCCGAGTTGTCGCCGATATAGCTGCTGAGGTTAAGACCGGCTTTTACATTGAAAGACAATTGCGCAAAACTCATCGTGCAAAACAGCGCAAATAAAACGGTTAAAACACTTTTTTTCATCATAATTATAAGTTTAAAATCAGTTAGGTTGTTATTTTGAAATTTCCTTTTCTTTTTTTTGTATAATGTTGATAAAAGAAGAACTGATGATACCGGTAGGAATGGCTACCATCGCCACGCCTACCAGGCAGATGATACATCCCAGCAACTTCCCTAAAGGCGTAACCGGATAAATGTCTCCGTAACCTACGGTGGCAAACGTGATGATAGCCCACCATATTCCGTCTCCGATATTTTTGAAAACTTCGGGCTGAGCACCTCTTTCGATATAATACATGAGGATGGCTGAAAAGCAGATAGTGATGAAACTTGCAGTATATGCAGTTTCAAGTTCCTCTTTTACGGCTGAGAGCGCCCGGCCGATAATCCGGAAAGAACGAGAGTGCCGTATCAGTTTGAAAATGATAAAAATATAAGGCAGGATGATGACATGCACCACTTCCGTATCCCAATATATATAGGTAAGGATACAAGGTAGCACAGCTACGAAATCTACAAATCCATAGAAAGAGAATGTGTATTTCAGACGTGCTTTCACAGCCTTTCTGCCGGGATAAAGTGCCGGTGCAGATAAGATACGGGCTATGTACTCCACTAAAAATACGAAAGAGGATACATAGGTCACTCCGAATAGAGGCAACCTGTATGCGGCCATTTCCTCATACGAACTTCCGATGATTGCTGCAATGGAGATAAGGATAAAGAAAAGTACGAAATAATGTACATACTTTCTCCCTAAAAATCGCTGTATCAATATATAGAGTTTCATTACGGATAAATTTGTATGCGGGCTTTGCACCGTCGTTTTTTAGTTTAATAATTTTATTGTACGGTACATGGTTCTGCCTAATGTTTTCAACCAAAAAAACAAAACCTTGTCCGAATGCAGAAACGAAGGTAGCAATATATTTATTGTTTGGGAAATAAAAAATGGTATAAAAAACATTCATCGACTGCTAATCGGAAAAAGTGAATACTTTTGCTGAAAATATCAATATTAATCTTACTGTATACAGCTAAAAAAGAACAAAAAGAGCAATGTTAACTGTACGAGAATTTGGACTACGGACGGAAATCCATACCTTTGTTCCCATAATTCTATTTTGTAAATGATAATGAAATGTGGATGCGCGACCACCTCGCTGAAGCCTACGACGTCGTCCCCCACGGCTATCTGGATGCGTTTGAGCAGCAAGAAGAGCAGGGCTAAGCAGCGAGAGCTCTCGTCCTTTTCTTATAAGAAAAGGACCAAAAGAATTTTTAATTAAAAATGCGTGGTAC
>OGLB01001155.1_pt1 | contig 11898 bp, 8 predicted proteins | sample 1572551 | NCBI WGS metagenome assembly OGLB01 (sample SAMEA2582003, study PRJEB24529) | metagenome | biome: Human gut stool | place: China | collected 2011
ATTATATATAATATCAATCATATCTTTTTCTATATCATTTATCCATTCTTTATTAAGATAGTCAGACACTTTCTTATCATTTACAACATATAAAGATAATGATGAATAAACAGTATAATATTCAGCATTTATTATATTTTTTATATTAGAAATAATATTATCTTTATTAATATTAATATGATTATTTACAACAGTAGTAGACATAAAATAAATAAGACGCATACTTGAAGAATACATAGAATCTTCAATAGCTATCTTACATTTTTCTTTATCACAACTAATAATATTTTTAGTAATTCCAATAACAAAATCACTAATAGAATTTATAGATTTAGTAAGTTCAGTACTTAATTTTATTTGAGCACTCTCTCTACGATTATCAATTATTTTAGTAATTATTAAATAAATAGCAACTACAATAGCAGGAGCTATACCTTGTCTAAGAGCATCACTTAATATATCCATATCTATTAAAGCAAAAAGAAGGTTATCAATATTAATAGTTATATTAACATCGACAACCTATCTTTAATTAATATAGAAACTTAATGAATATATCAAATGTTATTCTTCAGCAGTCGAAACTACTTCTCCAGCAAGAGCTTTACATACAGTTTCAAATGTAGCAATAGCAGGTGTTGCAGTAGGGAACGCAACCTGAATAATCTGATTAACTACTTCATCACGAGTTTTAACATCACGAGGTTCAGCAAAACGTAATGTAAAAATAGTAAAACCAGTATCAGCAGCATCACTCTGCTTCAAAGGATTCAAAGGATAATTTGGATATAAATAATGACAATCCTCACTATAAGTATATTCAAATCCAGCATCAGCAGCAGCTTTTTCTGCTAAATCTTGAACATATTTAGCATCACCATAAGCAGGAATACCTTGAGTTTTTTTACTAATATTAAAAGATAATTCATCAGCAGCAATAATTTCATAATCAACACCTGCTTCTTCAGCTGTAACAGTAACGTCAGCTCTTGATGATTGTGTAGCGGTAATACCAGATGCAATGGCTATCTTATTAATTTGTGTAACAAAGTCGGCAGCCAATTTGGACTCATCATCAGATGCACTATTAATATTAAGACGAACCGTAACTGTCCACTTATTTCGCTCATTAAATTTAGCTCCTTTCCGAACAATAATTATAGAATAATCACCAGATTTTTTTGGAACATTAATAGTAAGAACTGCACTAAATTTAGTAGCAGCTACATAATCCCCTTTAACATAAGAAAAATTATTCTTAAAGAAAGGAAGCACAATTGGACCACCTTTTTCAGCACTACGACCAAGAACAATCATAGCCTCTGAAGTAATCTCTTTTCCAGTAGCAGTTACTGTAGGAACTCCATTTTTATTATAGAAGAATCCAACAGCACCATCTGGAACTTTAGATAAGTCAGTGCCAGTAGCATAAGCAACATTAGCACCTAAAATAAATTGCCTCATAATTATTATTTTTTATTTAATTATCACTAACTATACCTTATTGTTGTTGTCTAACAGGAATAGGGTTCCCAGTAATAGATTGACGATACAAATTAACTGCCATTTGAACAACAGCAAAGTGCATAAAATCTGGTAAATCACAATTCACACATTTTTTAATATCAACATCATACTTAACAACATTAGGTGTTTTAATATAATCAATAGCTAAATATCTCACAATATGAGACCCTGCTCCGGTATAAAGTTCAATCTGTTGATTAGATATAGAATTATTACTTTCAATAAGTTCATCTACAACTGGCACAGACTTTAAAACAACAATAGGGTTGTCTTTAGATACTCCATTACAATAATCTCTAAGAGTATTAGCTACTTCATCAGCATTAATTATACGACAGTCAATACCAAAACCCCTATCTTTAAGACTATATTCAACACGAAATTGAAGATAAATCATAGGGTTGATACGATATTCACCTGTATCGATAGTAATATTAGAATCTATAGTAGGAATATTTATAACATAATAACCTTTATCTTTATTTACATATTCTACTTTATCAGAATACGCATCATCAACTTCTTCTGAAGTATTAACGCTATATCTAACAGTACGATAAAGAGTTTTAAAAGTATTAATTTTAGACATAACAGAAACATTTCCTGTTTGTTCAATTTGCATATTAACTTGAACTCCATTTATAAGTTCCTGTCGAGTAAGTTCAACAATAGCATTATTGAGATACACATCTATACTTTCAGGAAGAATACCTCTAATTAATTGCAAACCCATTTGTTGTCCCAGAGTACGGAACGTATTGTGCATCTCTTGAATGTTCATATTAAATATTCTTTAGTTTATTTATATAAGCATTAACAACCGAACTATTTTCAGTATTCTTAAACCAAGCAATAGCTTCACTCATATTAGCACCTATGAAATCACCATCAGGAGAAGTAATATTCTGATTATACTGTGTACGTATCAGTTCACCACGAGCGATAAGCATTTCAATAGTAGCTATAAGTTTAACATCTTTATTGTTGAAAATCTTATTAAACTTAATAGGTTCATTAGCACTGAATTTATCCAATTTAATTTCTCTATCAAGTCTATTTTCAGCAAGAGAAGATATAACAGGCAGATTGTTTAGAACACAATATTGAGTATAAACTGCATCGAAAAGAACGTTATCAGCAAGACAAGCAACATAATTAGCTTTAGCTTTATTAACTTCCATACGATATTTACGAAGTTTCTCAGCTTCTTTTTGGTCGTCTTTAAAGTAAAAACGAATATTACTATCGACATTAATCAAAGCAATATCTTTTGCGACATCATTATAAAGAAGACAATGACGATACATTAGATAATCATCAATATTGATAGGGTAGCCAAGTTTACATTTACTGCTTTCAAGAATATTTAGCTTAGTAATCTTTTCTTTAAGAGCTTCACGAAGCTTTTTAACATCTTGACGATTAGCTGTTTGATAAACTTTTTCTATCTTATCTTCTTCAGCTTTAATTCGATAATAGTCTTTCTTATGATAGTAATGGAAACTTATATTAAAAGTACGACCAAGCTCGTCAACAGGAACACGAATGTTATTAAGATGTTGTTTAACTCTCATAACAAAGTTCGGGTCAGAAGGAGAAAGACCTATAATATTAGGAAAATACGTATCAACTTCCTCTTTATTTGAAGAAAGAACACGAGAAGAATGAATACTACTTCCAATAAAATCTTTACGTCTTGGAAGAACTTTATCATTAGCTTTACGATATAAAGAATAATTCTTTACCAACATAATTGTAACACTACGATTATCGGTATATTCTTCTACATCTTCTTGAGGAGCAATTTCAACAGCCGAAGCTATTTTACTATTATCTGCTCCTCCTTCTACAGGGGAAATAGTTTCGTCAATCTTCTGTTCATCTTTGTTGGCATCAGATTTATCAAATCCAAATTTCATGCCATTACCAGAATTATTATCCATAACTTAAAAGGTTTATTTAATTACAATACACACTTCAACAAGAACATCTTGTTAGAATTATTAACTTGCAAACCAAGAGAAGACTTAACTTCATAACGAGCCATATCTACTTCAGTAGCAGCATGATTGGTATTAGGAAGACCCCAGCAAGAAGGAATATCAGTCATACCCTCAATAACCTTAGCCTTATAAATTTGTCCCTTTTGACGAACCATACGAACATTACGCTGTCCCTCATAAGAAGAGAAATCGATAAAACAAGCTTGGTGAGAAGTAATAGGAAGACCAGAACGAGGATGAATCATACCATTCTGTTTAGCCGCTTCTGCAATAGTACCCTTATCAAAGAAAGAACAATGCTTTGCAGTAATAGTATGACCATCAACAGTCTTATACTTACGGAAATAAGCACCATACTCAAGATTATCGCCACTACCTTGAATTTCTTTATCACCAAGAGGAGTCAAGAAACCATTCTCTTTAGCGTCGACTTTCATAGACTCATCAAAGTCCTCCAAGAAACCTTTACCACCCATAAGAACAATATTCATAGTTCCAGTATCAGTGTCACGGTCAAGAACATCACCAACAGTTCTCTTAATCTTAGTCAAAGGTAAGAACTCGCCATAAGTATCATAATTAGACTCACGACAAATCTCTAACATACCAGAAGTATGAGGAATTGGCTTACCATTATCACGGTCTTTAAGAAGAACTTCTCCATTAGCATTACGGTTATACTCTGCCATCCATAGACGCTCTTCATTCATAACACGCATATTCAAATGGAACTGACGCATCTCTTCATTAATCCAAAGTTTAGAAGTACTTCCACTCTTTGTCTTAAACTCATATTCAGTAATGACATTAGCCAAGTTACCAGCAATTTCCTTAGAATAACGATGGAACTCAAGCTGAGAAGTCATCTTACCAGGACCCATAGAATTACTTCTATTACCCTTAGAATAAGATTCAGAAACAGTAGGTGCAGACATACTCCAATACTTACCCTTAGCTAACATAGCTGGGTCAATAAAAGCATTAGGATTAGGAGAAGTAAGTTTCAACAAATAGCCATAACCATAAGGAGATTCTCCTAAGTCTTTCTGAACACGAACTTGAGTCATACCATCAGGAGCGATAAGACCATATTGTTCAATAAACCAATGAGTACTAAAATGCACCTCAAATTCAGCACCACCAAGACCAGGTTTAGTATTAGCAGTATTGAAATAAGTAACAAAGTCAGTAAACTTCATACGACCCATTGTACTCCAAGTCCACTGAACAGTGGCAATATCAACAGTACCAGAACTACCTTGACCCTCTGTCATAAAAGACAATGGGAAACGGTCATCATCCATACCATAATTATAGGTAAGGAAGGCATTAATCTCAACAGGCTTTTGTAATTGAAGATAAGCAATACTCTCTTCATTAGAATATCCTCTATCCTCATATTTACCCTGCGAAAGAACACGCATTTTATACATAACGTAAATTTTTTAATTAATTATAACCTAAATCAATATTTGTTCCTTTATTAGTATTAGTTTTTGGTTTACTAATTCTAACCGTAGATGTATTTCTTTCTTTGGCTTTAAGTTTAAGTCTATTAACTTTTTCTTTATTAATAGCCATGTCAACAAGATTAGAATAATTACCTCCAACAAATTTAAGATAAGCACGAAGAATCTCATCATCACGACGACTTTCAGGAGTTTCTGTAGCAAGGTCACGTTCATAAGCAGATTTACCGTCTTTGTCAACTCGATAAATATAATTGAAAAAGTCTTCAGGAGTAACAGAAAGTTTCTGACCATTTCTACTAATAATAATAGACTCTGGTATCTGATAACCAGCAATAGTTCGATTCTTAATTACATCATGAACACTATTCCAATAATTTTCAAGTCTTTGAAGTCTTTCAGCTTCCTTATACTCAGCCTCTTCTTCAATATTTTTACGATATTGTTCATCAGCTTCTTGTAATCCAACAAGTTCTTCTTTAGCAGTAGCCAATAAAGTACCAGAAGATTTAAGATAAGCTATATAACTTTCCACATCGCCTTTACGACCTTGTTCTTCCCAAGCAGTACGAATAATAGCTTCTTGTTGAGCTTCATTAGAATCATCAATGGTAATATTAGAACGGTCAGGAACTTCACCAAATCCTTCAAGTGAATTACCATTTGCTATATAGTAGTTTAATACATCATTAAGAATAGGATACTTTTGATAAAGAGTATTAACAGCAGTTTCAAAATGTTCTTCTTTAGCAGTTTCGATTACAGCATCAATATAAGCTTTAATTCCTTCAGGATTATTCTCAAATTCAACAGGCTTATCATTATCGTCTGTAATCTGAACACCAACAGCCTCTTGAATAGTTTCAATAGAAATACTATCTTTATCAGTATCAGTAACATTTTCAAACTCATTCAGCCATGATTTAACGTCTTTAGCTTCTTTAAAAATATTTCCATTTTTATCAAGAAGATTTCCGTTTTCATCTACTGTATAAGTATCTTCTCCAACTTCAATAGATATTCCAGCTTCAAGATTAACATCGGCGTTATCACCATTTTTATTGTCTTCTTTATTGCCTTCATCACCTTTATTTCCTTCTCCAGTATTACCAGGGTTATCAGGTTTTCCACCATCCCCATTATTACCGCCACCATTATCACCAATATCATTAACAGGCATACCATTAATATCATGGTCTATTTTACCTGTGTTAAGATTGGTAGCTTGGTCGCCATTGCCATTTCCCTCGCCAGAGCCAGCACCATTGCCGTTACCATTCTGACTATAACCAAAATCTAAATCCATAGTTTTAAATATTTATGAGTTTAACATTAATACAATTATAATAATAATTTACATTATAACCAATAATAATAACAAGAAAAGGACAAACAATATAATAATAAATAATATAATTATATATACTGCTTATTATATATTATTTAGCAATATGAAAAATAAAGCTATTTTTAGCTATAATTTTATATAAAGTTTAGTCTTAATCAGTCCATAAAAATCTTTTTAATATAAAGCTATAAATAGCTATTTATGAACAAAATTTAACCCTACTCTAACATTAGTTAGAATAGGGCTATAATATAAAAGCACTAATAACAACTTACTTTTTAGACTTAGCTTTAGATTTAAAATCATAACGATTTTTATTCTCTTTAGCAATCTTAAGTTTAGTATCAATATCGTGCATTTTAACTTGTCTATCTCTTTCTTTATTAAAAGTATCAAGAATATTACGTTGTCTTTCAATACCAACTTTTTCTTGTTCAACTCTTGCACGAGCAGCATCAAGACGGTTAAGACCAGCCTCTTTATTTTCATCACCAACTTCTGCATTATAACTAATCATGTTAGCATCAGCACGAATAAGTTCAATTTGTTGGTCAAGATAACCTTCAAGTTCTTTAGTCTTTCTATCTTCTTCACCTTTAGCTTGAATCTTTTGAAGTTCAAATTGTTGCTTCATTTGTTCAATCTGTTGCTCAAGTTGTTGAACTTCCTTTTCATGAGCATCTTTTTGCTCTTGATATTTCTTAATAAGTTTAGTAATAGTGGCTACATTATCTCCTTCAATAGCAGCAATAGCCATCATATTATCACCATTTTGTGCAGCACTAAAAGCATACTGTTGAAGTTGACGAAGTTTATCTTGTTCTTTTACAGAATTTTTAGCTTTAATAATATAATCAGCATAAATATGTTTATCAACATCAAGACTAATATATTTAAGATTTCCATCAACATCTCTATAAGAAGTATCAAGACCATCAACCCAAGCTAATTTAGTATAATCCATATCTCTATTATAATCTCGTTCTCGCATACAATCCATCATAAATTCTATGATAACTGTACCCATAGAACCTCTCATAACAGCTTCTTCTGTAACACCTTTACCAGCACTATTAGCAATCTCTCCATAACGTTGAGGTGTCATATCAACTTGCTCACTGGCAGCTTGTTTAATTTCAATAAGCAAATTACCAAGTTGATTAAGATAATCACCAATATTAGTTTGAAGTATTCTAACTTGTTGAGCACGAAGCATACCTTGGTCATTAGTATCATCAATATATAAAACACCATCAGCAAGCATTTTATAAATAGTTTCTTCAGGTTTTACACCAAGAAGAGATTTAGCCATCATAAGAATATTAAGTTTATTCTTAGCAAGAGTCATTTCTCTATGATATGCTACAATGTTATAAAATACTTGATAAGGAGTAACAATATCTACAATACTAAATTTGCCAAAACCTGGTAATAATTCATTAATACCATTATATGGAAGTTTACCTTTACGATTAAAAGCAATAGCTCTTGCCCCATAAGGATAAATAGCATCATTACGAGTACCAATACGAGTACATTCATAAACTTGAGGTTCATAAATATAATCTAATGATATATCCCCCGTAGAAGGAGAAAGTTCATAATCATCTTCTTCTATCCTTGTATCTATAAGACCAACTTCATTTACGTAAGTAACAATACATCTGCGTACTTCTCCTCTCCAAACAACGTGCCAAACATCATATAAATCAGGATTATTATCTCTCATCATATTAGGTTCTTTCTTAAAAAGTTCTCTATCTTCTTTAGAATACTTTTTGCACACATCTGGAAAATAACTTTCATACACATTAAAAGCTAATTCCATAGGAGCATTTGCAGAATGTTTAGCATAATATGTTTCAAGAAATTCTTTCTGTTTATCATCAAGATATTCATCAAATTCGTCAATTATTTGTTGATAAGTAAGTTTGCGACGTTCAGCAAACATATCATCATCTTCACGAAATATATTATCCGTATTTACAGGAAAAGCATCACGAGGAGAAACAACTCGTTTAACTATTTTATCACCAACAATATCTGTGTAAGTATAAGTTTCACCAAAAGTAACAAAATCAAAATAAGCTCTTGCATAAAATAAAGTATCTTCAGTAATATCTTTAATTACATTAAGAATTTGTTGTCCTTGTGCAGAAATATCATCAATATAATTCTCATTAAATTCTTGTACAAAAGCTTCAACATCTAATGCAGTTTGAGGATTAAATTGCTGAGGGTCATTACCTCCATTAACCCAATCTTGATAACTTTGTTGAATACGAGCAGCTATTTTCTGTTGTACTATAACTGCAAGTTCTTGACGAAGTTTGGCATTACGTGCAAGAACTACTTCTGCATTATTAGCTCCTACAATAAAATCATGAGGATTCTTAATATACTCACTAACATATCTACGAATAATACCTTTCATAAGGTCATAATTACGCATAGTAGCAGGAAAGCGTTTATACTTTTCGTTAGTAGCATTATAAGGATTAAGTATCTTTTTATAAAATTCATCAGGTATTTTACCTTGAAGAATACCATACTTAATCTCTAATTGAGAACTATCTCTATTATTTTGACCTTGAGCAATAACCCAATCACAACAAGCAGCATACCAATCAGCTTCCTTTTTACGAGAATTAGGAACACGTTGTTGCGGAAAGTCAAACATCTGAAATTCGGAACGCATAATTATCTATATTTTTATATTAAAACCAATCTCTTGTAAGAATATCATTTTCATCAAGATTTTCAGCATTAAGAGGTTTTCTGTCAGCAAGTTCATCAGCAGCAAGAAGATTAAAACTTTTCCATTCAATACCTCTAAGTAGCATAGAAGAAACACGGTCATAATTGCCTTTAGTACTCCATTTCTTTAATTCAAGAATAGTTTGATAATCATAAATACGATGAAAATTTCTAATAGTATTTCCTTGTTCATCTTTACCAATCTCTTCATAAAGGAACTCTTTAAGTAATCGAATACAATCTAATTTATGAGCTTCACCAGAAATATTATATCCATAAGTATTATTAACTTTGCCTTTAAAAGAAGGGTCAAAAACAAAAAGAGGTTCACAACTTAAATATTGTAAAGCACTCCATTTACGAAAGTTAGAAACAGTTTCACCACGATTTATTTCGACATTAGTAGTACCAATACAATTATAATAACGTGCTAAATAATAACAAATTCTATCAGCTTCTTCAAGAGTATCAGGACGACCATAATAAACAGCAACAAGTTTTTGTTTAAAACCATTAAGATAATGGGGGTTCATCCATACTTGAATACAGTTATGAGAATGTTTATTAGTAATCTCATCTTTATCTTTGTCAATACCAACAGGGTCATAGTTAATACTATAAAGACCTTTAGGAATACGTTTTCTTAATCTACCATCACTATCTTGATATTCTTCATATTCTGGAGTAAAGAAACGACGAATACATCCATGAGGATGTTCATGACCTCTACGAGGAACACCGTAAATATAATCATAAACATTTTTACCTTCTTTATGTAAACGAGCATTAGTCTTAAATTGAATATTTCCAGTATCATCAAGTTCAAGCATACCATCTACATAAAAATGTAAATCATCATCAACTCTAAGATGCTCTTCCCAAGCAGTAAGTTCTTCAGAACTAAATATATTTTCAGAAGCACTACTAAAAGATTCAGAAGGCAATAAAGCATACTGACCAAGATAATTAATATAATCAGAATACTTCTTAACCTTTTCTTTTTTCTTAATACGTTCTTGACGAGCAATTTCAAGACCTATAGAAATATTACTATTACCGTCTTTATCAACTCCTTTAACTCCATTAATTTCTCCTTGAAGACCCCAACAGTAAGGTTTAAAAAAACCACAAGTTTCATTACGTTTATCTCTATCCCAAACATTTTCAAAAGGCATAAAATTAAACGTTTGAACATCATAAAAGTTTTGTTCAAAAGCTTGCATATTTCCAGAAGTAGCAGTACCCCAAGCAGTAAGCATACCGGTAGTATAAGCACCAGTTCGCATAGCAGGTTCAGTAACGCTCATAAAAGCATCAAAGTTTTCCATAGTAGAAACCTCCTCTACTTTTACTTTAACAGCATCTTTACCAATGGCACAATCTGGATTATTAGCAGCACTAACACTAATAAGAGCAGAACGCCAAGACTTATCTGCTTCAACACCACTTGGTAATTTATAACCAAGACGAAAATCAGACTTAACAGAACTAAAAATACCACGAACAAAAGGAGTAGACTCTTCATAAAATTTAAGATTATTAACAGCAAAGTCTGTAAGTCCACCTGTTTGTGTAAGATATTTTTTATCAACAGCAACATGAATAACTACTTTACGACTTTCACAATTAATAGCATTTGCACTATCAGCAGCCATCATATAAGAAAAACCACCACGACGAGTTTTATCTATAAGAAGATGAAAACCATTCTTTTCAGCAAATTCCATTATATGAAAAGTCCAAAATTGAGCATCAAAAAACTTAGGAAAATCATAATGCTTTTTAGCAGTATTAGTATTACCACGATTAATAGTGCTTTCATCAAGCTGTTCCATTCTAATATAATTAAGAAAATTATAATGTGAACCTGTAATACGAACATTATAAATAGTACCATTAGGGTCTTGAAGACAAGGAGCACTAAAACCATATTTACGTCTATGTTGCTCTCTTCGACGAAGTTGTCTATGAGGAATAGAATCTATTTTATAAGAAGTATATTGACCTTTATGTGTACGAAAATAATCAGCCATTTCATAAAATAGTTCAGTATTAACAAAACGCCAACCTGGTCTAATATTCATAAGAAAACCTCCACTATCTCCAATCAAAAATAAGTCATCATCATCAACATACCCAGCATCTTTAGCATGTTGATAACGAGACTTATCTTCATTAATAAAATCAAGAAATGGATAACTTTCCATAATTTATTTAACGATTAAACCAATTAGTAAACCAAAAATAACACCACCAGCACCATAACTAATAATCTTATTTTTTCTTTTTTGTCTTTCTAAATCAAGTTTAATAGACTCATTAAGTTTATTAGTATTATTAACTCGCATTTGAAAATCAGCAATTACTTTCTGTTGTTCATTTATATATTTATCTTTCATAATAATAATAGAATCTTGTTCTTTATTGATATTAATAAGATAATTACGTTCAATCATTTTAACATTAGCTTTTTTAAGAAGATTGATTGGAACTACAGCAACCGCAGTATCTGAACTACATTCACTTCCCCCGTAGAGGTCATTTATATTATTCTGCTGCGCTAAGAGATTTAAACTGTTCAATAGCAACACTATCGTTAGCATTAAGAGCTTTTTCAATTTCATATCTAACTTCCTTTTTAAGTTTATAAATAGTAGAATCTTTTTTAATAATATTATATTTTATACTATCAAGAGTAACTTTGTTATATATAGTATCAGTCAATATAATATTTTCATTATTAGTAGTTTTGCTTTGTTTATAAACTATATTATATTTAATTATAAAAGCAATA
>OGLB01001157.1_pt1 | contig 11891 bp, 8 predicted proteins | sample 1572551 | NCBI WGS metagenome assembly OGLB01 (sample SAMEA2582003, study PRJEB24529) | metagenome | biome: Human gut stool | place: China | collected 2011
GTCCGGAGGCCGAACTGAGGTCTATCCCTGCCATTACTGCCAGTCCGCCGAGATTGCCCATCTTGTTTGTGGCGTCGGTGGTTTCGGGAGCCAGTTTCACCGTTGTGGTGAATTCTTTGGGTATGCTGAAAGCAATGATGAGTCCCGCCACTGTTGCAATTCCGCAGCATTTTATGAAGAAACGTCGTTTTTTCCACAGGTAGCCGGAGAGGGCGATCAAATCGATCTCCGATTGTGGAGACGATGGGGTATGATTGTTCTTGTCCATTTATTTACTTTAAAAGATTGATCATTGATGTTATCATGGCAGCCATTGAGGTGACGGAACTGCCGACACTCATGATTTCTGCCAGGCTTGCTCGGCGGTCGCGTTGTGTCTTGGCGGGGACTACGATTTCGCAGCCAGGCTCGACTTTGGGGTAACGTTTGAAGAAAATCATTTTACGTTGTGTGGTCGCCACTTTTCCGTTCATGTAGATAACGATGGGATATTTGCGGGCAATGTCGTTGTAGCCGCCAGCCTGTGAGAGACAGTCACGGACGTCCATTCCTTTTGTATAGGTCACACTGTTAGGATAGGTAACGGAACCGCTCACCTTCACCGTACTTTGCTGTTGGGGGATGTAAAGCACATCTCCGTCGCGTAACACAAGGTCGTCGGCACTTCCCGGATGGGCGAGCGCTTTTTGTAGGTCGATGCCTACGGGATACTCCTTCAGGTTGGCAAGCGAAACGGAGATCGAGTCACGGCTTTGCTTGCTATTGTTACTCAATTGTAAGAGAGTTTCGATTTGGCGCAACTCATCTGTCGTCAGTTTACGTTTTAGACTGGCTCCCCGCACATAGGCGTCTGGAGTGATGCCGCCCGATTGTGCAATCAGTTCGCTTAAACGCGTATTCTTTTTCTTTAAAGTATAGTTGCCGGCAAAAGTAATCTCGCCTCCGACTTTCACTACTTGTTGCTTTTGGTAACCAGGTGAGAAACGGACGAATACTTCGTCGAATGGTTCGAGGGTGAAAAGCGTATCGCCGGAGGTTACTGCCAGTCCTTCGTCGAGGGTGAAGTTAAATGTCTCGGCTGTCTGGTTACTGCTCCGGGTGGCGGACGGATCTTTGAGCCGTCGTGCCACTTCTACGTTGATGATTGAGGCTGCTTCGCGCAGGCCGCCGGCGAGGACGATAACATCCTCTACTGTCAGATTCTTGCGGAAGGGCAATACGGTATCGGGAGCGTTGACTGCTCCGCTCACTTTGACGGTATAAGGTTCATGGAGGTCAAATAGGGAAGGGATATATAGTTGGTCCTCCTTCTGTAGTTCGATGTCAGGAACCTTCCCGTTCAAAATATCTACAATATTGATGGCGATAACCGAACTGGTGAAGTCTGGGTTGAGCCTTGTGATCTGTGCGCGTCCTACAAATTTGTCTCCTTTAAGTCCCGAAGCCTGTTCTATCAATTGTTTGACAGTATGTACGTCCGGACTCAACTCATATTCGCCAGGGCGCCAGACTGCACCGGAAATGATGATTCGGTTATCGTAGTAGGGAATGACTGAATCCACCATCAGCGAATCGCCGTCTTGCAGCACAAATGTTTGGAATTGTTCTTCGTTAACTGTGGCAATCTTGTAGCGGTCGCCGGCTTTGCGTTTCACTCGTATACTGCCAGTGTAGGCATCTCCTGTAAAACCACCTGCCATGTCGAGCAGGTCGTCAAGTGTCTCTCCTCGTCGAAGTTCGTATGTACGGTCTCTTTTCACTTTACCACCGGCGGTGACAAGCTGTTCGTAGGGACCGATAATGATCATGTCGTTGTCTTCCAGACGTATATTCGTTTCATATTTACCATTCAGCAGATAGTCGTATACATCGAGACTGGCGATCTCTTTGCTGTTCCGGTATACTTTTATGTTTCTCAGTGATCCGATATCGTTTACTCCTCCTGCTGCATAAAGGGCGTTGAAAAGCGTGGCGAGAGATGAGAGTGTATAGGTCCCGGGTGCGACGGCTTCGCCGACAATATTGACTTTAATGCTGCGAATTTGCCCCAGTCCGACAGAAACGAATGTATTAGGTTGACTGCCGTCAAGCGTTGCCATGATTTTACCCAATTCCTGCCGGATGCGATTCTCTGCCGCCTCGATAGTCAGTCCGCTTAGGGATACGGGACCGACATTGGGGATCAAGATCGTTCCGTCGGGAGAAATACTGAGTTTCAAGTTCAGTTCCGAATCTCCCCATACATTGATCAGCAACTCATCTCCTGCTGATAGAACATAATTTTTAGGCGTCGGCATATTCAGATCCGGTTCGAATGTCAAATTCTTATCGGAAAAGATCTCACGCCCAAAAACAATATTTTCCAAAGGCTGCTTCGGTTTATGTTCGTCGCGTTGCTCTGTCAGTGGGAGAAGTGCTTGCTGAGTAGGATGGGAACGGTCGGATACGGTATTTTCTGTAGCAGGCTTAATGATTTGGTTGATACCGGTTTGTTCTGTCCTGTGTTTGGCTATTTCTCTTTGTATTTGTTCCTCTGTCATCCCGGCAGCACGGGCTTTATCAATTAATTCCTGTGGGATTTGTGCCTGTATGGCAATTGATATTAGCAGGAGCAGGAATCCAATGATACATTGTGGCAGATACCGTTGTCTTGTCCGTTGACGACCTAACGGCTTTCGATGGCATAATACAGCTTGTTTTTTGTCAAGATTTTTCATATTACTTTTTCTATTGTTTGAACGATTCGTTGGCTTGCAGTTCCGTCTCCATAGGGGTTTACTGCTTGGCTCATACGGTTATAATAGGTATTGTCATCCAGTAAGTGGGACACTTCAGTTACAATCCGGGCGTAATCTGTTCCTACTAACTTCATTGTCCCTGCGTCAAGTGCTTCCGGCCGTTCTGTTGTGTCACGCATGACAAGCACCGGCTTTCCCAAACCCGGAGCCTCTTCTTGTATGCCTCCGCTATCGGTTAGGACAAGTGTCGACTTCTCCATTAGATAGACGAAAGGAAGATACTCCAAAGGCTCTATAAAGAACAGGTTAGGGAGATAAGCATTTCCGAATATTTCGTGAATGGGCTTCCTTACATTTGGGTTCAAGTGCATAGGGTAGACAAAGTCTACCTCCGCATACTGCTCTGCCAGAGTCTTTATTGCCCGGCATATCTGGATAAATCCATCGCCGAAGTTTTCCCGGCGATGACCTGTTATTAAAACCAGTTTGCGGCTGTTTTGTTCGGCAAGTGGAGTTGTTTCATAACCTGCAGACATCAGTTCGGTGTCAAGTTGCTTAAGTAGGGTATTCATTTCTTCCGGCCAAGGACTGTAGATGTTGTGCGTGCGTAACCCTGCTTCTACATGACCGACCGGTATTTGTTGGTAGAAGGCAGCGAGTGCTGAAGCTGTCGAAGTTGTGGTATCTCCATGGACCAGAACGATATCTGGCTTCGCTTCCTGCAGAACTCCTCTCATTCCTGTCAGTAACCGGGCTGTTATATCGTATAGGTCCTGTCCTTGCCTCATTATGTTGAGATCGTAATCGGGCCGGATATTGAAAAGCTTTAGGACTTGGTCCAGCATTTTCCTGTGTTGTCCGGTAACACAGACGATGGTTTTAAATTTATTTTTTTTCTGTTGGAAAGCTTTTACTAATGGTGCCATTTTAATTGCTTCAGGACGGGTACCGAAGACGAGCATTATTTTCTTCATGTTGTTTCTGTTTAGATTTTTCCAGTCTTGACCAGTATCAAGAATTTGATTAAATGTATTTGTCGTTTGATGCGCGAAGGTTGTTTCAATAGGCGGTATGCAAATTCGAGATTGTGCTTTATCCACCATTCGGGTGCTCGTTTCACGTTCCCTGTATAGACGTCGAAACTTCCTCCTAACCCTTGGTAAATTGCGGGATGTGCCTGATACATTTTTTCCATCAATAACTCTTGTTTGGGTGATCCCATTGCAACGAATATGACATCCGGCTGTTTTGTCTTGATGTCTTCGATCAGTTCTTCCTGTTCTGTCTCTGTTTGTATGTATCCGTTACGGTACCCCGTTATCTGTATTCCGGGAAAGTCTTCTTTCAATCGGGAGATGGTCTTCTCTATTACGGGCTGTTTACTCCCGACCAAGTAGAAGGTTTTTTCTTTTTGATACAGAGTTGTTATAATCTTCAACCACAGTTCGCATCCCGCGATCTTGACGGCATCCACGGCTCCGTGCTGCCGCACTGCCATAACTGCTCCTATGCCATCGCAATATCCAATATTCCTGTTTACAATATCTTGTATTTGCTCGTTCGCATGCAGTATCTTCTCCGCATTTATCGCTACTAATATCCCTTTATGTTCCTCCACATATTCCAGCAAACTGGAATCTGAGGGAAAGGGGTGGACTTTTATTCCGTTTAGTTGTATTCTGTTGTCGTTCATGATTGTTGCATTAATTGTCCGAATTTTTTGGTCTGAATACCTTCTTTGATTATTCTGGCAGGATTACCGGCTACGATGCAGTTGGCAGGTATATCTTTTGTAACGACAGATCCGCTTCCGACAATTACGTTATCGTTAACTTTTACTCCACACATGATGATCGCATTTACGCCAATAAAACAACGTTTACCAATGTAGGTGTCGGCTTTAGCAGGTTTGGAAAAGTCATGAGCTAAAATAACAGCTCCAGATGCAATGAAGCTTTCTTCTCCAATGTGTACTCCTTTGGGATTACTTTTATCGAGTATGGCACCAAATGAAAGTTTTGCGCTTTTATCAATATTCATTTGATAGATTCGTGTATAAATAAAATGCATCCCGAAGGTGATACAGTCTCTGATTATTTCTCTGATTTTTACTATCATAGTTGCTGTTTTAAACTGGTGATGTCAATCCATTTACTCATTTGATCTGTCAGTTCTGGGGTAATATTACTGATGACGTCTGGAGTAAAAGTCATTTCTCCAAAGATAGGGGATCCGTTGATAAGATATAAATCTACTCTAACGAAAGGAAAGGGTTCAGATAAACGTGAAGCAATTGATATCATTTCTTCTAATGCGCCTGGACGAGGAATTATATCTGATATCGGACAGCGAGAATTTACAAATTCAGGATAGGCATTCCAATCCATGTCATAAACCATAACCGAATAATTATGTGTGTTTTCTTCCCTGTCTGAATAAATAACGACATATTTAGGAACTCCATTAAAGCAAAAAAATTTGTAATCGATGAGTGATTGTTCGCTTTTTTTTGTCTGCTCCATAAATTTTTCTGCAATAATAAGAGGTTCTATCTGTGTATAATGCAATTGTCCGGTTAATTCTCCATATGGAAATTTTAACCATTTATTTAATTTATGATTTGTCTCTTTTATATTTAGGATATTTTTATCCTTTACTATAATATTTGTTGCACAGCTATTTGTCGTTTTTAATACAAAGGATTTAGGCAATAGGCTATAGTCGATTTCTATAGCTGAATTGTATATACCATAAATTTTGTTTACATATTGTTCTCCGCATCTATCAATCACATATTCTCTTACTCTGTATTTGTCGGCTAATTTACTCCACATAGAAGTGTCAGAATAAAGTGATAGCCATAGAATTTTTTCCATAAATGACTGTGGCTTCTTTAGATTGGGGAACTTTTTATAATCTTTACAATATCTGATCTTCCAAATTATATTGGGAAATTTCTTTAATAAAGGGGAGAATGGAGTTGCAATTTTTATAAGAACTGACTTGATAAAAATATTCATATGAATTTTTATTGATTAATATATGTTGAATTATAGATTGAATTTAGAAAAATGTAGTTCTATTTTTCTAATGATTGATATAGATGATCCAATTGTTTTTCTATTGCTGGAGGATAGAATTTTTCTGCTTTCTTTCCAGATTGATGTCCCATTTCTGAAAGATATTCTGGATGATCGATTAAAAATAGGATTGCTTCGTAAAGTTGTTTCTTATTTCCAGGTTCAATAAGAATACCGTTAACATTGTTTTCAACAAGATCTGTAATACCTCCAACTGGTGTTGCAATTATGGGCAGTTGGTAGGACATGGCTTCAAGAATGGATATACCAAATGATTCAAAAATAGAAGGATGGACAAATATGTCAGCAGTTCGGAATAATTTTTCTTTTCTTTCATTGTCTACCCATCCATGGTATTTGATAAAAGAAGAAAGTTGATGTTGCTGTATGAATTCATTCATAGTTTTTGTATCTCCTGTACCTCCAATATGGTAGATAATTTTGTTTTGCAACATTTCTTTGTTTTTCGCAAAACATTCTAATACATCAAATATTCCTTTTCTACTATCTATAGCTCCAATGAAAAGAAGATGGAGCTTTTGGTCGTTCTTTTTAATGGGACCAACACTGGGCTTATAGGTGACATTGGGAAGGAGAAAAATATTATTATTGAGTTTTTGTTCTTTTAAATAATCGATAAAATAATTAGAAACAGTCACCAATACATCTGCTTTATGGCAGACAAATCGAACAAAAGATTGGTGATTCTCGTAGAATTGTTCAAATTTTGCTCCATGTATATGTAAAATGACTTTTTTTCTGAAAACTTTAGCACAAAATACATAAATCGATTGACGATAAAAATCAGTAAATGATGCTGTATGTATATGCACAATTCGGATTGGTTTGAATATACAATAATAGCAACATCGTAATAAGGCAGATATGCTTAATGCTGTTTTCTTAAACAGATTTCCTTCTTGATGTGAAGCAATGAAATTAAATTTCTTGAACATCTTTGAATAAGATTGTATGAGGATTGCAATCCCTCCTTTGCCGTTTGTGTCAGTTCCTATAGTTAGGATATTTTTACTTTTATTGGATATCATGATTAAAATAAAGATGATTACTAATTACCCAGTAAACTCCTAACAGTGGAGCTAATTGAGTTGAAAAAAAAGCATGTCCTGCTGTATAGGCGATTCCTAACCATAGTATACTTCCTATACTTGTTATAAATGATAAAGAATTCCGACTTCTTTTTATAAAAAAAGGTCGGATGAACTGGAATACTAAAAAAAGTTGTGCAAGGATGATAAGTCCTCCCAGAACAAATCCGAAGGATAATATGATATCGTAAAAATCAGATTCTATATTTTTTACTTTTTCTTCTGGGTCGTATATGCTTGCTACGGCAAATCGTCCTCCTGAAATACCCTTACCCAAAAGAACCTCTGTTAAGTTGAATTCAGAAATAACTTGTTTACCGGTATTGATCAATTGCTCTCTTGATGATACTAACGAATTAGCTGAAAAGCGTTCAAGTGTAAAATTATCATATTGAATAATAGTTTCATATGTTATGATAGCAGAATATACGATAGCGATTGACATACAAAATATTATAAGTATCCGGGTTTGCCATCGGAGCTGAATAAGGCTGTCTTTGAAAAAAAAGAAATAGCCTAAGAAAAGTCCCCAATCTGCCAGAATTCCAATAATACCGACACGAGAACCGATAAGAATTGTTCCGACTGATGCAATAAATGTCAGTAAAAAATAAAATACATTCCGTTTGTAAAAGGAATACCAAATACAAAGTAATACAGCTAGAACCATATATACTCCCAATGCATTGCCGTCTGCGTAATATCCAGAGTATCCGAATCCAAATTTATCACTGTATGAAAGAATCCCGGTTTGTGTAACCATAGAGAATATATTAATTGCACCTATAAGTGAAGTTGTATAAACAACAAGTCTGATTAATTTCTCAAGGCTGAATACTTTACGGTAATAATAAAAATAAAAAAGGATGCAGAAGGTGTAGATAAACTTGAATAGATAGTCTATGTCCATTGCTGCATCTATATATCTTCCTGTAAAAGACCAGATAGCAAATGCCATTGAAATTAGGATTGTAATAATCCAAAATAAGAGAGTTAATAATGTGCTTAAATTTTTTAGTAAAAACTTCATAGTTAGGCATAATATGAATCCTCTAAAAGCTATTCCGATTGGTAAATGCACTCCTTTAAATTCCTGGATGTATCCATTTGCTGAGTCAAAAAAAATAGAAATGAAAAATAATATAAAAGGAAGTACTTGTATATAGAAGTTGTCTATGCTTATGGAGATAGGCTTAGCTATTGTAAATGTTTTCATATTCTTCCGTTATGTGTTTAATTGTAAACCTCTTGGCATTTGCAATGCCTCGTAAAATTAATTTTTCCCTATATTTATCATCTGAGATAAGTTTTTGAAATCCTTTTCTAATGGAGCTTACATCATAAGGATTGATATAGTGGGCTGTATTTGCTGCTATTTCTGGGATAGAAGTTATTTTACTGGTTAGTAAAACTCTTCCAGTAGCATTGGCCTCTATTATAGGCATTCCAAAACCTTCATATAAAGAAGGAAAACTGACGATGTCACATTCTTGGTATAATCTAATGATATTTTGAAAGGGAATATCCAAATAATTTTTATATTGGATATGATTCTTTTTTAATTGCTCTATATGTTCTTGTTTTAAAATCCCTACAATGATTAGTGTACAGGGTATATTGCGTAATGCTTTTATTGTGCGTAGCAGATTTTTGCGCATGCCTGTTCCAATATGGAGGATATGAGGATTTTCTTTTCGGAATTCTTTTGGGTGAAAATGAATAACTTCATTATAGGGATTATAGACAATGCTGATTTTATTTTTTACTCTTGGAGTTATCTGTTTGATTTCATTCGCTGTATATTGGGAAATACAGGTGATATGTTTGGCAAAATGATTAGGCAGAATGAACCAGAACCATTTTCTAATAAATCGCTTTAGGAAAGATGATGATTGTAATAGAGTTCCTGTATCATGCCAAGTGAGAATTACATTACCTTTTAAAAATAGAGAGATATAAGCTATCTCAGGTGAAAAAATGTGATTGATATCTCCTTGGTGTTTTTGAGCGAACCTAATATTTCGAATGATTCCTTTCCAGGTATTTCCGTGTTCAGGCAAAGTAATAACTTTTAATCCTGATATTCGGGATGCAAGCGAATATGCCAGTTCTTCTATACTGTTAAGTCCTGTCGACTTTTTACGTAAAAATAAGGCCTTTGAACACATTGTTATGATTTTGTAGTTTGAATGGTACGAATTGCTTTTTTGTAAATAAGAGAACGCTCAGCCGTCTTTAGTCCGACTGTCAATAGTACGATGGTGGTTGAACTTACAGTAATAATACATATAAGTATAAATCCGGTGAATGTGTCAGGAATATATTGGGACAGCCCTGTCGGAATAATAGCTGCAAGTATGAAGACTAAGAGACTTCGACCAATCACTTCTATGATGAAGTTGGAAATATGCATAGGTATTAATGCATTAAGTATCCATATTCGTGCTATTAAAGCAATGAGTTCTGTCAGGATAGATATATACATGACTGTATAAGGTGGATATCCGGATTTTAATACAATATAGGATATTGGTATATCCAGCAATGTAATCACTAAAATTATGGTTTGAAATAGTTTTATTTTTCCTTTTGCTTGTATAGCAGTGGCTACAGGTCCAGTTATACTGTTTATTAAAGTTACAATCAATACCAATCGTAAAAACATGACAGTATATTCAGGTACAATACCTAGCCAAAGATGTAATATATAAGGAGTTTTGATAAGTACAGGTAATGTTAAATACAGTAAGAGGAAAAATGAATAACGGGAACTATTATGTACTAATACCATCATTGAATTTGTATCTCCCATTGCATATCGTTTAGTTATTTGCGGTTTCATTGCAATTTGGAAGTTTGATACAAAATTATAAATTCCGGCATTTACTTGATAGGCTACACCACGTGCAGCGTTTACTGCAGGTCCGAAAAATAGATTGATTAGTATATTTATTCCTTGCATTTTGAGTGAATATCCGATGTTACCTAAAAAGCTCCATCCGGCAAAGCTTAACATTTTATGTAGTAATTGTTTATCTATGTCATTTCGAAACTTACATTCTTTAAAATACTTTTTGCAATATAAAGTATACGTGATGCTTACCAATAAAGTGACGAAAGACATTAAGATTGCATATAAAATTAGTTTATCTGACGCTGAGCCCTTCAACAAAAAAACAATCGCTAATTGTAATATAACTTCAAGTATACTTACATAGGCATATACTTTCATATGTTCGTGGGCTACTATACTGGCATTATAGGGAACGCTGAATATTTTAATAATGAATGTCAGGATTGAGAATTGGAACACCCAATTTGCAGCAATTATTCTTGAAGTTGGTATATTCATTTTATGATTAAGAAACCATAGACCTACTGTTTCTGCTAATATAAGTAGGAAAAAAATAATAATCAGGTGAATGATAAGAGATGTAGAAAAAACTTTTTGCAGTTGTTGTCCATCATTTTTCCCTAATTCGTAGGTGAGAAACCGTTGAGAAACATCAATCATTCCCACATTTAGAAACTGGAACATTAATACAATGCCACCTACTACGTTGTATATGCCATAATCATCAATTCCCAAGACATTTAAAACGATTCTGGATGTGTAAAGTGATACTAATAGGATGACTAGTGTCCTGAAATATAAGAATAATGTATTTTGAGCTATCCGTTTGTTCGTATTGTGAGACATACTTTTTATTCTATAATTTCTTAAACACCCCGCAAAAATCCAATATCACTTTTTCTTCGTTGTGAGGTAATGTTTTGAATTCTTTGTGGGAGACGAGGAAGGCGACGATGTCGGCGCGGGTGTAGGCGGATTTGTAGTCGGTCAGTTTGAAGACTGGATGTTCGTGAACGTTGGGTTCGACGATTAGGATGTCGGTATCGGCTGAACGTTGGAGAACTTTCGAGGTGATGTATTTGGCTGGTGATTCGCGCAAGTCGTCGATATCAGGCTTAAAAGAAAGGCCCATCAGAGCTACTACTGGTTTACGATGATGCTCAAGGAAGAAGCGGAGGATGGCGTTTTCGATTTTTTCGGCGCACCAGAATGCTTTGTAATTATTGATTTCGCGTGCTTTCGAGATAAGTTGCGACTCGTAGGGAAATTCGGATGTCAGGAAATAAGGATCTACGGCGATGCAATGTCCTCCCACGCCTGAACCTGGTTGCAGAATGTTGACACGCGGGTGTTTGTTGGCGAGTTCGATCAGTTCCCAAACGTTGATACTTGCCTTGTCGCAGATCAGCGACAGTTCGTTGGCAAAAGCTATTTGGACGTCACGTGACGAATTTTCCGTCAGTTTGCACATCTCCGCTGTCCGGGCGTTTGTCCGGTGGAGTGTCCCTCTGACAAAGTGGCGATAGAATTGTATCGCCTTTTCAGTTGATTCGGAGTTGATTCCTCCGATGACCCGGTCGTTCTGCATCAGTTCGTAGATAACATTGCCTGGTAAAACGCGCTCCGGACAATAAGCGATATATATTTTTCCTTCCAGTTCCGGACGCAAAGCGTAGAGCAGATTTGCCATCTTTTCGGTGGTCCCGACAGGTGAAGTCGATTCGATGACGAAAAGATCCCCTTTCTTAAGAAAAGGTGCGACCATACGTGTAGCGGCTTCGACATATGAAATGTCCGGTTCATGATTTCCTTTGAACGGGGTGGGAACTACCATAAAATAAGCATCGCTCACCTCCGGCTTTATGGAAGCTTTCAACGAGCCGGCATTCACCACCTCCTGCAACATCTCCTCCATACCCGGCTCAATGATATGCAGATGTCCTGCATTCGTCATATCCACTACCTGGGGGTTAATATCAACTCCTGTAATCTGAATGCCGTGCTTGGCGGCGATAATGGCTGTGGGCAATCCGATATACCCCAAGCCCATAAAACAAGCTTTCATTATCAATCTGTTATATAAGTTATTAATCTTTTAAAATTTCTTTCC
>OGLB01001159.1_pt1 | contig 11879 bp, 14 predicted proteins | sample 1572551 | NCBI WGS metagenome assembly OGLB01 (sample SAMEA2582003, study PRJEB24529) | metagenome | biome: Human gut stool | place: China | collected 2011
GGGCTGGTTGCCAGCCGCACGCATTTTTTTGACGAAACAACCTTGCAGGCACGTGTTCAGCGTTTGGAAATGCTGCGCGAAAGGCTGCCCATGCCGCTTTATGTGTATTCCACATTAATGCGTACGCCGCGTGCAAGCTTCGGCAATGTTGAGCCGCCGTATTACAGCAAAATCGGGCCTGCCATTTTCCGTTATTCCGAACTTTTGGATAAAGAGGACACCACGGGTTTAACGCTGCGCGAAAGCCTTGCAAAGCAGGCCATAAAAAACAATCTGCCGCAGGCTGATTTAAACGACTGGCTGCAAAGGCGTTTAAAAAACTACCATGTTAATAAATCGCTTACGGAGCTTACCGCAAAATACCGTTTTCATTATCTTGCCATAGGCAAGGATGACAATGCGCCGCTTTCGGCAACGCATATGGAAGCGCGTTACATAAAGCGCGACGCTTTTGCGCTTTCCGACCAGATTTTTCAGATTATACCGGGCGTTGACCAGCTTGGCATGCTGCTTTTAACGCGCGCCGTTAACGAAAAGAACCGCGAGCACCCGCTTGTTTACACTTATTACGCCGAAGGCACCGGGCGTACTACAATACCGCAGTATTCCGACAGTACGCTTGGCGAATCCGTACCGGAACAGATACTTGTTGCCGATGCACGCCCTACCGTTAACGCCGCCGAAGCCGATTTTATTTTGGCAGTTAACACGCCCAAAGACGGCGTAATGATGGATTCCACCGCGCCAAGCAACCAGTTTTTCGCCTCGCCGCGCGACAAAAAATATATCGGCGAGTTGGAAAAATTTTTAAACAACGGCACAAGGGTTTCACTGGCAGACGTTACATATTCCAACGGCGCCGATAACGGCTTTATGAACGAATTTGCCAACCGCGGCAATTTGGAAAAACTTACCGCGTATAACGGCTGGAACACCGCCGACAACACCATCGGCTTTGCCATCGCCCAGGGCATTTTAGCCCCGCAGATAAGCGCCGAGAACAACGCACTGCTGATGCGTCTGCGCCTTGTTGACGACTGGTTTTACCAATCGAACGCGCGGCGTGATGCCACGGACTTTTTGGAACGCAGCGGCAGCAGCGAAGAAGTTTACAAGCTCGGCAGTTCCAAAAAGCATGTTTCTGCGCTGGCGCAGGATGTATGCGATGAACTTGCACGCAAATACCCCTTTACCGAAGATTTTAAATTTAAAGTAGGTTTTCCTTGGGACAGGCTTTTTGAAATAAGCGTTACGCCCACAGACAGAAAGAAATAGCCATATACAGCAAAACTCCCGAAGCGGTAAACTTCGGGAGTTTTTATTTGGCGTTATTTTGCAAAATTCTTTTCTTTATAGGGGCACAACTCTGTCAGCATACATTCGCTGCACAGTGGTTTGCGCGCTTTGCAAATTTTACGGCCGTGCCAGATAAGCCAGTGGTGGGCATCGCTCCATTTTTCCATGGGTATTGCCTTTTGCAGTTCTTTTTCCGTTGCAAGCGGATCTGCGCCCTTTGCAAGCCCCAGCCGGTGCGAAACGCGGAAAACATGCGTATCTACGGCAATGGCCGGCACATTGTAAATAATGCTTGCTATTACATTGGCCGTTTTTTTGCCGACGCCCGGCAGCGTCATCAGCTTTTCAATGGTATCGGGCACGGTGCTGTTGTATTCCTGCACCAGCATATGGCAGGTTGCCAGAAGGTTTTTGGCTTTGGCGCGGAAAAGGCCGCAGTCGCGGATTTCGTTTTCCAGTTCTTCCTGCGTAAGCGCGCCCATTTTTTCTGGCGTATTATATTTAGGAAAGATACGTGCCGTAATTTTGTTGACACGTTCATCGGTACACTGGGCAGACATAATTACCGCAACCAAAAGTTCAAACGGCGAATTGTAATTAAGCGCTGTTTTGGTATCTTTATATGTTTCTTCAAGAACTTTTAATATTTCATCACGCTGCTGCTTGCGCATTAGTTGGTCAGGCTCCTTACCGGTGCGGGTATTCTGCCGCCGCGGGCAATAAAGGCATCGGGCTTGAATTTGCTTACGGCAATAACCGGCGCATAGCCCAGAAGCCCGCCAAATTCTACCCTGTCGCCCACTTTTTTGCCCGGCACGGGCACAAGGCGCACTGCTGTTGTTTTATTGTTAATCATGCCGATTGCGGCTTCATCGGCAATAATTGCCGAAATGGTTTCTGCCGTAATATCGCCGGGCACGGCAATCATATCAAGGCCTACGGAGCATACGCAGGTCATGGCTTCGAGTTTTTCCAGCGTCAGGCTGCCGCGTTCAACGGCGGCAATCATGCCGGCATCTTCACTGACGGGAATAAAAGCGCCGCTTAAACCGCCGACATAGCTTGAGGCCATTAGGCCGCCTTTTTTAACCGCGTCGTTAAGCATTGCAAGCGCGGCTGTTGTACCGGGGCCGCCGGTACTTTCAAGGCCGATTTCTTCAAGAATGTGGGCAACACTGTCGCCAATGGCAGGCGTCGGCGCAAGAGAAAGGTCGATAATGCCGAACTGTGTATTTAAGCGGCGAGCTGCTTCCTGCGCAACCAGCTGGCCTACGCGGGTAATTTTAAACGCCGTCTTTTTAATGGTTTCGGCAACGGTGCCAACATCGGCGCCGCGCACGGCTTCCAGCGCGTGTTTTACAACGCCCGGGCCACTGACGCCTACATTAATAACGCTTTCCGGTTCGGTAACGCCGTGGAAAGCACCTGCCATGAAGGGGTTATCCTGCACGGCATTGCAGAAAATTACCAGTTTGGCGCAGCCGATAGCATCACGGTCAGCCGTTAAAGCGGCTGCTTCTTTAACAACGCGGCCCATTTCGGCTACGGCATCCATATTAATGCCGCATTTGGTAGAACCTACGCTGACGGAAGAACAAACAATCTGCGTTTCGGCAAGCGCTTCCGGAATGGACGCAATCAGTTTGCGGTCGCCGTTGGTGTAGCCCTTATCGACAAGTGCGGAAAAACCGCCGACAAAATCAACACCGATGGTGCGGCCTGCGTCGTCAAGAGCTTTGGCCAGCGGCACATAGCTTGCTGCGTCGCAGCTTTCGCCAACAATGGCAACAGGAGTTACGGATACGCGCTTGTTAATAATGGGCACACCGAGTTCCGTTTCCAGCTCCTGCCCTACTTTAACAAGGTTTTCTGCTTTTTTGGTAACTTTATCGTAAATTTTCTGCGCCGTTACCTTAATATCCGGGTGTGCGCAGTCACGCAGGCTGATGCCCATGGTAATGGTGCGCACGTCAAGATTATTTTCGGTAATCATGCGCGTGGTTTCTAAAACGTCTTTAATTTCAAACATAGGCGGCCTCCTAAATACGGTGCATAGCCGTAAAAATTTCTTCGCTCTGCACGCGGATTTCCACGCCTATTTCATTGCCAAGCGCAGTAAACACATCTTTTAATTTATCAAGCTGCAAATCGGCTTTTTCCATATTGGCAATAAGTACCATGTTAAAAAAGCCATCCATAATATTCTGGTTAATATTAAGGATATTAATGTTATGCTCTGCCAGTACGTTGCTGGCACGTGCAATAATGCCTACTCTGTCTTTACCTACAATTGTTACAACTATGCGCATTTTTGTTCCTCCTCTTAAGGGGCCTTAAAATTATAAATATGTTATATTTTACCATAAAATTGGTGGTAAGTGTTCAATTTTCCAAAAATATTAATTATCTTTGTACACTCGTGCGCAGTTGTATGGCTTCGGCAACGTGCGCCGCTTTTATAGCTGCGCTGCCTTCAAGGTCGGCAATGGTGCGCGCAACTTTAACAATGCGGTCATGCGTACGGGCGCTGAGCCCAAGCGCGGCAAAGTATTTGCCAAGCATGGCTTCGGCCTGCGGCTCCAGTTTGCAGTATTTATTAAGCTGCTTTTTGTTCATCTGCGCATTGCAGTGCACGCCGCTGCCTTCAAAACGTTTGCGCTGCATGCCGCGCGCTTTTACAACGCGGCTGCGTATAACGGCAGAACTTTCTCCTTCGGTTTTATCTTTTAAATCGTCATATTCAAGGCGCGGCACCGTTACCTGTATATCAATGCGGTCTAAAAGCGGGCCGGAAATTTTGCGCCGGTAACGCTCAATTTCGTGCGGGCGGCAAGTACAGCTGTGAACCTTATCACCAAAGAATCCGCAGGGGCAGCAAGGGTTAGAACAAGTACGACCAAATCTTAAATATACAGGACAATTAGTAAGATATTACAGACTTCAAAGAGGCTATACCATTAAAAGGTTAAGTATATTATCTGGGATAGATGCTTCGGTGCTATGTAGTTTTGAACATAAGGCAAAAGTATGTTATAAATCATTAAATACTATACAAATAATCAGTAATGCTTTAAATATTCCTAGCTTTTATATTACGAACGCTGATAAATTGCCAGAAAATTCTTTAGCAGAAAGATTAGAAAAAGCACGTTTACTATGTTGCCAAAATATTAAAACGGCCTGCCAAGAAATAAGAATTGATGAAAAAAGTTATTATAATTTAATGCGTGGTAAAAATATATCAAAAGAAACCCTTTCGAAAATAACCGCATATATACAAAAACATTTGAAGTTTTGATTTATAATTTGATTGCTTTTTACTTATCCCCTGATTTTTTCTAAAAACCACTTTCCAGCATCGCAAAATAAATAATAATTTTGTGTTCCAGTATGACAGGTATACCGCATTCCCTGTCCGCCTTGCTTTAAAGATGCTGCCGGACGCATATCTGTTACCTTATCAATGTTTATCTTGCGGCCGAACCATATAAATGACAGCGGCACAACACGGCCGTTATTATCAAATTTCGCTGTTACTTCTAAATAATCCATTTGTTTGCCCCCTTTAGCGAAAATAAGAATAAGGATGTATAACATGGTCATCCTTCGGATTAATACGCAGCGTATTATCTAATAATGTTGCGGCGCGCAGCACTGCATCATGGCCGAACCTGCGGCGCAGCTGGTCAACAGCTTTGGCAAGTTTGTCTTTTTTATCGGTAGTATCCGGCGCAAACATATCCAGTTGGTAGCCTGTTTCCGCTGTTACCAGGTTAATGCCGCGCAGGCCTATGCTGCGCAAATGCTTGTTCCTGTAAAAATCGTAATTTCTATTGAGCAGCATCATCGCTGCATTAAGTATATCCTCCGCATAACAGGTCGGGTACGGAAGCTGCATCTGACGAGTAACCGTATATAAGCTGCTGTCGCGCAATGTTATTTCCACGCCCGTGCATTTTAAAGCGTTTTCCCTTAAACGGGCAGCAACTGATTCGCACAAGCAAATATATACAAGCTTTGCGTCATCTGCATTTGTAATGTCGCGTGGAGTGGTAACGCCGTTGCCTATGCTTTTGACTGCGCTGCGCTCGTCTATGGTACGTACCGGCGAACTGTCCAGACCACGCGCGAAATCAGACAGGATTAAACCCCATTTGCCAAGCGTCAGTTTTAAAAGCGCCGGATCGCGTCTGGCAAGGTCCCCTATTGTAAATATGGCAATGCCTTTTAATTTGCGTTCCGTGGCATGCCCCACATACAACAACTCCGATGCAGGTTTTTTCCAGATTATATCCTGGTAATTATCCTGCGTAATGCAGGTAACGGCATCCGGCTTTTTATAATCGCTGCCGAATTTGGCAAATATTTTATTCCAACTGACGCCAATGCTGACCGTAAGGCCCAGCTCGTCCTTCATTGTCCGGCGGATTTTTTCGGCAATTTCCGGCCCGGTGCCGAAAAGATTTACCGAACCGGAAACGTCAAGCCACGCTTCATCAATGCCAAAACTTTCAACCTGGTTGGTGAAACGGTAATAAATTTTACGCGCAGCCCGGCTGAACCGCAGGTATTTATCATACTGCGGCGGAACACAGATAAGGTCAGGCACTTTATTTTTAGCCTGCCAGATGGCTTCGCCGGTTTTTACGCCTAACTTTTTCGCCGACATGTTTTTCGCAAGTATTATGCCGTGCCTGTTTTTCGGGTCGCCTGCGACGGCTACTGGTTTATTGCGCAGAGCCGGATTATACAGGCACTCGACACTCGCGTAAAAATTATTAAGGTCAACATGTAATATAGTGCGCATAGCCAACACCTTTATTTTATTACAAACTCATGTTTGTTTTTTCTTATTATAAACCGAACGCGAATTAAAAACAAGTATAAAAAATAGCCCTTATCGGATTTTGTTTCCGACAAGGGCTTAATTCATTTTATAGTAACGTCAGTAATGTGAAAATGTAAAACGGCAAGAAAATTTTTACAAACTTTGCAATTTTTAGCGCCACTATTCCGCAAAAAAAATGCGCAGAAATATTTTTGCAAGTGTTCAGGCTATGAAGAAGGTTTGAGCCTTGCACGCTTAAAGTTTATTGAACTGGTGCTTAACTATAACGGTGCTGATTATGAGCATTTTGCCGGTTACGTTAAATGCCGTATACATTTTCCATTTTATGACGTGGGTCGTATTATAGCAAAATTTTATATTTTCTGTCAAGCATTATTTTGTGATAACTGCAATGCCAGTAGTTACAAGGCCAACGCAAAAACCATTAAGCCAGCCTTTCCAGTATGCACGTTCTTTAGCTTCCGCCGCAGCTTCCCGTTCCGCTTCTATTTGCCTCCTCAACTTCACAGTATATTCGGTTGCAGTCTGCAACGATTTTTCGGCACTCGCCAACGATGCGTTGGCATTCATCAATGCTTGCTGCGTTTTGGTTAACTCGTTCCTGGCTTGCTGTAATAAGCTGGTCAACTCGACCGAGCGTTGCTGTTGCGCTGTCAAGTTCTGCTCCAGCAGTATCAAGTTCGCATCCAGTAACTGCATGTTCTCTTTCAATCGCATCCATTGCTGCATCGGTACGCTGATGTACTTCTGCTGTTCCGGCGCCGTTTCCGCTGCTCCGCAGCGCGCAATAAGCACCGGCGCAAAGCACCAAAGCAGCGATAATAATGTAAATACGATTATGATTATCAGATTTTTTCTGTTCATTTTCCATTTTTTACCTCTAAATCACAATACACCGCCGTATTTGGCGCACACGCCGTTTTTAATGGCAATACGTAAAAGTATAAGCGCCACCGTTAAAAAGCAGCGCGCGCGCCAACTGTGTAAGTAGTTATTTTTGGTTACAGCCCAAAATAATGGTGCATAGCGCCAAGGGCAAAACCTACAACACAACCTACCCAAAAGTTTTTATCAGTTACGATGTTTTTAATGGTCTCCATAAAATTCACCTCCCTTCCAGATAAAATTCACGGGATTTCTCGCGTATTTTTAGAACTAAAACAAGCTAATTTTACTTGCAAAAGTAATAGGATTTAATTTATAAAAGCCTGCAAAGCCGCATAAATACGGTGTTTCTTTACTTGATGGTAACTTGCAGTTTAGTTCTAAGCTTGTACCAATCCTTGTATCATCTTGTACCAATTTTAAATGCCTGGTTCGAGCGATTATCTACATTTAATGGTTGCGATACCATTCTGCGTTCCCGCGGATTTTGTCTAAATGCTTATACAGAGTATCGCCCGGACAATCCGTTGCCATTAAATCTTTGTGGCCCATTACAACACTGTCGCTGGCAATAAGCCCATACGCATCGCAGATGTCAGCCAACAGCATCGGCAAAGCGTTAATCTGCGCTTCTGTCGGTTCGGCAAGATTAAAGTTGCCGCAAATATGGATACCAATGGAACAATAGTTAAAACCTTCGGCGTGTGCTCCAACACAGTCTACCGGCCGGCCGAGTTCAATGCTGCCGTCCTTACGAACGATAAAATGATAACCTACACCTGCCCAGCCCAAATTAAGGTGACTGCGGTGCAGCTGTTCCGCCGAAAGGTCATCATCTGTCGGGTTGCCGGTATGGTGGATAACGATGCGGCTGGTATCATCGCGCGGCGTCAAATCAGTAAATTGCAGGTTATAGTCTTTTGGTTTTACCCTTTTAAAAATCATTTTGTCTCACCGTCCTTATTTTCTGTGGTGCTTTGCAGCCTTGCCAACGCGTTGCGGATGAAAGCAGGTATGTGCTCACCCCATCCTGCGCGGTCAATGTTTTCAACGATACTGCCAGCTTCGTTAAGGGCATAAGCGCAGATTGCCATCTGCCGCAGTGTATGCGTATCCATCGCAGTATCAACAGTATTACATAACGCAACCACGCCCAAAATAACAGCCTTTTTAGCCAGCCCAACAAAGCCGGTGCTGCTATCCCACTGCCCAGTGCGGCAGGCAGCAATAATGCCGGTGGCATAATCTAAAATCATTAACGCTATCAGCGCATATATCATTTTATCCATGCCCCCTACCGCAATTGATATTCCCAGCCCGATTGCCGCGCCGATGCCAAGCAGCCACTGTTCGGCCCCGGTTGGCACCAAATTCTTTATAAAGTCAAAAATATCATCAAAAATTTGCATTAAACTGTTCATCTTTTACCTCCAGCGGCGCCCATGAAAAAAGCTATTGCCAAAAATGTAATAACCATCCCGGTTATATAGCCAAGTATAAAATCGACCAATTTAATCACCCCCTTTTTCTACAATAAAAAACACCCCTATAATTTTTATAGGAGTGTGATTTTATGAAAAAACAACGAAAACGCTTAAAACTACCAAACGGCTATGGCAGCGTAACCATGCGCAAAGATACCCGCCGCCGCACACCTGGTATTGTCCGCGTGCCAATTAATGGCAAGCAGGTAACCATAGGCTATGTGGCAACCTACGAAGATGGTCTTGCGATGCTCGCTGAATATCACAAGGACCCTACCCGCTTTATAAACAATAACATCACCTTTGCTGATGTTTATCGTTTTATGCGCGCTGAACATTGGCCTAAAATTGCAGCCAGCACAGCTAAAAATTATGAATCAGCCTACAAGCATTTAAGCTGCCTATATAAGAAAAAATTTATTGAATTGCGTACCGGCGATTTGCAGTCTGCTATTTTACAAGCAGAAAAGAATGGTGCTGGATACGGTATGCAGAAAAAGATTAGGCAGGTAATGCACTTTTGCTATAATTATGCCGTTAAGTACAACATTATCAAGCCAGATATGGATTACAGCCGCTATGTGGAAATTGGTCAACACGTAATTCTTTATCCAAAAAGTCCTTTTAACACACGGCAGTTAAACCGTGTTAAAGCACTTATTACAACTGATAACCCTTTGGCTAAATGGGCTATGTGTGTAGTAATGATGTGCTATTCCGGCGTGCGCCCATCGGAATTTTTATCAATCGTCAAAAAGGATGTAAAAATAAGGCCGCGTTATTTTATAGTCCGTGATAGTAAGACAGAAGCTGGGAAAAACAGACCGGTCCCGATATCAAAAAAGACTTCGGTATATTTCCAATACTGGATGAACCAGCCCGGAAAATATTTAATAACCGATGAAAAAGGCAACCGGCTTAATTATTCCCGCTTTCGTAGCCGATTTGATAAAGTTATGAAAGCAAGCAGGTGTAAGCATACACCGCATGAATGCAGGCACACCTGCGCAACCCTGCTTGATAACGCCAATGCTAACGAAACAGCAGTAAAGCGTATCCTTGGCCATGCGTCAGAAGGTGTAACGAAACGTGTCTATACCCATAAATCTTTGCATGAACTTAAACGCGCAATAGACATGATTTGATACAATTTTGGTACTAATACGGTGCTAATTTTGGCATAAGAAATCCCCGCAAGTAGCTCCACTTCTGCATTTAGCGTGGTACTTGTGGGGTACTGTTTATGCCTGGCATCTAAAAAGCACTTCAAAGCGCCTATTCATCCGCGTTTTCTGTGTTTTGCCATACGATTGCCGATACTTCTTCTTTAGTTTCTGCATTTTCTATAGCAGCCTTCAGCGCATAGTATTTTGCGTATACATCTTCCTGATAATCGCCCGCTGCTGATAAAGCTTTTTTAAACATATCCGGCGTATGTACGGTAAACACTTTAATACTTAAATCTTCCGGATTTGTATAGACGTTGTAGCGGGTCTGGCCGTCAATTAAAGCACGCTGGTAAGACGAATTAAAGTCTATCTGGCTGTCTTTATCGGTATCATACCCATAAGTATTGCCGTCATCCTGTTCTACCCATACAGGTTTGTTTACTGCTTCAACATAGGCCGCTGTAATTTCAGATTTCTTTTTTGCTTTTGTTTCTTCCAACGTATCAACATGGGGCGGTATTTTGCTTAACGTTCCTGTTTCTACATCAAGCTGATAGCCATTCAGCAGTGCATACTGTGTAAGCTTATCAACCACTACCCCATTCTGCTTTACATCATCTGGAATATTTTTGTCGGTAACTAAATATGTCGGCGATGTACGCTGACCATTTTCATCAAGCAGCACATAATACTTATTGCCATTAAACCCAAGGTTTAAACCTTGTAATTCTTCCGGCACATCATTAATTACGATTGTATTAATTTCTTTTGACATTTTAATCATCCTTTCTTTGCTTTGCAGTGGGGAACCGTTGACGGCACACGCGGCAATTTTACTACTAATTTAAACGTGCCCTATTTAAGTTTTTATCTTCCCTATGCTTCATCAACAAATACCTACGGAACCTCTATATGGACTGTATCAGCGCGAGTTGAAACTGATTTGTCAAAAATCGGTCTATCTTCCGAAGGCAACTTTGAAATAATTTGGTTAGCTGTCGGAATGTAATGCAGTGGGGTTTTAAAGCGGGTAATAATGCGAAATGGACTTATCCTTTGCCCTTATCAACTTTATTGTATGTTGATGTCAGTGGCGATGTAAATGCACCTGATGAGTCAGTAAATTACAGCAAAAACTCTTTTGTTACTTACGCCGATTTAACGCATTTATGGTTTTATACTGATACTGCAAATGGCGATAATAGATTTTTGGTTATTGGAACTGTTTAGCAGTGGGGTTCTCCGACTACAGTACAATTTGTTTTTCCAATAGCATTTTCAACATTACTAATTGGCGGTACAGCAGCTTGGAATAATTTTAATCCAGGTAACGCTTATTCTCAGTGGCTTGGTTATATATCTTCAACCTTAATGTCAGTAAATGTGTTAAGAACTGATGGCAGCGTATTTATGATATTTTTAGGGATTTGAGCAGTGGGGAATTGTTGAAAATATAAAGCAGGAAACGCAGGTCACAGCGGGCTTCCCAACAGTTTTTAGCAGTAGTAATTTTGCCGTTTTACCGGTGATTTTTGCATGGGAAAGCATAAACGATACAATCAGTGCTTACTGCATAAGTAAAAATCTTTCAGAGGCGATTTTTATGGCAGATACAGGACAAGGTATTACCGGTACAAACTACGCAAATATCCTTTATTTTGCTATTGGCCAATAGCAAGCCAGTTGACTTTAAAAGTTTTTTCTGTATCCGTAGTTTCTGAATCAACAGTAGCTTTGAATAACGATAAGGTTATGCCTCCAATAACAATAAACTTATCAATGTCATAATCTGAATTGGTTACAACGATACTCGCGTTAACGGTATAACAGACCTCTGCATATGCAACCGGAAAGTTTATTGTTGTTAAAAGGTGCCCACCACCGTCCCCTGTTACATTTTTATAACCCCACTGCTACACAATGCCAACCATTATCCAGTAATACGGATAAGGTTGTGCATGTGTACTGCCAAACAAAGCGAAAGTTACTGCTATAAAATTAGTATCTGTTACGGTACCAGGAGCAGCGTATTCTGCGTCTCTTATGTCTGTTTGGTCAGCAGCACAAAGTATAGTAAGTACTTGACTTACTGCAATTGGATAATCAACTAAAGTTTCTGCTGTTACTGTAGAAAAATTAGAACCCCACTGCTATTTGCCTAAAAATATTACGGATATGCCGACACTTGTGCTCGCA
>OGLB01001164.1_pt1 | contig 11828 bp, 8 predicted proteins | sample 1572551 | NCBI WGS metagenome assembly OGLB01 (sample SAMEA2582003, study PRJEB24529) | metagenome | biome: Human gut stool | place: China | collected 2011
CGGCGGCATAGTAGAATTATTGACTGTTAAAGGCTATGAAGAGGAAAAGTAGGTTTTTATGCCGGCAGAGAGATGAGACGGTTGGTGCAAGTCTCAGCGGCAGAGACTCCGAACCCGCCCCGGAGCCGCAGTGTCAAATGCGCTGACGCATTCCGGCGTTATCGGAAAAGACGGTTTTCGTCGCTTTGAGAGCGGACAATATTTGTCCGAACTTGGGTGGTACCGCAGACTTTATAGTTTGTCCCAGGCTTTTTGAGCCCGGGACTTATTTTTTTGAAAGGATGAAAAGAAAGATGAAACTTGACAAGCTTGTCGGCGAAAGATTCAAAGAGAAGCCCTCCGACTGCGTTATCGACAGCCACGCGCTCATGCTGCGCGGCGGCTATATGAAAAACGTTGCCAACGGCATCTATTCGCAGTATATGCCCCTGCGCCGCATAACTAAGAAAATCGAGGATATAATCCGCGACGAGATGGATAAGATCGGCGGACAGGAGGTGCTGTTCCCGGTAGCTCTCCCCGCTTCGCTCTGGGACGAGTCCGGCAGATATGAGAGCGTCGGCAGCGAGCTTCTTCGCTTCACCGACCGCAACAATGCGCGCATGGTGCTCGGCATGACCCACGAGGAAGCGGCGGTTCAGCTCGTGCGCGACTACGCCAACAGCTACACAAAGTATCCGTTCATGATATATCAGATTCAGACGAAGTTCCGCGACGAGGGACGCCCGCGCGGCGGACTTATCCGCGTTCGTGAATTCACGATGAAGGACGCATATTCGTTCCACACCTCGCAGGAGGATCTTGAAAAGTACTATCAGGAGTGCTACGACGCATATAACCGCATATTTGCTCGTGCAGGCATTCCCGAGGTCATAACGGTCAAATCAGACTCCGGCATGATGGGCGGCAGCATCTCCCACGAGTATATGCTTCTGACCCCCGTCGGCGAGGATTCGATAGCCGTCTGCTCCGAGTGCGACTACCGCGCGAACATGGAAGCAGCGCAGAGCATTGTCGAAAATAAAGCTGACGATGTACTCGAAGAGCTCAAGAAAGAATACACGCCGAATATTCACACCATCGAGGACATCTGCGAGTTCCTCCACTCCCCGCTTGAAAAGTCCTGCAAGGCTGTTGTATATCAGAAGAACGCGACGGACGAATATGTTGTTATCTTTGTCCGCGGCGATCTTGACATAAACGAAACGAAGCTCACAAACCTGCTCGGCGAGGCGGTTCATCCCGCAGTTATCACCGAGGAATGCGGACTTCACGCAGGCTTTATAGGCCCCGTCGGACTGCCTGAGAACATGACAGTTCTGTTCGACAACTCTCTCAAGGGTGCCACTAACCTCTCCTGCGGCGCGAACGAAGAGAACCACCACTATGTCGGTCTCAACATTCCGCGCGATGTCGGCGAGGTTGAATACAACGACCTTGCGAAGATAGTTGACGGCGGTATCTGCCCGCAGTGCGGCAAGCACACGATAAAGATATCCCGCGGCATCGAGGTCGGCAATATATTCCAGCTCGGCACGAAATACACAAAGTCGATGCACATGACCTATCTTGACAAGGAGGGCAACGAGCAGTACCCGATAATGGGCTGCTACGGCATCGGCGTCGGCAGACTCGCCGCCTCCGTCTGCGAAGTTCGCCACGACGATTACGGCCCGATCTGGCCAATAACGATAGCTCCGTGGCAGGTTCATCTGTGCTGCCTGAGATCTGACGACGCAGACGCAAAGACTCTTGCCGACAAGCTCTATGACGAGATGCAGAAGGACGGAATCGAGGTTATTTACGACGACAGAAACGTGCGCCCGGGCGTTATGTTCTCAGACGCAGACCTGCTCGGCTGCCCGGTCAGAGTTGTTGTCAGCCCGAGAAACCTTGCCGAGGGCTGCTGCGAGGTCATGACCCGCACAAAGAGCATCAACGAAAAGGTCGCCGTTGACGATGTTATCCCGCAGGTCAAGAAGATGATCAAGGATATGTTCGATGAGCTGAACAAGTAAGTTAAAATGAAGCAAATCCCCGAAAGCCGTTGTGGTTTCCGGGGATTGTTGTTTTTTATTTTTCAAATCAGAATGCGAAGTACTTTTTGAGCATCTTTTTCATTCTGCCGTTCATCACGGTCAGGGTGTTTACTGCATCCTGTTTTTCGTCTTCGGTGCCATATATCGCCTGTTTCATGAGTCTGCCCTCTTCAAAGCAGGCATCGTCATGGATTGGGAAATAATTCTTGAGCAGGAAGCAGCCGTAGCGGACATATCTCATCTCGCCGACAAGTCTGAATTCCTTGCTTATCGTGTCAACGGCAACGCTCCTGAAAATCCTTATCGAATCGATAAGTGCTTTTCGCTCGTTTTCTGGCGAGAACACTATTGTCGAGCAGATATATGCGCCCTTGTTTTCGGGAGTGCAGGAGTGGCTGTCCGTGCTGCCGACAACGGGATATTTGAATCCGCGTGCTCTGTCCTCATAATATCTCACGGTCTGATAGCCGTTTTGTTCAAAATATCGCTCGCCGCCGAGCACCTCAAAGGCATCGAAAATCTTATTTTCAACGAGCCAGTCGTTGAGCGCATCTGACACATGGAACGCTTCGCCAGTTATCCATGTCGGATGCGGGAATATTCCGAGTCCGCCCGCCTTTCTTATCTCGTCATAGAGCCATTTGAGCACAGCCGCCGTCATTGCATCGACATTGTCGGGAACTTTTATATCCTTGGCGAGTGCGGTCATCTTAGCGGCGAACTCCTCCTGAGTCATGACATCGGGGCAGTCGTCTCTTATTGCACGGACTTTTTTATCCTTGCCGACTTCTTTGACCGCCACATCCTCGACAAGCGAGTTGATGCTGTATTCACCGCCGAAATTTATTGTATGCGGGTCTACTCTGAAGCCGTTTATCGCAGGAAGATGCACTTCCTCACCGGGCACGAGATTGAACTCTGTCGGGATATTTTTAAATGCCTCTATAGCTCTGAGCGACGGATAATAGCGGTGGTGGTCGGTTATGGCAAGAAAATCATAGCCGTGGGAACGATAGGTTGCGGCAACATTCTCGGGGTCATGCGCTCCGTCGGAAAAATTCGTGTGCATATGCAGGTCGCCGATAAACGGATACATACCGACGAGATCATCGGAGACGGCATAGACACAGAAAGTGAAGCTTTTCTTGTCGCCGTCGGCGTTTTCGCCCTCAATGCGGATGCGATATTCGCCCTCATGCGGGAATGTTATAGAAATATCAAGTCCGTTTTCTTCGTTTGCGGTCACATCGAGTTCTTTTCTGAAAGCGGACGCCGGGGCGTGTTCGATATGTCCGCCGTCGAGCCATGTTATCGCTGCCTCATGCACGCTGCCTGCGGGGAAAAAGTTATCGCCGCCGAAGGGTCGGATATGTATAGTGCTCTCCTTTTCGGTCCCGATGACCTTCGGGAACACATCGTAAGTCCAAAGTTCGCTTCTTCTGACAAAATCTGCCATCTCATACTCTCCTTTACGAAAAATTTTATCAATTTATGATAGCATAAAGCAGCCGAAAAAACAATCAAAAGAACAGAAAATATTAAAAGGGTCTGTCACATCCGAACAGACCCTTTTCTTTAATATCCGCTGTCGTCGTAGACATAGCCCTTTGATTCGAAATACGAAATCGATTCGTTGCCGTCCTTAATTGTGAATACATATGTGCAGTCGCCCGCAAAATATATATTTTCCGCCCCGAAAAGCGAGGTCAGATACCGTATATTATCGCAGAACCTGGTCATTACGGTAAATCTGCCCTGTGGCGCCAAGAGCTTCTCGGCTCGGATGTTGGCATAGATGCTTCTGTCATCGTTTATCAGATGGTGCGCGCCCTGCAGATACTTGCAAGAGAGCAGATTCTTTCCGTAGAGCGCTATAAGCGCCTCGCCGTTGGATTCCTCCGCATCGCCGAGAAAAATCACGGACGCGTCGTCGAATATTATCTGAAACACGGTGGTGGTCTCGTTCATGCCGCGATATGCGCCGCCGTTCCTTGCCCGGATAGACAGCGGGAGTATATCCTCGTGCGTTGTAAGCACCTCAAGATACGAGTCCGGAAAATGTACCGTCTGCCCCGTGTGCAGCTTCAGATATTTTGCGTTAGGCGCATATTTCTTGAGTCTCTCGCGGAGCCTGTCCGTACAGCCGCTGCTATAATCCAAAAGCGTTCTTGACGGGAAGTTGAACATAACCCTCTCGACGCAGAGAACGTCCTTCTCGCGCTTGAGCAGCTTCGTAAACACATCCATATGGTCATCGTGGTTATGGGTGCAGATCCATGCGGCAACGCGGATTTTCCCGCCCTTTTCGGTATTTGTTAAATCCTCAAGACGGCGCATAAACTCGTCGCAGGCCTCCTCTGTCGCCTGTTCTATCTCGCCGCCGTCGATTATTATAACCGAGTTGTCGCGCAGTCTCAGCACATAGAGCATTCCGCAGTCGCAGCTGTGATAGCGAACCATCGAGCCGTATTTTAGCGAAAACTGCATGAGCGCCGTATCTCCACGCACATCCGGCTCGTTGTCGTTCATCTCGGAAAGCGGACAGCTTGCGTTATCGATTATCACCCTCGCCTGCTCCGCTTCGCGGGTAAAATAGGTGTATATGATTCTGTTTTCTTCGGCAAACTCCGAAAAGATATTGCCGTTTACTTCGCGGTGGAATGTCTCCTTGCGGCCGCTTGATGCCAGAGATGCGAGAAAATCGCGAAACATTTTCGGCGTGACATCGCCGATGACGACCATATACGAATCGTCCGCGCCGCCGCTTATTCCGTCCTCAATCGCAAGTCCCGCGCCGCAGTTTACGGGCTCGCACACCTTTGTTCCGAACGCCGGAACACCGAGGGCTTCAAAAAAATCACTGAAGTTCATCTTATCCTCCTCATGATAAAATTTATCCGATGACAATTATATATGCCTGAAGACGCAGTGTCAAACATTATTGAAAAAAAGCCGAAAATGACTGTAAAAAGAGAGAAATATATGATAATATAAAGGCGTATTAATCCGGCTCGGACGCCGGAAATATTGAGCCGGAGGTAAATAAAAATGCTGAAAGTCGCACTCGTCGGCGTTGGCGGAATAAGCGGAGCGCACATCCCCGCATGGGAAAGCATGGACGACGCCGAGCTTGTCGCCATATGCGACATCCGTCCCGAAAGGATGGAGAAATATCCCGACAAACGCCATTACACCGATTTTGATGAAATGCTTGAAAAAGAGGATGTTGATATTCTCGACATCTGCCTGCCGACATTTCTGCATGCAGATTTTGCGGTCAAGGCGATGGAGAAAGGCATCAATGTCATATGCGAGAAGCCCATATCGCTCAAGCGCGAGGATGTTCAGAGGGTATATTCGACCGCTAAAAATAACAATGTCTGCTTCATGATAGCACAGGTGCTCAGATTCTGGCCGGAATACGAAGTTGTCAAAAGCATATACGACAGCGGCAAATACGGAAAATTGCTTTCTGCATCGATGCGCAGGCTCGGCGGTATACCCAAATGGAGCTGGGACGATTGGATGAGAGACGAGAAGCGCAGCGGTCTCGTGCCGTTTGATCTCCATATACACGATCTCGATTTTATTGTATACGCTTTCGGCAAGCCGGAGAAGTGCACCACGAGAAGAATAAAGAGACCCGAGCAGGACTACATAACCGCGACATATGATTTCGGTGATTTCTTCATTTCGACCGAAGCAGCGTGGTTTGCGGGACGCTACCCGTTCTCGGCGCGCTTCATGTTCCAGTTTGAGGATGCCGTTGTGACCTGGGAGAACGACGAGATGACAATATATGAGTCCGACGGCGCGGAACTTCACCCAGTAACTCAGGACGGAGAAGACACCGGAGACATTGGACTGCCCAAAAGCAACGCCTATGCAAACGAGATCCGCTACTTCGCGGACTGCGTGAAGAGCGGCGTTTTCCCGGACAAAGTCAAGCCCGAAGAGCTCGAAACGGTAATTGACATACTAAAATCCCTGTAATATCAAAAGCCGCCGGATAAAACCGACGGCTTTTCAGTGTGTTATACGTGGCGACAAAAATTAAAAAGTTGACAACTGCATTAAATATTGAAGTTCTCGCAGACTATGGAATTCAACTGTTCCGCTATTTTTTCAAACGGCTGATTCAAATCGAGCGTTTTAACGCTTATCCGGTTTCCGCTCATCATATACGAGTTGTCGGGTTGGATATCCTCATCGGTCGCGGCATACAAAAGCATACCGGAAACGCTGTGCTCTTTATCGCCGAACTCGGCATCCTTGTTCTTCACATAAGTGAATATCTGATACAAATTGCCGGAATGCAGAGTGTGAACATTATACTGCACCTGCGTGGTGTGAGTATAATATTTGGCATCGATTATCAGAACATCGCTGCCTTTTGTCAGCATAATATCGCTCTGCATTGAAGGAAGCATCGTTCCGATTCCGTCATCCAATATCCACTGTATCTGCGATGCCGTTGCCTTGACTTGCGGACACTCTTTTGCATAATATTCGAGTATAAACTTTTCATACAGACGATTCATGCGCTGTTCGTCAACAAACGAAGCTAATTTATACTCGCCAGAGTCCGTTGTCAGCAGCATTCCCTCAAGAATAAGCCGGCAAAGACTGATAAGCATACGATAGGTATTGTTGTTTCTTTGAAAATAAATTGAAGACCAGCGAACAGAGACGGGATCAACAGTATCGACTCCGGAGAAGAAAAGCATTTCTTTTTTCAGCTCGTCTTTGTACTTCTGTTCCACTTTTGCATGGCGGAGCAGGAGCATGACCGTTGTTTTCAGAAGCTGATTCAGCAGATTGTTTTCGGATAGCTCGTCATATTCACAGGTCAGCACCCGCTTTCTCGCAAGGCGATCCCGTATCGTTCCGGGCATATCAATCTTCCCGCGGACAACGGCAATATTCTCTTTTTTATCAATATATTCCCGATAAAGCCCTTGTTTCAGCTGCCTTCCGATACCTTTTGCGAGAATCGCCGCAAAGAGATTATGTATATTCTCAAACTCTTCGACAGCTATATCTTCATATCCGCCCTGATTCAGAATTTCAAAGGCATACGCGAGCATATAATATATGTTTTTTATGAAGATGCTCTTATCTTTGATCATTGAAACACACCCTGCAAAATGTTCTTCCAACGCTGGAATTCGTTCTCGTCATCAAACCAGTATTCGCTGAGCATAGGCAGGATATCGTAATCGACGACCGAATGGAGCCATTCATCCGTGCAGACATCTCTGCCGCAAAAATAGCTGTGTCCGATGCAGAATCCCCTGCCCAGAGATTTATCTGCGGCTATTTTGCGGTTGAGTTCTTTTACTTTTGATATGAGTTCATCCAAAGTTTCGCTGTTCAGACCGTTCTGATAGCTAATAAAGCCCTGAGAATCAAAGCCCGGCTCAATTTCAAAGAAACTGAAGCGGCGGCGCAGCGCATAATCAATCATAGCAAGGCTTCGGTCGGCGGTATTCATCATGCCGATAATATAAAGATTTTTCGGTACAGAAAAGGGCAATCCGTTATATGCCAACGTCATTTTTGTACCTCGGTAATCTTTTTCAATCAGCATCAACAGCTCGCCGAATATCTTGCTCATATTGCCGCGGTTTATCTCATCTATAATAAAGAAAAACTCTTTATCCGGCTGATTTGCGGCCTTCTGACAGAAACGATAAAAAATACCATATTTCAGTTCAAAGCCGTCCTCGACAGGCTTATATCCCATCATAAAGTCCTCGTACGAGTAGTTCTGGTGAAACTGGACAAACTCGATTCTGCTGTCGTCTTTTTCGCCCATCATCGACCACGCCAAACGCCTCGCGGCAAAAGTTTTTCCGACTCCGGGCGCGCCCTGCAAAATTATATTCTTTTTGTTGCGAAGAACATTGACGAGTGTTTCGTAGCGTTCTTCGGTCATATATACTTCGTTTAGGAAATCGTCCTTTGTATAAGCATCGGAAGATGAGGCCGTGACAATGGGGTTTTCTTCACGAATCATATCGAGAATAAACTCATATTCGCTTCGGGTCAGTTTAAAGAGGCTACCCTGCGGATTTCTGAAATACTCCATATTCTCCAATTCCGGGCATTCTTTGAGCACGGCGTAATCAATTGGAGAGGATAATGTTTCAACTTTCTCAAAAAACAATTTTTCGCCATCCTGTTCTGCACTGACACGACCAATCGCCACAATTTGCCTTACCGGATTGGACTCGTACCCAATAACCACATCTCCGACTTTTGCATCAAGAAAATTCTGAAAAATCCGACGTTTATTTCCATTTTCGTTGTAAAGAGTGTATGCCTGTGTCTCCCCAACCGCAATATCGGAAAAGCTCCAAATTTTAGGATTCGCGTTAAGCCACCAGTAGTTACACTTCTCATCATCGTGAAGAGGGAGATTGGCTTCTTCCACGCTTGGTACCGCATAATTGAGAGACGGCCGAGTAGGTGCATCAATATTTTTTTGCAAGAAAACTCTGCTGATATAAAATCCCACATCGATTGTCAGTGTTTTTAATTCAGGATCTGGATAGCAGTCATCCGCCAAATGGGAGTGCAGAAGATTTACAAGCTTCGCATCCTCCTTGAGAGCGGCACTGATCTCATCATAGAGATTCAAAAAATTACGAATGTTTTCCGCATAAGCGCCTTTTCTGAATTGATAATCAGATTCAAGCTCGCTCGCGACGGTTTTAACTTCGCTAAATTTATAGATATAGTACTTGTCCGGATAGCGCAGCCAAAGGTATGTGCTGATAGCATTTTCATACTGGTAGTGCTGCGCCGCTCCGTTTCCGTGTTTTTCCAGTAGCACTGATGACTGATGTTTGAATTCGTCCATGCGCTCAAAAACTTCCCTGCTTTCGTCAAATAGGGCGATGAACATGGCTCGTACTTCCTCAGGCGCGGCTTTTGCGAACTCTGACATCATACCTTTGGGAAAATTATTTGCCGAAGCCAGCAGATTATATGTTTTTTCAAGAGAACGGCTCAGCATCTCCGAAAAATCGGAAGCGTTCACATCCCAATTATCCTGAAACTGCTTTACGGCTTTCCATTTGTAATTTTCATTTTTCCACTGGGTCAGTACAAAGTCCTGCTTATACTGTGCGAGGACTTTTTCAAGAATCGATTTATTGAACATATCCGCACCTCCGAGAATAAATCATCAAGGAGATTATACTACACCCAACTTTTTCTTACAATAAAAATTTCCGATTCACAGTTTGCAGAGCAATAAAACGGACAGCAAACAAGCCGCATGAAATCATGCGGCTTGGTGAATCAATTTTGAGTTACGGGTTCTTCCTCGCGGGTTGGCAATTTATTTGCAAATCTGTGTGACGGACGATAAATAAGGAGCGCTATGAATATCAACAGCGCCGTTGCGGCGAGGCTTATGGGATAGACCGTCATTATCGTTTCGAAGTTGTGATTTTTCGGGAACACAAGCTCTATCCAGGCTATTCTTATTCCGCAGACGCCGATCATTGTCAGCACTGCCGGGACGAGTGAGACGCCGAATCCGCGCAGATAGCCTGACATTATCTCATAGAGCATACTGAAAGTATACGCCGAGAAGACTATCACGAGGCGCGTATAGCCGATTTCTATAACCTGCGGGTCGCTGTTGAATACCGAGAGCAGGAATCGGCCGACAAGAAGGACTATTCCGATTGCTGCGCCGGAGGCTATCGTATCTTCTATCAGCGTCAGCCACAGCGTGCGCTTGCAGCGTTTTATCTGACCCGCGCCGTAATTCTGCCCGACGAATGTCGTGCATGCCTGGCTGAACGAGTTCATGACATCGTAAGCTATAACTTCAATATTGAACGCCGCGCTCGACGCCGCTATAACGACGGTTCCGAGGCTGTTTATTGCGGACTGGATGACAATATTCGAAATCGAGAACACCGCGCTCTGAATACCCGCCGGGAGCCCTATTTTCATTATCACTCTGAAGCTGTTCCAGCTGAAGCGCATCTTTTTGGGCTCGACTTTTATATATTTATCCGACTTTACAAGGCGCACAAAAAGTATAATCGAGCTGACCGCATTGGAGATAACCGTCGCCGTCGCAACACCGCTGACGGTCATTTTCAGAACTATAACAAAGAAAAGATTGAGAATAACATTGAGAACACCGGACACGGCGAGCGCTATAAGCGGCACTTTTGTGTCACCGATGCTTCTGAAAATTGCCGCTTCAAAGTTATAGAGCAATATCACCGGCAGTCCGATGAGGTATATTCTGAAATATATAACCGCGAGAGGCAGGACATCATCCGGAACATTGAGAGAACTTAGCATCTTGCCGACAAAAAATTCGGCTATCACAGCAACTACCGTTCCGCCGACGAGTGCGAATATTATCGAAGTATGTACGGCACGCTGAACGGATTCTTTATTGTTCCTGCCCATGGCGTTTGCGATAACGACATTTGCGCCGAGTGAAATGCCGATAAGAAAATTCACTATGAGTCCTATAACAGGACCGTTTGCGCCGACCGCAGCGACGGCCGCGGTGCTCTTGTCGCCCGCAAAGTTGCCGACGACGGCGAGATCGGACGCATTAAATAACTGTTCGAGTATCGCCGTTGCCGCGACCGGGAGCGCGAACAGCGGCAGCTTGTTCCAGATAGAGCCGTTGAGCATATCTATTTTCTTTGCTCCTGAGCGTTTCATTTCGTTCCCAGCTTTCTTTGAGAAATTATGTTAGAAAAGTGTTAGAAAACACCTGTTTTGCAAAAGTAGAGCACAAAAAGAGAAAGACTCGACAATCACGAAAACCGTTGATTATCAAGCCTTCTGCGCTGGTGCGGATAACACTAAACTCTTGAAAAATAAGGCTTTCTGGGCTTGTTTGTTAGTTGTGCGTCAGTTGTTAAATACAACCTAAAATATAACAAATCATCTTAGCACACTTTGATATTATAGCCACGTCGCCGTTTAAGTCAATATCTTTCTGCGTTTTTTCTCTTGCAATTATAAATCAAAGTGCTATAATGCAACTAAAGAACCTCCGGGTTCCTATATCCTATTTCTTCTTGTGGCTCTCGGTCAGACCGGGAGCTGCGTTCTTTATAAAGCAGAAAACCGGGCAGAGGTTTTTCCTCTGCCCGGTTGGCTTGTGTTATTCTGTTAAGGAAGTGCCTCTCTTCACTCTTCCCCCTCTTTGAGCGACTGCAATCTTCCGAAACTTTTTAAAAAACTGTTGACATACCACGCATTGCGTGGTATAATTTAATCACAGTGAAGGACGGAATCGAAAGGAGCTAACACCATGAAAGAGTACGGAGCGTTCAAAGCAACTGATTTTAGTAAAAAGCAGATAAATGTTATTTTTGCGAAAGCGAAAAGTGGCGAGCTTAAAATTGAAAAGTGGTATATGTCAGAGATGTACACTATGGCGGACTTCTATGGATATGACGACAATGGTAGCGCGGCAGCATTCAACGATGAAGTCGTGAAGCTTCTCGATGCCGTTTTTAACGGCGAAATCGAAAAGGCACAACAGATGATTGATAGCTTTGAGGACAGTAATTATTCGAAAAAATCTCGAAAGAATCAGGCGAAATGTGACAGAACGATTTTTGTCGCATAATCAAAAATAAAGGGGTATGTTTATGAAAATCATTAAGTTCTACGCAGTGAAGATCAAAAATGGGAAAGAGGTTGACCGAGTTGAAATTGGAACGGCGAGAGTAGACCCCGAAAATGTTCGTATAAGTGCTGGAAAGTATGACGGATTCAAGCGCGCAGCAC
>OGLB01001167.1_pt1 | contig 11795 bp, 10 predicted proteins | sample 1572551 | NCBI WGS metagenome assembly OGLB01 (sample SAMEA2582003, study PRJEB24529) | metagenome | biome: Human gut stool | place: China | collected 2011
GGAAGCCCGCCTTGACCACAACCTGCACATGCTCGGCCTGAAGACCGACAGCATGCTCGAGCTGACCTACACGGAGCGCAAGCGCGTGCACAACCTGAAGTATTACACCTGGGTCGAGCAGCAGGGCATGACCGTCGAAGACCTCAACGCCCAGTGGTACGACGTCAAGAACACCTGGGACGCCGTCCACGCACAGGCCAAGGAGCTCGACGAACTCATCAACGCGTTCAACGACGAAGTTGGTCTGCTGAAGGCGCTGTAAGCCGAAATTAAGCCAATATAGAACCAAAATGGGGTGGGGGAATGACCCCACCCCGTTTATTCATCCTTTGCGACAAACGCTTCCTCGGCGGCCTGTTCGCCGTCGATCAAAATTTGTTTCGCAAGCCCGTAATTTTGCTGTTCCAGCGCTTGAATCGCCTGTTCTGCGGCCTGAAATAAAATGGTGTAATATTCGGGAATTTCATTCATAATACATGCGCCTCCTTTGTTGCACATTTGTGCTACGTTTATATTACAATGTTCGGCGCATAATTGCAATACAATTTGCATTACGAAACATAATGCGAGGTGCATTGCGATGAAGAAATTCCGAATCCCGAATATTCCGCCCACGACAAACAAGAGCATCCGCTTCCCCAATGACGTGATCGATGAAATTGAGGACGCCATCAAGGGAACGGACTGCACATTTTCTGCGTTCGTGGTCGAGGCTGTGCGTGTCGCGCTGGAAAATCTGAAGGAGGATTCTGAATGAAAAACGTCAAATGTGCGCGCTGCGTGCGCTGCGGCAAGGAATATGAGGCTGTCCCGAATCTGACCAACTGCTCCTGCGGCGGGATTCTGGATATCGTATATGATTATGATTATATCAAGGCGCATCTCACCAAGGAAACGCTGAAAAACCGCGTGAACCCGACTATGTGGCGCTATCGTGAACTGCTGCCGGTCGAGGAAACCACGCCCGACACGCCGCTGCGCGTGGGCTGGAGCCCGCTGTATGAAGAGCCGAAGCTGGCGGAAATGCTGGGCCTTGGCCGTCTGTGGGTCAAGGACGACGGCATCAACCCGACCGCTTCTCTGAAGGACCGCGCCTCCGCCATGGCCGTCGCCAAGGCGCATGAGGCGGGCGCGAAGATCATCGCCTGCTCGTCCACGGGCAACGCCGCGAGCTCTCTTGCGGGCAACGCCGCGGCCGCGGGCCTCAAGACCTTCATCTTCGTTCCCGAGCGCGCGCCCAAGGGTAAGGTCGCGCAGCTGATGACCTTCGGCGCAAACGTGATCTCCGTCAAAGGCAACTATGAAGAGACGTTCGAGCTGTCGAAAAAGGCCATCGACAAGTGGGGCTGGTACAACCGCAACGCGGCCATCAACCCGTACCTCTCCGAGGGCAAGAAGACCGTTTCGATCGAGATCGCCGAGCAGCTCGACTGGAAGATGCCGGATTATCTCGCCATCTCCGTCGGCGACGGCTGCACCATCGCAGGCGTGTGGAAGGGCCTCAAGGACCTGTACGCCATCGGCTTTATCGACAAGCTCCCGCGCCTCATTTCCGCGCAGGCCGAGGGCTGCCACCCCATCAACCGTGCCATCGCGGAGAACAAGCCCTGGGAGCCGATGGAGGAGAACACGCTGGCCGACTCCATCGCCGTCGGCGTGCCGCGCAACGCGGACAAGGCGCTCATGGCGATCCGCGAGTCGAACGGCATCGTCGTGAACGTGACGGACGAGGAGATCATGGCGGCGCAAAAGCTGCTCGGCACGACCTGCGGCGTCTTCGGCGAGCCCGCGGGCGTCACTGGCACGGCGGCAGTCAAGAAGCTCTGCGAGCAGGGCGTGCTCGGTGAGAACGACACGGTCGTCTCCGTCGTGACGGGCAACGGCCTCAAGGACGTGACCAACGCCATCAAGTTCTGCGGCGAGCCGATGAGCCTGCCGAACGACCTTGACCTGCTGGTCGAGGAATTCGACAAGCGCGGCATCAAGACCGAAGCGTAACAGAAAAAGAAGAGCCCCGTGAATCGCATGATCCGCGGGGCTCTTTTCATACAAAATACTTTTTGACAAATGGGATCTGGTGAAGCAGCGCTGAGACGAGGAACGACAGCGCGCCGATGATCAATGTCAGCAGGGGAACGGAGAAAAACACGTTGAGTGACAGCGTGTTGAAGTGCAGAAAAATGTCGAACGATTCGATGAACAGCGGGTGTACGAGGTACGCGCCGAAGCTCCAGCGCGACAGCGCGCGAATGCACCTGTGACACTTTTCGCTTAAGTTCGGGAAGTTCAGATGCTCTTTGGCAAAGACGAACAGCCCCACGCAGACAAACAGTACATTGAGCGAATCGTAGCCGTAGAACAGCTCTGTTGCCGCGCCCTGCAAACGCGAGGCGAATGACGTCAGCACGACCGTGAGGACGAAGCCGAGCACACCGAGCGCGTAAAGCACACGCTTTGCGGTCAAGGAAAACTCCTTGCGGACCAAATAGTAACCGAGCACAAAGTAGGGGACGAAGCCGAGCGTGAAATGATAATAGAATTTGCCCGTGAGCGCCTTGAATTCAGCGCAGTACTGCCACGAGAGAAGCGACACGGCCGACGCGATCTGCGGCAGCAGGAACGTAAAGATGAGCGTGAGCAGTAGAAAATAGCGCAGGAGCTTTTCATCCCGCACGATGGCGCGCAGAAACGGCACGATCAGATACAGTCCCACGATCATGAAGAGAAACCACATGTGATAGTGACCGTTGAGAAACTGTTGCAAAATAAGGTTCGTCGGGCATCCCTCGAAGTTCACCATGAAGACGGCGTAGAGCGCCGACCAGAAGATGAACGCTGTGACAAGACGGAGAACATTCTTTTTGAGAATGTGCAAAAGACTCTGCGAGCCGGAGAGGAACAGCGAGCCGCTGATCATCACGAAAACCGGAACAGCCCAGCGGACGGCACTGTCGTAAAGGTTGAAGGCTTGCCAGGCTCTTGAATAGACGTCCGTATCGGCCCAGTGCTGCGCGGACAGATGCAGCACGATGACGGCGAAAGTCGCCAGAATGCGCAGTACGTCGAAATACGCGATGCGCTGCGGTTGTGTCTGTTCCATACTTAACGTTCGACCGCCTTTTCAGGATCGGCGTTCTCCGCCGGTGCGGCATCCTCGGCAGCGGGGGAGGCAGACTCATCCGCTGCGGGCTCTGCCGCGACGGCTTCGGCCTCCTGCGCCTGCTGGGCGGCCATGGCCTCGGCGCGGCCTTCTTCGCGCGCCTGCTTTACGGCCTCCTCGCGGGTCTTTTCCGCCTTGGCGCGCTCCTTTTCGACCATGTGCTGAGCGTGCTTATTTTGCAGCTTGAACACCAGCCGCAGCACGAACACGAACACCACGATCGCAAGGCCGAGCCAGCTCCAGAACTTGAGCTCGAAGAGCGTCTTGACCGTCCAGTACTTCGCCTGCATGCCGAGGAAGCAGAACAGGATCGACACGGCCAGCGCCGCGCCGAACAGCAGCACCCACAGCACCGACTTGACGGCGCTGTGCTTGCGCACGCGCAGGTGCGCGATCAAAAACAGCAGACTCAGCAGAAAAAACGCAGGGAACTGCGCAAATAAAATTTCCCTCAGATCCATATCTTACCTCACAGTGCGCATTTGCCGCGCTTCAAGTATTCGCCCATCTTGCCGCCGACGACCTTGCCGCCGTCCACCTGCAGCTGACCGCGCAGGTAGACCTTCGACACGCCGCCATTCGTGCGGAAGCCCTCGAACGGCGTGTAGCCCGCCTTGGAGAGCATGTCCGCGCCGTGGAGCACGTGGCTCGCGCCGGGATCGTAGACGACGATGTCGGCGTCGCTGCCCGCAGCGATGACGCCCTTGCGGGGGTAGAGACCGTAGAGCTTGGCGGGATTTTCGCTCAGCGCGCGGCAGACGCCGCCGAGCGAGAGCTTGTTTTCATTGATGGCCACAGTGTAGACGACCTCGCCACGCGTTTCGACGCCGGGAAGACCGCCGGGGATCTTCGTAAAGTCGTCGCGGCCCATGTCCTTCTGCTCGAGCGTGAACGAGCAGTGGTCGGTCGAGATGGTCTGCACCTCGCCGCGGCGCAGCGCCTTCCAGAGCGCTTCACTGTCCTCCTGCGAGCGGATGGGCGGCGCGCAGACGTAGCGCGCGGCGGAGGAAAAGTCGGGATCGTAGTAAACGCCGTCGTCGAGCGCCAAATACTGCGGGCAGGTCTCGACATACACGGTCTGTCCGCGGCGGCGCGCCGCGGCGATCTCGTCAAGAGAAGCACGGTTCGTCGTGTGGACGATGATGACGGGCGCGTCGGCCGCCTGCGCGATGCGCAGCAGACGCGAAACAGCCTCGGCCTCCAAATAGTCGGGGCGGGAGATCGGGTGCGATACGACGTCCGCGCCCAAACCGCTCGCCTTGAGTTCGGCGATGCGCGCGTCGATGACGCCCGCGTTCTCACAGTGGACGCCCGCGATGCCGCCGCGGGCCTTGAGCGCTTTCAGCGCGCGGTAGACCGCGCCGTCGCCGATCATCATGGCGGGGTAGGTGAGGTACATCTTGAAAGACGTGATACCGGCGTCGAACATCGCGTCGAGCTCAGACTCGATGCTCTCGTTCCAGTCGTCGATGGTCATATGGAAGCCGTAGTCGCAGTAGCACTTGCCGTCGGCCTTTTTATGCCAGAGATCAAGCCCATAGGCAAGGGATTCCCCTTTATTGGGGCAGGCAAAGTCGATGACCGTCGTCGTGCCGCCGCGGATGGCGCTTTTGCTGCCGCTTTCAAAGTCGTCGGCCGTCGTGGTGTTGCACACATCGAGATCGAAGTGCGTGTGCGCGTCGATAAAGCCGGGGAAGAGCATGCAGCCCGTCACGTCGACGACCTCGCTCTGCGCGGCGAGCTCGGGCGGGATGTGGCCGAGCATTTCGACCTTTTCCCCGTCGATGAGCACGTCGGCGCGGCGGCAGCCGCGGCCGCTGACGACATAGCCGCCTCGAAGCAGTGTTTTCATGGAAGAACCCTCCTTTGAAAAAATACCGTTCCAAATTAGCAAAAGCATAGCATACTTTTTACCTGATTTCCATAGAGTTTGGAAAAAATGTGAGAAGCGCCAAGATTTTTGCCGCAAATTCGGAACAATGCCGTATTGAGAAAGTAGCAGACATACGATACAATAAAATCATACCACATTCCGCTTTTATTTGTACAAAAAGCGAACTTTTGGCGCGCAGACCAACTGAGAGATGTGAAAAGAAGCTGTGTGTCACGAAGAGCGGACAGAGAAAAAGCGGAGTGAAAAAATTGAGGAGGAAAACACTATGCGAAAGTTCCTATCCGTCCTGCTCGCAATGGCGATGGTCCTCAGCCTGACTGTGACCAGCTTTGCGGCGGACACCGCCGCTGATGCGAAAGCCGAGATGGCGGGCAAGACTGTCATTCTGCATACGAATGACGTGCACGGTGCGGTCGAGGGCTATGCCTACATCGCACAGCTCAAGGCCGACTATGAGGCCAAGGGCGCCGAGGTCATCCTCGTCGACGCCGGCGACTTCAGCCAGGGCACGACCTATGTCAGCTCCACCAAGGGCGCTGATGCGGTCACGATGATGAATGCCGCGGGCTACGACGTCGTCACCCTCGGCAACCACGAATTCGACTACGGCTATGCCCAGCTCAAGGAAAACATGAGCAAGGCCAAGTTCAAGGTCGTCTGCGCGGACGTCTTCAATGAGGACGGTACCCCCATCTTCGACGCGAGCTACACCTACACAACCAAGTCCGGTGTGAAGGTCGGCTTCTTCGGCATGGAGACCCCCGAGACCCAGACCAAGGCCAACCCCGCGCTCATCAAGGGCCTGACCTTCGCTGACAAGGACGCCTTCACCAAGGCGGCCGCCGATCAGGTCGCGGCGCTCAAGGATGCGGATGTCGTCATCTGCCTTGCGCATCTGGGCGTGGACGCTGAGTCCGCTCCTTACCGCTCCACCGATCTTTACGCCGCAGTCAAGGGCATCGACTTCATCGTCGACGGCCACTCCCACACCGTGATGACCAAGGGCGAGAAGGGCGAGCCCATCCAGTCCACCGGCACCGCGTTCAAGAACATCGGCGTGATCGTCATCGATGACGCCAGCAAGAAGATCGAGAGCAACTCCCTTTACGAGATCAAGGAAGACACCGCCAAGGACGCGACCGTTGCCGCGGCGGCAAAGGTCATTGTTGACCGTGTCAACAATGAATACGGTGTCAAGTTCGCCACCAGCAAGGTCGAACTCAACGGCGCGAAGGCCCCCAACGGCAACCGCGACGTGGAGACCAACAACGGCGACCTCATCACCGACGCGATGCGCTGGAAGGTCTTGCAGAACAAGGACGGCCTGACCGTGAATGAAGACCATGTGGTCGCCATCACCAACGGCGGCGGCATCCGTGCGGCGATCGCCAAGGGCGATGTGACCAAGAAGGACATCAACACCGTTCTGCCGTTCGGCAACACGGTCGCGGTCGTCTATGTCACGGGTGAGCAGCTGCTCGAAGCGCTCGAGGCGTCTACCTTCAGCACCCCGACGGCGGTCGGCGGTTTCCCACAGGTCTCCGGCATCAACTTCACCATCCACACCGGCAAGGCGTATGACAAGAACGACGCCACCTATCCCGAATCCACCTACTACGGCCCCAAGACCATCAACCGCGTGGTCATCAACAGCGTCAACGGCAAGGAATTCAAGGCCAATGAGGTCTACGCCGTTGTGACGAACAACTTCTGCGCCGCCGGCGGCGACACCTACTATGCCTTTAAGGCCGCTTCCGCCCAGTTCGACACCGGTATTCCTCTGGACGAGGCTGTGATGGAGTATGTGACCAAGGAGCTCAAGGGCGCCATCGGCGAGCAGTATGCCGCGCCTCAGGGCCGCATCACCTACTTCAATCCCTTCAAGGATGTGAAGACCACCTCCTGGTACTTCAACTACATGATCCATCTCTATGAGGATGGCGTGATCTCCGGCACCTCCGCCACCACCTACACGCCCGACGCCAAGCTGTCCTGGGCGGCCGCGCTCAAGCTCCTGCTTGTCAGCCACGGCGATCTCAAGGCTGCGGACGCCACCGGCGCCGACTGGAGCAAGAACGTCATCGCCAAGGCTGCGGAGCTGGGTCTTGCTGCCGCCGATCTCGACGGCACGAAGGCCATCTCCCGTCTCGAGTTCTGCCAGGTCGCTGCCAAGCTCAACAAGCTTGCCGAGTCCAAGACCGAGAGCAAGTTCACTGACTGCACCGACGGTTACGTGATGGCGCTCGTCGACGCGAAGGTCATCGACGGTATGACCGCTACCACCTTCGAGCCCAGCGCTACCCTGACCCGCGCGCAGATCGCCAAGATCATCTATCAGCTGAACCTGATCGAGAAGTAAGGCGAAGCACAATACAACGAAAAGAGCGCTGCTTTAAGCAGCGCTCTTTTTTGCTTCCAACAGGGAAGAGGGAGCCGGGGCGATGCCCCGGCTCCCTCGTTTTTCGCTTTGCTTACAGGTAGAGATAGCTGTACTTATCGCGCACGGTGAGGATGAGCGCCTCCAGCTCGACGGGAAGATCGTTGTCGCAGGAGGCCAAGTCGTATTCCTTCACGCCGTCCTCGTAGCGCAGGCGGACCATATCGTCGTCCTCGAAGAGCACGCCGTAGTTTTCGCTCTCGTCCATGTCCTCCTTCATCTGGAAGAGGGTAAATTTGTCGTGGCAGGGTTCGCTTGCGTAGGGGCAGAACTGCGTGCAGTTGCCGCATTCGTTGCACATCTTGTCGACGTGGACGATCTCGTGCGAGCCGTCGGCCATCTTGATGACGACATTCGCGCGGTTCGGGCAGGAATCGACGCAGTTTTCACACACGGTGGAGCACTGTAAGCAGCGCTCGCCGTCGCAGACACACTTACTGGCCATCGAGAGGATACCCTTCTTGGCCTGCGCGTCGAACTCGGTCACATCGGCCTCGGCAGGGATGTCGTAGATGTGCGGGTGACCGACGACGATCTCGGCAAAGCGCGCGGCGTCGGCAATGCCCTCGACCACGGTGGCGGGGCCGCGGTGCGCGTCGCCCGCGCAGTACACGCCGGGGATGTTCGTCTCGAACGCGGGACCCTTGCGCTCCATCTCGATGCCGTTCGCGGCCATGAGATCGGCGTCGACCTGCTCGCCCACGGCGGAGATGACCATGTCGCAGGGAATGGTGAACTGCTCGCCGGATTTGACGGGGCTGCGGCGGCCGCTCTCATCCGGCTCGCCGAGGATCATCTTATCGCACAGGAGCTTGCCGCGGCTCTGTTTGACGGGCGCGGCCAGCTCGACGAATTCGACGCCGTCCGCGATGGCGAGCTGTAACTCGTGCTCGTCGGCGGGCATGAATTTCTTCGTGCGGCGGTAGAGAATGGTCGCATGCGCACCCATGCGCTTTGCAACGCGCGCGGCGTCCATGGCGGTGTTGCCCGCGCCGACAACGACGATGTTGCCGCTCAGGCAGGGCTTGACCTGCTTTTTCATGCGCTTCATCCACTCGATGACGCCCTGCACATTGCCTTCAATGTCGAGCTTGCCGGGCTTCCACGCGCCGGTGGCCATCAGGATGTGCGTGTAGCCCATCTTCTTGAGCTGTTCGACGGACGGAGCAGGCTTGCCGAGCTTGACCTCGACGCCGTAGCGCTCCATGAGCGCGACGTCCTTGTCGATGGCCTCGTCGCTGATGCGGAAGGCGGGGATGACGTAGCGCGGCACGCCGCCGAGCTTGCGCTCGCGCTCGAAGATCGTGGTGGGAACACCCTCGCGGCCAAGGAAGTACGCCGCGGCGATACCGGTCGGGCCGCCGCCGACGATGGCAACCTTTTTATCCTCGACCGGCTCAGGCATACGGAGGGAGGCCATCAAGGTGTTGTAGCCCTTTTCCGCGGCAAGAAGCTTCGTCTCGCGGATGTGGACGGATTCCTCATAGAAGTTGCGCGAGCACTTGCCCTGGCAGCGGTGCGCGCAGATGGTGCCGGTGATAAACGGCAGGGCGTTCTTCTCGGTGATGAGCTTCAGTGCTGGGCCGTAGAGCCCCTTGCGGCAGAGCTCAAGGTATTCGGGAATGTCCTGCTCGATGGGGCAGCCGCCCTTGCAGGGCGCGGTAAAGCAGTCGAGCAGCGGCACCTGTTCATCTTTTTTGCGCGAGGGGAGCGGCTTGATTGCCTTGAGGTGGTGGAAGTCGTGCAGCGCGGAGGCGGCAAGGTCGGAGATCGCGGCGGGGTCGTTGCCGGAAAATGCGCGGTAGGGCATATCCTTGACCTTTTCGACCATCTGGTGCAGGCGGTTGTAGCCGCCGGGCTTCAAGATGGTGGTGGCGACGGTGATGGGCCAGATGCCGGCGGCAAAAAGCTTGTCACAGTTGAAGTAGTCCGCGCCGCCTGCGAACGAAATGCGCATCTTGCCGCCAAACTGGCGGGAGATGCGATTGCACATCTCAATCGTCAGTGGGAAGAGGCTGCGGCCGGACATGTACATTTCCTCGTTGGGAAGCTCGCCGCGCGTCGTGTCGACGGGGAAGGTGTTGGAGAGCTTGAGGCCGAATTCAAGGTCCTGCTTGTCCGCAAGCTTTTGCAGCCGCTCGAACATCGGCACGGCGTCCTCCCACTGGAGGTCCTCGTTGAAGTGGTGCTCATCGAAGACGATGTAGTCATAGCCCATGGAATCGAGGATGCTGCGCGCGGTCTTGTAGCCGAGAATGGTCGGGTTGCACTTGACGAAGGTGTGCAGATGCTTTTCGGAGATGAGGTAGGAGGCAATGCGCTCGATCTCATCCGGGGGGCAGCCGTGGAGGGTGGACACGGTGACGCTGCGGGAGACACGGGGAGAGATAGCGTCAATGTAGTCGCTCTCCTGGGGGAACAGCTCCTTGAGCACTGCCTTGCACTCGCCGAAAATGGCGGTCCTGGTGGCGTCCATCATGCCGTTGAGGTAGGTGTCCACCTTCTCGCCCTTGATGCCCTCCAGGTCATAGCCCACGGACATATTGAACACGAAGCCGTTGGGGTCGCCCAGGCCGTAGACCTTGGAGAGGACCTTCAGGGCGCACCAGGCCTTAATGTATTCGTCCATAGCCTGGGGCACGGTCAGCTCCGTGGACCACTCCTGGTTGTAGCCCTCGTCATTGGCCAGGATGCAGGGGCGGGGCACGCAGGCGGCCAGGTCGGCGCCGTCCATCTTCTGCACGGTCTTTACCTCAAAGAAGCGGGCCCCGGCGAAGTAGGCGGCGATGATGTTCTGGGCCAGCTGGCTGTTGGGACCGGCGGCAGGGCCGAAGGGAGTCTCGATGCGCTCGCCGAAAATGGGCAGGCTCTTGCCGCTGGCCTTATAGGCCTTGTGCACGCCGAAGATCTCGCCGCTCATGGCGTACTCGGTGACCACCCAGTTCATAAGAGACTTAAAAGGAATGGGATACATTTTTTCAGACATAGGGCTTCCTCCTATATTTATTCAAAATAATACTCGTCCTCCGTCCACCGGACGGGATTTTCATCCATATATTGCCAAATGCGGAGATAATCCGACTCGTTGCGGATCACATGGTCGTAATAGCCCCGCTGCCAAATGGGAAAACCGGCTTTTTTGTTTGTAAGCCGTTTCCATGCGGAGAGAAACGCCGGCAATCGCGCGTTCGTAGGGGCCGGCGTCCTCGACGGCCCGCGCTCCCCACAAATGGAAAGAATGAAATGCACATGGTTGGGCATGATGACATAATGATCGATGGTTATCTCATCATAAAAGGCGTCCATTTCCAGCAGAGTGTCCCGAACCATTGCACCACATTTCGATAGCCGTACATACGGGGCGTCGAGGACGCCGCCCCCTACGGAATGGCCCAAGATGTGCTGCTTATCCCTGGTACACACGGTTATATAATAGGACCCGTTGGCACTATAATCGTACCCTGTCAGCCGGCCCTTTTTCCGCTTCGGCTGCGCCTCCAAGGAATCAATACACCCGGTGATTCAAATCTCCCCAAAGCTTCTTGGCGGCCTCCAGGATATGGGCGTTCTCGGCCTCCTCATCGATACCCACCAGCACGCGATCCTGCATAAGGACCTTGCCGTTTGCGATGGTGGTCTGGCACTGGCGGCCGGTCATGCCGAAGATCATGTGGCCGTCGATATTCTCGTCGGAGAAGGGGGTGAAGGGCTTGTAGTCCATGACGATGATGTCAGCGGCGGCGCCGGATTTCAGCACGCCCAGGGTGGCGGGGAAATACTTCTCGCCGATCTTGGCGTTGTTTTTGAACAGCATATCCGTGACCTCGCACCAGCCCACGTTGGGCAGGCAGTTCTGGCTGCGCTGGGAGCACAGGGCCACCTTCAGGGACTCCAGCATGTCGTTGGTATAGGCATCGGTGCCCATGCCCAGGAGGATGCCGCGCTTGTGCAGCTGCAAAACCGGGCAGATGCCGATGGCGTTGCCCATATTGCTCTCGGGGTTATTCACCACCATGGTGCCGGTCTCCTTGATGATCTCCATTTCGGCGGTGTTCACATGGATGCAGTGGCCCAGGATGGTCTTTTCCCCCAGAATGCCGTGGTCCTGCAGGCGCTGCACGGGGCGGCGGCCATAGTTCTGCAGGGAGTCATACACATCGTTCATGCCCTCGGACACATGGATGTGATAGCCGGTGCGGCCATTGTTGGCCGCCACCATGCGGTCAAAGGTCTTGTCGGAGATGGTGAACAGGGCGTGTCCGCCGAACATGGCGGCCAGCATGGGGTCCTTGCTCCTCTCGCAC
>OGLB01001168.1_pt1 | contig 11792 bp, 11 predicted proteins | sample 1572551 | NCBI WGS metagenome assembly OGLB01 (sample SAMEA2582003, study PRJEB24529) | metagenome | biome: Human gut stool | place: China | collected 2011
CGGCATCGGCGGTTCTTACGATTGCGGCAGACACGGTGCTTGAGCAGACTAAAATCGGTGACAGCATTGCTGTTAACGGTGTCTGCCTTACGGTAGTAAAAATCAGCGGCAGCGCCTTTACGGCTGATATTATGCCGGAAACGGTTAAACTTACTAATCTGCGCAATTTAAAAAGCGGCGATAAGGTAAATCTTGAACGTACTTTAAAACTAAGTGACGGGCTTGACGGGCATATCGTAAGCGGCCATGTTGAAGGCATCGGCGTTATTACGTCCAAAAAGACGCAGGGCATTGCCGAAATTGTAACCGTAAAAACACCGCCGCAACTTTTAAAATATATAATAAAAAAAGGCAGCATTGCTATTGACGGCATCAGCCTTACCGTAACGGAAGTTACAGGCAGCAGTTTCAGCGTATCGCTTATTCCGCACACCGCCAAGGAAACAACGCTCGGGTTTAAAAAGCCCGGCGACGAAGTAAACCTGGAAACAGATATTATCGGCAAATATGTCGAACATCTGCTTAATTTTAAAACATCCGCCGGTGCGGAAAATAAAAATACTTTGACAAAATCACTTCTTTTTGAAAATGGTTTTATATAAAAGGAGGCAATTATGGATAATTTTAAGTTTAATACTGTTGAAGAAGCCATTGAAGCCATAAAAAACGGCAAAAAATGCCGCATTAATATCTGGAGCGGCGCTTCGGTAGGCCCGGAAATTGAAGAAGAACTTGCTGCCGTGGGCGGCGTTAAAAGCAGGATGCCCTACTATGCGGCTTCCAATAAATCTATGCGGGCAGGCATTAACAGCGGCCAGATTGATTATATAGATTTACATTTAAGCCATTTTGCCCAGCAGGTAGATTACGGATTTTTTGGCAATGTGGATGTGGCAATTGTTGAAGCTGCCGCTGTAAACGCCGATGGAAGCATTGTGCTCGGTCCGGGCGTTGGCAATATACCCATGTTTGTTAAACATGCCAAAAAAGTAATCGTTGAAGTTAACACAACAATTCCTTTAAGTATGGAAGGCATGCACGATATTTATATTTGCGCCAAACCGCCGCACAGAACGGAAATACCAATTTACCATGTCGGTGATAGAATCGGCTCACCGTATTTGGAATGCGGGCTTGATAAAATTGCCCGCATTGTGGAATCGGATATTGTTGACCATGTACGCAATTTGAATCCGCCTGATGAAAACAGTATAAAAATAGCTGGCTTTCTGGTTGATTTTTTGGAACACGAGCAAAAATACGGGCGTCTGCCTAAGGAGATGCTGCCCATACAGTCCGGCGTAGGCAGTATTGCCAATGCTGTTTTAATGGGGCTGTCTAAATCAAAATACGAAAATTTGAAAATGTATTCCGAAATTTTGCAGGACGCGGTATTCAGCCTTATCAAAATAGGCAAGGTGTCGCAGGCATCGGGCTGCGCTTTTACGCCGTCGCCTAATGTATGGCAGATGTATAAGGAAAATCCTGATTTATACCGTAAAAGCATAGTGCTGCGCCCTCTTGATATAAGCAATAACCCGGAAATTATCCGCCGTTTGGGCGTTATTTCCATTAATACTCCGCTTGAATTTGATATTTACGGGCAGGCAAATTCCACGCATGTTATGGGTGCCAGTATGATGAATGGCATCGGCGGCAGCGGCGACTACATGCGCAACGGTTATTTAACTATTTTCTGCACGCCGTCAACGGCAAAAAAAGGCAGTATTTCCAGCGTTGTGCCGATGGTAACGCATGCCGACCATACAGAGCATGATACCATGGTGTTTATTACCGAACAGGGCATTGCCGATATCCGTGGCCTGCCGCCTGTTAAACGCGCCAAGCTGATTATTGAAAAATGTGCTCACCCGGATTATAAAATGCAGCTTTTGGAATATTTACAGCAGGCGCAAAGAAAAAACGCCCATATGCCTGTGGATTTAACGCATGCGTTTGATATGCAGGCTCATTACGAAAAATACGGAACAATGAAAATATAAGGAGGATTACCATGGATAAAGAAAAATTGCAGCAGGGATTAAACGAATATGAAGCTAAGGTTGCCAAAGCTGTGGCAAAATTTCCAGAACGCAAAAATTTTGAAGCACAGCGGTTGTATACGCCTCTTGATATAGAAGATTTTGATTATGGCGAAAAACTTGGTTTTCCCGGGCAATATCCGTTTACACGCGGCGTGCAGCCTACAATGTACCGCGGCCGCCTGTGGACCATGCGCGCTTACGCCGGTTTTGCCACGGCCGAAGAAACCAACGCGCGTTATAAATATTTGCTGGAAGCCGGGCAGACCGGGCTTTCGGTTGCCATGGACCTGCCGACGCAGATTGGCCTTGACAGTGACCACGAGCTCAGCCATGGCGAAGTAGGCAAAGTTGGCGTAGCCATTGATTCGCTTGCCGATATGGAAGCATTGTTTGACGGCATTCCCCTGGATAAAGTAAGTACATCCATGACGATTAACGGGCCTGCGGCAGTGCTTTTGGCAATGTATGTTGCCGTTGCGGAAAAACAGGGCGTTAAGCCGGAAGCCTTAAAGGGCACAATCCAAAACGATATTCTGAAAGAATACATTGCCCGCGGCACTTATATTTTCCCGCCGCGCCCTTCTATGCGCCTCATTACCGATACTTTTGAATACTGCTCTAAAAATATTCCCAAATGGAATACAATCAGCGTCGGTGCTTACCACATCCGCGAGGCTGGTGCTTCCGAAGTGCAGGAAATTGCTTTTGCGTTCGCCAATGCCATGGCGTATATCGACGCGGCTATTAAGGCAGGGCAAAAGGTTGATGATTTTGCACCCGGCATCAGCTGGATTTTTACAGCCGGGCTTGATTTCTTCGGCGAAGTTGCCAAATTCCGCGCGGCGCGCCGCCTGTGGGCACGCATTATGAAGGAACGTTACGGAGCATCCGTACCTAAAGCCCAGATGCTGCGCGTGCATGTGCATACGGCCGGCAGCGTGCTTACGGCGCAGCAGCCTTTAAACAACGTGGTGCGCATTACCTGGCAGGCGCTTAGCGCAGTGCTTGGCGGCATACAGTCCATGGCATGCTGCGCTTATGACGAAGCGATTGCGCTGCCTACGGAAGAAAGCGCAACGCTTGCCCTGCGCACGCAGCAGCTTCTGGCTTACGAAAGCGGAGTTACCGATACCATTGACCCGCTGGCTGGTTCCTATTATATTGAAGCCTTAACCGATAAAATTGAAAAAGAAGCTTATGACTACATTGATAAAATAGACCGTATGGGCGGTGCCGTTGCCGCTATCGAACAGGGCTACATGCAGCAGGAAATGGCGGCACATGCTTACGAATATCAGCACGAGGTAGAACTTGGCAAACGCACCGTTATCGGCGTTAATAAATTTAATGACAGTAAAAAACTTGCGGAACAGGACGTGCTTACGGCAGATTTAAGCGTTGGTGAGCGCCAGATTGCACGCCTTGAAAAAATGAAAGCCGCGCGCGATAACGAAGCCGTTAAAGCAGCGCTTGAAAAACTGCGCGAAGCAGCCAAAGGCAAGGAAAATTTAATGCCTTACTTAATTGATGCCGTTAAAACTTATGCAACACTGGGTGAAATTTGCGGCGTGCTGCGTGAAGAATTCGGCGAATATAAACAAAGCGGCAGTATGTTTTAAACAAGGCGGGTGAACAGCGATGAATGAAACTGCTCAGCTTGCAAATTTTACGGCGGAAATGGAATTTGATAAATTGCCGCCGCAGGCAGTACTGATGGCCAAACAATGCCTGCTGGACTGGCTTGGTGTTGCGCTTCGCGGAGCGCACGAAGAACCTGCCCGCATTTTGCGCGAAACTGCTTTAAAAATGTGTGGTACCGGGGAAAGTACGGTATTTGACGGCGGCAGCAGGCGTGTTGACCCCGTAAGCGCCGCCCTTGTTAATGGCGCTGCCTCACATACACTTGATTTTGACGATTTGCATAATCCTTCCATTATACACTTGGCAACGGTTGTAATACCGGCAGCCGTAGCTGTGGCGGAAGCCTGCCATAAAAGCGGCAAAGCCCTGCTTACGGCAATCTGCGCCGGGTATGAAGCCGGGGCGCGCGCCGGTGAAGCCATTATACCGGAATCTTATTTTTACTGGCATACAACAGGCACAGCAGGAATTTTCGGCAGTGCCGCGGCGTCAGCCTCCATTTTGGGGCTTGATGCACAGCAGACGAATATGTGCCTCGGCAGTGCCGGAACGCAGGCCGCAGGCTTGTGGGAATTTTTAAAAGAAGGCGCAATGAGCAAAGCCCTTCATGCCGGGCGTGCCGCCAGTGCCGGTGTTTTTTCGGCATATCTTGCTCAAAGTGGGTTTACGGCGGCCAGCAAAATTCTGGAAGGTGAAAAAGGCTTCTGTCCTGCTCTTTCCGAAGCGCCGAGGATAGAAAAAATTACTCAAAACCTTTCCTATAATGATTTAAAAATCCAGCATAATTCCTTTAAGCCTTATGCCTGCTGCAAACATGCCCATGCGGCGGTTTACGGCGCACAAACTTTGCGCAGTAATCACGGCATAAAGCCGGAAGATATTGACTGTGTGGAAATCAGGGTAAATAATATAACTGATTTTCTTATTAATAATCCTGCGCCGCAGAATGTTTACGGATGCAAATTCAGCATACAGTATTGTGTGGCGGCAGCCCTTGTTTATGGCAAAGCCGGTGTTGATGAATTTACTGCAGAAGCGCGCAGCAGTGCTGTTATGCAGGAAATGATGGATAAAATTTCAGTGGTAAAAGATGAAAAGCAGGAAAAACTGAACAGGGAAAACCCGGCAAAACTTGCTTCGGAAATTATTATAAAAATGAAAGACGGCGCAAAATACCAAATGCAGGTTGATTACCCGAAAGGTGACCCGGATAATCCTATGACGTGGGAGGAAAGCAATGCTAAATTTATTGCGCTTGCCGAACCAGTTTGCGGACGCCGGAAAGCTGAAGATTTGAGTGCATATATAAAAAATATTGACGGAATAAGCGATATAACGGCAGAATTTAAGAAAATTTTTTAACAAATAATAAAAAATAACAGCTTGTCATTATTAAAAACGGCAGGCTGTTATTTTTTTACGCAGCGGATTTATTATATTTAATATAATAAAAATTATATTAAATATTAAAAGAGAAGGATGTTTCGCAAAAATTACTTTATTTTGCATAAAATATAAAAATTTAATAGATAAATGGACAAAAATAGTGTATAATATTTATACAGTTAAAAACGGAGTTTAGATTTTTGTAGTTTTAACAAAATCTGCCGGGTTGTTACAAAAAAGTCAATGGATACAAAGGGGGATTTGTTATGTCTGTAAAGAGAGTTATAGACAACAAAAAAATCGGTGCCAATATCAGGCTGGCGCGTGTAAAAAAAATGATGAGCCAGTCCGAACTTGCAAAACTTCTTGGTGTAACACAGACTCATATGAGTAATCTGGAACGCGGACGCTGCGGCATTACTGTAACTATGCTTAACGAACTGACAAACATTTTTGAAGTAGAAACCGATGCACTTTTATATGGTACCCCCGGGACCCATTCGGATACAAGCCTTGCAGGTGTTGTTAAAAACGGCGGAATAGAAAATTACACCCTTGGCGATTTAATTAAAGCGGCAAAACTTTTGGATGGATACGAATAAAAAATACCGGCACCTGCTTTAAATGCAGATGCCGGTATTTTTTATTGCTTGTCTTTTGGGTTTAAAAAGTTATTCCAGTTGTAGGCAAATATTCCCCCGCCTATAACTGCAAAACCGCATGATAAGCGCAAAGCGTAATTGCCAAATCCGAACATGTCTAAAATAGTATAGCATAATAAACCAACCACCAGCATAACAACCGGCAGCGTTATCAAAAACATCGTTGCTCCAAAACCTTTGGTCATGCGTTTTAAAAAATCTTCAAACATAATGTTACCGCCTTAAAAGTATTTTATAATTATTATACTTGAGCAGCCGCTAAAAGCAAAGTTTTTTATTATCATAAGTATGTTATAATAAAATTAAACTTAAATACGAAAGGAACTTACAGTTATGAAAATAAAACTTATAGCAAGTGATATGGATGATACACTTTTAAATAATAACAGAGAAATTTCTCCGCGCAACGAAGCTGCCATAAAAAAAGCCATCGAAAGCGGAATTGTTTTTACGCTTGCTTCCGGACGCATGTATTGCTCAATGCAGCCGTATGCGCAAAAGCTTGGCCTCGATGTGCCGCTGGTATCGTATAACGGCGCACTGGTTAAAGGCGCGTTCAGCGGAAAGGTTTATGTAAACAGCCCGCTTAAATTGCAGACGGCGCTCGATTTATTGCAGTACGTTAAAGAAAACGGGCATTATGTACAGGTTTATATGGGCGATAAATTATATGTAAAGGAAGAAAACGAATATTCGCGTATGTATGCTAAAATTTCCGGTATTCAGGCAGTGGCGATAGGCGAAGAAATTTACAGCATTAAAGAAGCTCCGAATAAGCTGCTTTTAATGACGGCAACCGAAAATTTTGAAGCAACATGGAAAGACGTGGAAGAAAAGTTTAAAGGGCGTGTAGACGTAACAAGTTCCAAAGATAATTATCTGGAACTTATGGAACCGGGCGTTAATAAATGGCAGGCAGTAAAAAGCCTGGCAGAAAGCTTCGGCATTAAGCCGGAAGAAATTATGTGCATCGGCGACAGCAATAACGATTTAAGCATGATTAAAAACGCCGGCATTGGTGTAGCCGTTGCCAATGCCAAACCGCAGGTGCAGAAATATGCCAAAATGGTTACGGCAAGCAACGATAATGACGGTGTAGCCCTTGCGATTGAAAACATTTTAACGGCTCAGATTAATGTGCCGGAGTGAAGCTGAAATAAAATTGGCTAAATTTTTGTAAAATTTAAACATTTATAACTTGCGCTTTTGAGATTTATGAGTTAAAATAATAGTAAGTTGAGTGAGACTGAGGAGTCGCTCAACCGGTGTTTATTGTTTATAAACCGCTGAGGATGAAAAATGTTGAAGTAAGCAATGGGCAGAGTAGAGGAAACCAGGAGACTCGCACGAAGCAGTTGCCAAAAAGACAGGATTTATCCGCAGGCGTTTTATAAAAATAAAATGTTCCTGAGGAGGAATAAAAAATGAAAAAATCTTTAGTACTTGCAATGGCTATGGCTCTTGGTGTAACTGCATCCGCATATGCAGCTAACCCGTTCAGCGATGTACCGGCTGGCCACTGGGCTTATGACGCAGTTAACAAACTGGCAGCAGAAGGCGTTGTAGACGGTTATCCTGACGGCACCTACGGCGGCGACAAACTGATGACCCGTTATGAAATGGCACAGATTGTAGCAAAAGCTATGGCAAAAGGCGCAAACGTAGACAAACTGGCAGCAGAATTTGCTGACGAACTGGACAGCCTCGGCGTACGCGTAGCTAACCTTGAGAAAAAAGCTGACAACGTAAAAATCACCGGTCAGATCCGTGCTTCTTACAAAGATGTAAGCGGTGATAAGAAAGACAATAATATGCGTTTGCGTTCCCGTTTGTTTGTAAACGGTACAATTAATGATGACTGGACTTATACCGGACGTTTCCATAACGAACAGTATGTAAACGGCAATGATGGCAAAGGTTTTGCAGCTGAAGATGACCTTGATTTTAACTGGGCATTTGTGACCGGACGTGTTGGCGGCGTTAAAATGGATGCAGGCCGTATGGACTTTACCTATGCTGATGTAGTCGATGTACGCGGCGACGGTGTTAAGCTTGCTTATGGTGATGATGTAAAAGTTACCGGCTGGGTATTTAAAGGCAATAGTGATATTGATATGTTGTCTGATGACCGTGTATATGTAGCTGGCGTAGAAACTTCTTTTGGTGCAGTTGATACTGCTGTAAGATATTACAGAGCAGATACTGAATTCGATAACGAAATTGTGGAAGTTGCTCTTTCTGGAGAAGTTGCGAAAGATCTTGTTTTGAGAGCATCCTGGTTCAATGGTACAGCTGATGACAAAGCAGAAACTTTAGCCAAAAAAGATGTTGATACCAATGGCTATCTGGTAGGTCTTGCTTATGGCGGTGCTAAATCTTCTGAAGTAGGTTCTTGGGGCGTATATGCTAACTATAGCGACCGTCCGTTTGCAACCTATCTGCTGCCGACAAACCTGAGCGGTTATGCTGATGCTCCGTATGCTTACAATGCTGATGGAACTTATTCTGTAAATGATGCCGCAGCAGCTGACGGTTATAAAGGCTTTGAAGTAGGCGCAAACGTTACACTTGCTAAAAACATTGTAGCCGCTGTTAAATATTTTGATCTGGAAGAACGTGAAGGAAACAAAGATGCTCAGACTTTGTGGTCTGAAGTTGTATTCACTTTCTAATTTTAGCCTTATAACAGCTTAACATTAGAATAATTAAAGCGGATGGCTTACGCCATCCGCTTTTTGTCATACTTTGCAGCATTATGAAAAATATCGTTATTACGATTTATGATTTTTGATACTTCAGTAAAATTTTTTAATAAAATCTTTTTTTTAATAAATCTTGGCACCTGAGATAAAACTCGGATTTCAGGATTTTTATTTTTAATCACCCCAATAATGTGCACTTATAAATTTCGATTATACATTACAACAATCTGATTTAACTAATAACCTTAAAACAAATCCACAATAAGGCAATAATTACAGGCTGATGAATCAGATATGCCGCTAAAGAGTGGCGGCCTAAAAGTGATAGTGGTTTGCAGTTAAATTTAAAAATATTATTTTTGCTTATAAATTTTTGCACGCAGCAATAAATAAAATATCCGGCGGTGTACATAAAAATCCACGGCAGCAGCGGAAAGTAATCTGCTGAATGAAAGCTCTGCGGAGGCAGGCCGATATAAGCAGTAAAATTATTGGCGTAAAAGTCAGGCGGCAAAGTATATTGCCAGCTGCTAATGCCGATAGCGCCGTGAATAATGTTTTTTGTGGCAAAAAACAGCCCAAGGCTTATAATAAAACCAGCAAATGGCGGGATGAACCGCAATATTTTAGCAAGCGGCAGCATAATAAGCATTGCTGAACCGATAAAGGACAGTATGCCAAAAGTAATAATACTGTTTTTGCTGAAAAAATATGTACATATAAAAATAAAAAGAGCGCAGCTTAAAACAACCAGGCTGCGCTTTAAATGTTTTTTGGATAATGCCCAGCAGAATCCGGAAAGAATAATAAACAGTGATGCGCCGCTTTGCTGCCATAAGTAAGTGTAAAATGACGGAAACCAGCTGATTTTATAATGAAAAATATTCGCCATGCTCCACAGAGTATGGTAAACAAACATATTAATCAGCGCAAAGCCGCGCAGAGTATCTATTAAATGATAGCGGTCAGTTTTCATTAACGTTTTGATTTTCCCTGCGTTTTTTGCGCAGCAGGCAGTAAGCAATAAAGGCTAAAACGAGCAATATGAGCCATGACGATTTTTTCATAGTGGATGCCTCCTTTAATGTTGCTTTATGGTTTTAGTATATCACTTTTGTGCCGCAAAAGAAAATAAAAACTGACATAAATTTGCCATAGTTTGCGTTTAATATATATTTAAGAACAAAGCTGAAAATGTTATAATTTAATTAGTGAAAGCTAATTGAAAATTATAAGGAGGGGTGCTGGAATGAATTTTATCAGAAACAATAAATATGTAATAGGATTTTTGGTTATTCTTTTGGCAATTTGTTATGCCGGTTATTCGTATTACCAGAGCATTACGCAGGTTGAAACAACCGTAAAAACGGCTAAAGTTGAATACGGTACTTTGAAGGACAGTATTTCGGCAACCGGCAGCTTAAGCGCTGTTGACAATGTCGATATCAGCTCTAAAATTACCGGCAGAATTGTGGAAGTGCTGGTAGAAGAAAATCAGCATGTTGAAGCTGGCCAGGTACTGGTAAAGCTGGATGCTACGGCTTTGGAAGCTACTGCGCGCCAGATGAAGGCACGCCTTGACAATGCCGAGCTTACTTATAACCGTTATACGGCGCTTTTGGCTCGGGGCGCAATTTCGCGCAGCGATTATGATTTGGCGGAATCCGATTATATCGTGGCCAAAGCTAATTATGACCAGGCAGTTTCCGATGTTAACGATACCGTTATTACTTCTCCTATTGCCGGTTACATTATTGGCGAACCTACTCCTGTCGGCCAGACTATCAGCTCCGGTATCAGCGAGCCGCAGGTAATTATGTCTGTGGCTAACCTTGACGATATGCAGATTGATACTTTGGTTGACGAATCTGACATAGGGCGCGTAAAAGTAGGGCAGACTGTTGAATTTACGGTTGACGCTTACCCGGAAGAAACCTTTACCGGCACGGTGCGCCTTATTTCCCGCTCTGCCGTTACGGAAGACAATGTTATTTATTACACCGTTTATGTTGATGTTGCCAACCCGGAAGGCAAACTTTTGCCTACAATGACGGCAAGGACGAATATTATTATTCAGCAGCAGGATAATACTTTAATGGTTCCTCCTAACTGCATTTATTATGACGGTGACCGCCGTTATGTAAAGGTATATGACGAGGCGTCTAAAACTTCGCGTGATGTTGATGTAACAGTCGGCTTGACGGGCGAGGACAGCATTGCCGTTACCGGCGATATTAAAGAGGGTGACGTGCTATTGGTTAAACAGCGTGCTACCCAGCAGAACAATATGAGAGGGCCGATTTAACAGGCCGTGAAAGAGGCAGGACATGGCAGAAGTAATCAGGCTTGTAGATATAGTAAAATCTTATATAATGGGCGACAGCGTTGTGCATGCGCTTGACCATGTTAATGTGCAGATTGGTGAAGGCGAGTTTACCTCTATCATGGGGCCGAGCGGCAGCGGAAAATCAACAATGATGAACATTTTAGGCTGTCTTGACAGGCCCACAAGCGGGCATTATTTTCTGCGCGGGCGCGATATTGCCGGTTACAATGATGACGAACTGGCTCATACGCGCAATGCGGAAATAGGCTTTGTATTTCAGAATTTTAATTTACTGCCCAAGCTTACGGCACAGATTAATGTGGCGCTGCCGCTGGTTTACGCCGGGATAAACGAAGAAGAACGTATGCTGCGTGCTGCCCGGGCTCTGGAATCGGTTGGGCTTGGCAACAGGCTTGACCATAAACCCAATGAAATGAGCGGCGGCCAGCGCCAGCGTGTGGCTATTGCCCGTGCGCTGGTTAATAATCCGGCCATTATTATGGCGGACGAACCTACCGGCAACCTTGATACGAAATCAAGTTATGAAATTATGGATATTTTTAAAGCTATGAATGATGAGGGCAAAACCATTGTTATGGTTACGCACGAACCGGATATTGCCCAGCAGACCAAACGCATTTTGGTTATGCGCGACGGCAAACTCGTCAGTGACGAGTGGAGGTGACGCAGATGTTTAACGAATCCATTAAAATGGCGCTTGACGGTATGCTTACCAACAAACTGCGTACATTTTTAACGCTTTTGGGCATTATTATCGGCGTCGGTGCTGTTATAGCCATGGTAAGCCTTGGCTTTGGCGTTAAGGAACAGATAAAAAGCAATATTTCCAGCCTTGGCAGCAACCTTTTAATTGTAATGAGCGGCGGGCGCACGCCGAGCGGCGCACGTTTGCCAATGGGCGAAGGCGCCAGGCTTACTGCTGAAGACGCTGAAGCAATAGAAAAACAGATTGACGGCATTGCGCACGTAGCACCTGCGGTTTCGCGTTCTTACCAGCTTGTTGCCGGCA
>OGLB01001176.1_pt1 | contig 11712 bp, 6 predicted proteins | sample 1572551 | NCBI WGS metagenome assembly OGLB01 (sample SAMEA2582003, study PRJEB24529) | metagenome | biome: Human gut stool | place: China | collected 2011
AAGTGTTTCAGGTTTTGATAGTGGGTGGTGATTATTCCGTAAGCCTTTTTCAGGCAGAACTGTTTCAGCACGCTTTCGGCTATCGCGCCGCCAATCTGCGGCTCCGTGCCCGTGCCAAACTCGTCTATTAATAATAAGGTGCGGTCGTCGGCGTGGCGCATCATGTTCTTCATGTTAAGCAAATGACTTGAATAAGTGCTCAAATCGTTTTCTATGCTCTGCTCGTCGCCGATGTCGATAAGTATGTTTTTGAAAATGCCCGTCTGCGAGCGGTCGCCCACGGGGATGGACAGTCCGCATTGAAACATGTATTGCAGCAGTCCCGCCGTTTTCAGACAGACAGATTTTCCACCGGCGTTGGGACCCGAGATGATGAGTATACGTTTCTCCCTTGTCAGCATTATGTCGAGCGGAACGACCTTTTTTCCCTGTTTTTCGAGCGACAGCTGCAACAGCGGATGTGCCGCGTTGATCCAGTCTATATGCGGTTTCTTGCCGACGTTTGGCTCTATACTCTTTGTCAGACGCGCCAACTCAGACTTTGCACGTATCATGTCGATGGTGGCAAGAAACTTGTATGATTCGAGGATCGGCTGCACGTGCGGACGTATGAGCCTTGATATCTCAGTAAGAATTCTTATTATCTCGCGCCGTTCGTCAGCCTCGAGCTCTCTTATCCGGTTGTTTGCCTCCACCACCTCGGCGGGTTCTATGAATACAGTCTTGCCCGAAGCCGACTCGTCGTGGACTATTCCGCGGATTTTACGTTTAAGTCCTTGCGTTACAGGTATTACCAGACGCCCGTCGCGGATTGCAATACTTCTTCTTCGCTCTGCGCCGACCGCAGAATGGCGTTCAGCGTTCGTGATATGCCGCCCTCGGTGCGCGCCAGTTCGCGTCTTATGTTAAGCAGTTCGGGCGATGCGCTGTCTTTGATTTTTCCGTATTTGTCGAGTATCCGGTCTATGCTTTGCGTCAGTTGCGGGAACGTCATGACGTCTGTCGTGAGCCGGTGCAGGGCAGGGTAGGGATATGTCCGTTCGCCTGAGTCATCATCTTCGCCCTCCGTGCGGTTCAGATAGTTCACGATGTTGCAAATTGTTTCGAGCGAACGGCGCAGGTCGAAAAGCTTGCTCTCTTCAAGATGCGTGCCCTCCAAGCGCAGTCTTGACACCGCTTCGCGCACGTCGAAGAAGTATTGCATGGGAAAATCGTCCGCCTCTTCCTGCAAGCGCCTGAACTCTCTGATCTGTTGTAACCACTCGCTTATCGCGTCGGCATTGTCGGAAAAGCCGATGTTGTCAACCATTTCCTTGCCCAACGTGCTGAGGCAACGCTCGCGAAGGAGCGAGCGTATTTCGTCAAATCCTATCTTATTCTCAAAAGTCTTCGGGTAAATCATGCTGCAAAAGTACTGTAAGCCTTTGGTGCTGCCGAAGAGCGCGTAGAAGGACTGCTTTTCCAGCGTGTATTCCTCCATCGGGCCGTAAATGGATGTGGAGCCCCAGGCGTCGCACAGCGTCACATACTTTTCTCCGGCAGTATTTGTCGTGGTGCGGAAGGAGGGGTAAGTGCCGTCCGTAAAGCCGTCCGTAAAGGCGGGCGCTTCATATAAGAGTATGTCGACCGTATAGCTCTTGTCGGCAAACGGGTCATCATTTTTCTGCGTCTGTGCGCGCTCGCCCCAGCCGACGGCGCAGCCCGCCGTCAGCGTCAGCGCCAGCACGAGGGCGACAACGCCGAGGCCGCGCTTTTTCTGCGCGCCCAGCACGTTCGTGATGCGGCGCTTCAGACGCTCGACCGTGCCGCCGAAGCACGTCGTCGCGGGCAGCGCCCGCACGCTGGACTGCACGGCGGCGAGCAGTGTCCGGCTGTAAGCCGCGCGCTCGGGGAGTTCGAGCCCGTCGGTCGCCGCGCTGTCGCAGGCGAGCTCAATGTCCTCGTCCGCCTGACGCAGCATCAGATACACCACGGGGTTGAACCAGTGCATCGCGTTGGCCGCGAGCAGCACGAGCTTTAAGAGCATATCGCGCCGCTTCAAATGGCACAGCTCATGGCGCAGGATGTAGCGCAGCTCCTGCACGTCGTAGTGCTCGTGGGGCAGGAGCAGCCGCGGGCGAAGAAGACCTGTCACCGCGGGGGTGGAGATGGCCTCGCAGACGATCATCTCCGGCGCGCTCACGCCTAAGTCGCGCGCCGTGTCAGAGAGCAGGGAGGCGTAGTCCGCGCGGGAGACGTCTCTCTTCCAGCGGCGCACCGTGCGGCGGAAGAGGGCGTAGGAGACACCCTGATACAACAGGAACGCCGCCGCGCCCGCGAGATAGCCGTAAAACAAGATCGTCGTCACGGGGATGTAGCGCGTCGTCTTCTGCTCGGGATTCGTTACGGGGCGCTGGATGATCGTGTCGCGCACCTGTGCGGGTGACTGGCCGCTTTTTTCGGCCATGTCGCCAAACAGGTTGTCGGTCGATTGGATGGTCGTCTTATCCGTGCCGACAAAGAGGGTGTAGTCTTTCGGCGGCGCGGCCTGCACCGGCGCGTTTTTCACCGAAAAATCGACCGGCAGCAGCAAAAAGACCGCCAGCGCCAGCCACAGCCAGCAGCGCGTCTTCGCGCGGTAGCGCTCGCGCCAGAGGGGTTTGAGTACCAGCATCGCCAGAATGGCGAGGGAACCTAACAGGGAAGTTTTCAACAGATTCAGCAGAAATGTTTCCATGGTGCGTCCTCCTTATATTTCCGTTTAACGGCTCATATCGTCCAAAAACTGCCGCAGCTCGTCGATCTCACTCTGTTCGAGCGGCTTTTCGGCGTTCAGCGCCGCGACGAAGCTGCCGAGCGACCCGCCGTAGAGCCGCTTCAGGACGCTGCGGCTCTCAAATTCGAGGTATCTGTCCTTTGAGACGAGCGGCGTGTACAAATTGTTCCGCCCCTCGCGGCGGCTCGAGAGGAATCCTTTTTCGCACAGGCGAGTAAGGTAGGTGTTGACGGTGTTGGCGCTCCAGCCGTGGCTCGCGAGCGCGCCGTCGAGATCGCCGCGGCTGACCTCGCCGCCGACGGCCCAGATGGCCTGCATCACGGCAAGCTCCGCGTCGGGCAGTCTCTTCTTATCGTCCATGGGTTGACCTCCTTGCATGACTTACTACATTTGTCGTTGATAACTATATACTACATATGTAGTAGTTTGTCAAGCGCCTTTTATGTCCTTTTTTGTTTTGCAGCGAAAATTGCAGAAAACAGGGGAAAGACGTGACGGCAAATCGTCAAAATGAAAGATGTTGTTCAATTATTTGAATGAGTTCTTGCAAATCTTTCTGAAAATCGCTTGCTTTTGTGCAAAGCGCAAGGTATAATGAAGAAACCGTATGAAATCATTTGGCAATTCAATAAATAAAAATTTGAGAGGAGATCTTTATCATGGCAAAGTTCAAAGTTTACTACACCATCGAGCTCAACGAGGTGGCCACGCACATCTTCGAGTCCAACGACTTTGAAGTGAAGCTGTGCAGCCATAACGACGAGGAGACCTACGTCAAGGAGCTCGCCGAGTTCCAGCCCGACGCCATCATGTGCCGCACCGAGCCCATCACCGCCAAGATGATGGACACCTGCAAGAACCTCAAGGTCATCGGCAAGCAGGGCGCCGGCCTCGATAACATCGACATGGACCACGCCCACGCCAAGGACATCACCGTTGTCTACGCGCCTGCCGGCAACGCCAACGCCGTCGCCGAGCACGCCGTCATGCTGATGCTCATGTGCGCCAAGCGTTTCACCTATGTCGACCGTCAGTTCCGCGGCGGCAACTTCCTCGTCCGCATGGGCATGGAGCACACCTATGAGCTCGGCGGCAAGACCCTCGGTATGATCGGCTGCGGCCGTATCTCCCAGCTCGCCATGCAGAAGTGCAAGTACGGCTTCGGCATGAACGTCATCGGCTACGATCCGTACCTCACGCAGGACAAGATCGGCGATCTGTGCGAGCTGAAGGCCACCGCCAAGGAAGTCTGGGAGCAGGCCGACTTCGTGTCCGTGCATCTGCCCGTCGTTCCCTCCACCGAGCACTCCATCGGCCGTGAGCAGTTCAGCTGGATGAAGCCCACCGCTTCCTTCATCAACTGCGCGCGCGGCGCTCTGATCAAGGAGAACGAGCTTGTCGAGTGCCTGAAGGACGGCACGCTGTTCCAGGCCGGTCTCGACGTGTTCGAGCATGAGCCCATCCAGGAGTCCAGCCGCGAGCTGTTCAACCTCGACAACGTCATCATGACCCCGCACATGGCCGCCACCACCGAGCAGAGCGTTCTGAACTGCTGCACCTCCGTTGCCAACGACATCGTCGCCGTCTGCAACGGCCAGGAGCCCAAGGTCAAGGCCCAGAAGCCCAAGTTCTAAGTTATTTCTGTTTCGTAGAAACTACTTATTAAAAGGGACGCCTCGAAAGAGACGTCCCTTTTTTGTGCCCTTGGGCGCGGGGGGCAGTCAGGCAGAGCTGCTGCTTTTTATTCCAACAGCGTGTGGAGACGCGGGAAAGGGGGCCATTGTCTCACGCGGGACAATGGCCCCCTTATCCCATGCAGCGCCAGCGGTGCTGCTTTCCCTGCGCCTTTGGGTGCAAAACGATCCCGTGGTGCAAGATATTCTTCATTCTTGTTAAATAGTTAACGAAATGAAAGAAAAAAATCAAAATTGCCTATATTTTTCGCAACTTTGCAGTTGATTTTTCATTTTTCTGTGTGTATAATCAAAATCGAAGAAAATCGGATCTCATTCCGGATTTACAAATTTTAAAGGAGAAGTCAAATGAAAGAATTGTACGTCGTCAACTGCTGCCGTACCGCTGTCGGTTCCTTCGGCGGTTCCCTGAAGAACACCCCTGCCGCTCAGCTCGGCTCCATCGTCGTGAAGGAAGCCCTCAAGCGCGCGAATGTCGCTCCCGAGAATGTCGATGAGCTGATGTTCGGCTGCATCCTGACCGCCGGTCTCGGTCAGAACGTCGCCCGTCAGGTCGGCGTGGGCGCCGGTCTCCCCTATTCCGTCCCCGCCTATACCGTCGGTATGGTCTGCGGCTCCGGTATGAAGTCCGTCATTGAGGCTGGCCGCGCCATCCTCGCCGGCGACGCCGATATCGTCGTCTGCGGCGGCACCGAGAACATGAGCGCCGCTCCTTATGCTGCTCCCGACGCCCGCTGGGGTGCCCGCATGGGCGACAAGAAGCTTGTCGACACCATGATCAAGGACGGCCTGTGGGATGCGTTCAACAACTACCACATGGGCACCACCGCCGAGAACATCTGCGATGTTTGGGGCATCACCCGCGAAGAGCTCGACGCCTTCGGCGCTGCCTCCCAGCAGAAGACCGAGGCTGCTCAGGCTGCCGGCCGTTTTGACGATGAGATCGTTCCCGTCCCCGTGAAGGTCAAGAAGGAGATCGTCGAGTTCAAGAAGGATGAGTTCCCCCGCGCCGGTTCCACCGCCGAGGGTCTTGCCAAGCTGCGCGGCGCGTTCCCCGTCGGCCCCGAGGGCGTTGAGGACGAGATCGTCCACACCTTCGAGCCCACTGGCATCCACGAAGCCGATACCAAGAAGCACGTCCAGCGCGTCACCGCCGGTAACGCCTCCGGCATCAACGACGGCGCTGCCGCCATCGTCCTCGCTTCTGGCGAGGCCGTGAAGAAGTACAACCTCAAGCCCATGGCCAAGCTCGTCAGCTGGGGCCAGGGCGGCGTCGACCCGAAGATCATGGGTGTCGGCCCCGTGCCCGCTTCCCGTCAGGCCATGCAGAAGGCCGGCCTGACCATCGACGATATCGACCTCGTCGAGGCCAACGAAGCCTTCGCGGCCCAGTCCATCGCTGTTGCCCGTGAGCTCGGCTTCGACATGAGCAAGGTCAACGTCAACGGCGGCGCGATCTCCATCGGCCACCCCGTCGGCGCTTCCGGCGCTCGTATCATCGTCACCCTGCTGCACGAAATGCTCAAGCGCGACGACGCCAAGAAGGGTCTTGCCACCCTCTGCATCGGCGGCGGCCAGGGCGTTGCCACCATCTTCGAGAAGTGCTAAAGCACCGCTAACCCCTGAAAATAAAAAGGAGACCTCGAAAGAGGTCTCCTTTTTATTTTCTCCTCTGCACGGTGCAGGGAAAAAAGCAGTGCCCCTGCCGAGACGCAAAAAGGAAGCAGCCCTTTCGGGCTGCCCCCTCACGCTCCCTCGCGGGCGCAAGCGCCGTACAGTGCGCCGCGCTGCGATTTAACCCTCCGCCTGCGCGGCGACGATCGCCTCGTAGATCGTCTGCGGGTCGAGCTTATCATAGTCCGCGCTCGTCGCCATCGCGGCGGCGTCGACCTGCTCGGCGATGAAGTTCGTGAAGTACTCCTCGCGCACCTCGCCGGCTGCGGCGGACTTGTCGAGCGGCAGGCGGAGCAGGATGTGATAGCCGAAGCTGGATTCGACGACTTCACTCACCTCGCCCTCGGAAAGCGCGTAGGCGGCGTCTTCAAACTCCTGCACCATCGAGCCGGTCGTGAAGGTGTAGCCCGTGGGATAGCTCTCGCGGCCGGGGTCCTCGCTGTACTCGTCGGCGAGCTCGGCAAAGTAGGAGGCGATGTCGTCGCCGGTGTAGGAATTGAGCTTTTCGACGAGCTCCTCAGCGAGCGCTTTCTTTTCGGCCTTCTGCTCGTCGGTGAGGGCTTCGCCGGTCGTCATGTCCTTCGTCGCAAGCAGGATGTGGTCCGCCGTGATGTAGCCCTGCTCGGCGGCGTAGACGGCGAGCTCCTCGTCGGAGGCGTAGAGCGCGCTGCCCTCGGTATTGTAGAGCTCATAGAGATTCTGATACAGGTAGTTCGAGCGCGCGACGCGGTCATAGGTCTCGCGGCGCATGCCGAGCTTGGCGATCTCGGCCTCAAAAGCGTCCTCGCTGCCGTACTGGTCAATGTAGCTCTGGTCGCTCTCGGCCATGGCGGCCTCCTGCTCGGCGGTAAGCGTCACGCCGTACTTGCTGGCGAGATTTTCAAGCACCAAGTGCTGCTTGACGGACGAGAGCACGCTTGCTTTCACATAGTCGGCGACACTCATGCCGTCGGAGAGGGTGTCGTCCCAGTTGATGGACGAGCCGGTGTAATACTGCATGTAGCTGTTGAGATACGACACGTCGTAGCCGATCCAGTATGCGACAAGGTCGGCGCTCGCGCCGTTGCCGTTCAGGCTTGCGACGATCGCGTCGGGCGCGACGCCGGTCGCTTCGTAGCAGAGACCCTCCTGCATCGTGCCGGAGGTGAAGCCGTTCGAGGGCGAGAGCGACACGACGGCAAAGGTGAGCGCCGCGGTGATGGCCGCCGCGCCAAGGAACGAAAGCAATCTCTTCTTGATCATAATGTTACCTCTTTTTCGTTTTCTTCCTTATTCACACGCAGGTCTCCGACCAGCGTCAAGGCTGTATCCAATGCGTCCTCGCCCAGCGAAAGACGCAGCAGGAGCTTCGGCTCCGTCCCCGTGGCGGAGAGCGTGAGCCGGCGGCGGTTCTTCGGCAGTGAGCAGAGGGCCATCACGGCCTCCACGGGGACTGCCTCGGACGCGGCAAAGGTGAAGGTGATCTCGCTGCCGCGCTGCGAGATATCGCTCACACCGATCTGCACGGCCTCCGCGCGCAAAAGCGCGACGTCCATGAGCTTGAGGACCGGCTGGGGCGGCTCGCCGTAGCGGTCGATGAGCTCGTCGAGCAGCTCCTGCGACTGCTCGGCGGTGCGCAGCGCCGCGATGCGGCGGTAGATATCCATGCGCTGCTCGCCCGAGGGAATGTAGCTCTCCGGCAGGTTCGCCGAGACTGTGAGGTCTGCCGAGCATTCGGTGCGCTGCGGCGCTTTTTCACCGCGCTGCTCGAGTACGGCCTCTTCCAGGAGCTGCAAGTACATATCGTAGCCGACGCTCATCATGTAGCCCGACTGCTCGGGGCCGAGCAAATTGCCCGCGCCGCGAATCTCAAGGTCGCGCATCGCGATGCGGAAGCCCGAGCCGAACTCCGCGTATTCGCGGATGGCCGTCAGGCGCTTGGCCGCAACCTCGGTGAGGATCTTGCCCGCGCGGTAGGTCATATAGGCATACGCCCGGCGCGCGCTGCGGCCGATGCGGCCGCGGATCTGGTGCAGCTGGGCGAGGCCGAGGCGGTCGGCGTCCTCGATGATGAGGGTGTTGACATTCGGAATGTCGATGCCCGTCTCGATGATCGTCGTGCAGACGAGCACCTGAATTTCTCCGTCCGAGAGCTGCTGCATCACGGACGACAGGCCCTTTTCGTCCATCTTGCCGTGCGCGACGCCGATGGCGACATCGTCGCCGAGGAGCTTTTTGAGTGTCGCGGCGCAGCGGTCGATGGTCTCGACGCGGTTGTGCATGTAGTAGACCTGCCCGCCGCGCGCGAGCTCGCGCCGGATGGCGTCGGCGATGACGCTCCAGTTATGCTCGAGCACGTACGTCTGCACCGGCTGGCGGTCAACGGGCGGGACCTCGATGGTCGACATGTCGCGGATGCCCGAGAGCGCCATGTTGAGCGTTCTGGGGATGGGCGTTGCCGAGAGCGTCAGCGTGTCGACCTGACGCGAGAGCTCCTTGAGCTTTTCCTTGTGCGTTACGCCGAAGCGCTGCTCCTCGTCGATGATGAGAAGGCCAAGGTCCTTGAAGTGCAAACTCTTTTGCAGCAGCGAGTGCGTGCCAATGAGTAAGTCGATCTTTCCCGCGGCGGCATCCTGCAAAATTTGCTTCTTCTGCGCCGGCGTTTTGAAGCGCGAGAGCACTTCGATGCGCACGGGGAACGAGCGGAAGCGGTTCAGCGCCGTCGCGTAGTGCTGCTGGGCGAGCACGGTGGTCGGCACTAAGATGGCCGCCTGCTTGCCATCGAGCACGCACTTCATCACGGCGCGCAGCGCGACCTCAGTCTTACCGTAGCCGACGTCGCCGCAGAGCAGGCGGTCCATCGGCGTACTGCGCTCCATGTCGGCCTTGATCTCGGCGATGGCGCGGAGTTGATCGTCGGTCTCTTCGTAGTCGAAGGCCTCTTCAAATTCCTTCTGCCACGGGGAGTCGGGCGAGAAGGCGAAGCCCGGACGGCGCTGGCGCTCAGCGTAGAGCGCGATGAGCCCTTTGGCGAGGTCCTTTGCCGCGGCGCGCGCCTTCGTCTTCGCGCGCGACCAGTCCGTGCCGCCGAGCTTACTGAGCTTCGTGCGTATTTGGCCGTCCTCGTCCTCGCCATGGCCGCCGATGTATTTCGACACCATGTCGAGCTGCGTCGCGGGGACGTATAAGCTGTCGTTGCCCGCATAGCAGATCTTGATATAGTCCTTGTCCACGCCGTCGACGCGCATGCGCTCGATGCCCGCAAAGCGGCCGATGCCGTGGTGGACATGCACGACGAGATCGCCGGGGGAGAGGTCTTCATAGGAGCGCAGCGCGGCGCGGGCCGACGTCTCCTTCTTCGGCCGCGCCTTTGCGCGCTTGCCGGAGAGGGGAGCGGTCAGCTGGCCCTCGGTCAGGATGACGAGCTTTAATTGTGGATATTCGCTGCCCGCGCTCAGCGCGCCGAGGCCGATGACGGTCTCGTGCGGGGCGGGGAGGCGGTCGTTTTTCAAGTTGAGCTGCGCGCGGATGTTCCGCTCTTCCAAAAGGCGCCGGAAGTTTTTCGCGCGCGTTTCGTTGCCGCAGAGAACGAGCACGCCGCAGCCTGCGCCAAGATACCGCTCCATGTCGCCCGCGGCGGTCTCCAGGCTGCCGCCATACGACGGCAGCGATCGCGCGTTCATGCTGAGGATGGCCCTCGGCGGCAGCAGATTGCGCGACGTGGGGAGAGAATCGAGCAGCAGCACGGGGAACGCGCCCATGCGATGGCTCAATGCCTCCTGACTCAGCGCGAGCGCGGCAAATTCGCCGCACAAAACGCCCTCTTCGATGAGGGGCTTCACGTCCTCGGAGAGCTCCCAGTGGTAGTTCTTGCTGCGTTCCAAAACGCGCATGCCGTCGCTGACGGCAATCAGCGTGTCGGGTGAAAGATAGTCGAGCGCGCAGACTTCGTCGGGGTAGCACGCGGCGAGATACCGGTCCATGCCGCCGAGCGGCAGGTCGTTACGAAGGCGCTCGATGTCGCTGCGCAGCGTTTGGACGATGGGGCTGTCTTCGGCCTTTTTCGCAATTTTCTGCGCGGCGCGCCCAAGGCGCTCGAGCATTTTTTCGCGTCCGCCGTCCGAGAGGGCGGGCAGCACCTCCGCCGCGGGCAGGACGGTCAGGGATTTGACGTTCTGCGTGCGGCGCTGGGTCGTCACGTCGAATTCGCCCATCGCGTCGACCTCGTCGTCGAAGAATTCGACGCGCACGGGCGCGCTCAGCGGCGACCAGATGTCGAGAATGCCGCCGCGCAGCGCGAACTGGCCGACGCCCTCGACCGTTTCCGCGCGCGTGTAGCCGCTTTCGACAAGCTTTTTCGAGAGCGCGTTCAGGTCAAAGCGGTCGCCGAGCGAAATGTCCGTCACCGCGCCGCGCAGCGCGTCGGGCGGGAGCGTTCGCTGCATCAGGCCGTCGACCGTCGCGACCAGGATCGGCGCTTTTCCGGCGGCAAGGCTGCACAGCGAGCCGATGCGCTGCTGCTCCCAGCCGTGGGAGGCGAACACGCGGTCGCGCAGCTGCCATTCGCGCGCGAACAGCAGGCTCACGTCCTCGCCGAGCAGCTCGTGCAGGTCGCCCGCCATGCGGTTTGCCTCGTTTTCATCCGCGCAGACGATCAAAAGCGGGCGCTGTGTCTTGTGCCGCACGGCAGCGGCAAGCTGCGCGCGGTGCACACCCGAAAGGCCCGACACGGCGATGGGCGATGTGCCCGTGTCGAGCGAGAGCAGCAGCTCGCGCACCTCGGGAAGAGATGCGAGCGCTTCATTGAGTTTGTTCATCCCCTGCGCCATGCCGTATCCCTCCTCCCGCAGCGCGCAAAAGGGCAGATCCGCCGCAGCCGCGGCGGGTCATGCCCGTGGTCGTCAGTCATTTTATTATATAGGCTTTTGGCAAAAAGTCTATGTCGATTTTTTAAATTTTGGCGGCAAAAAACGCTCAGCCGTTGAAGCGGTTCTGCGCGGTGAGCACGCCGTCGGTGATGATGCACTCCGCCGCGCCGAGCGCGCGGTCGAGCACACCGTCGATGACCTTGCGCTCATTGGCCGTGAACGGGCCGATGACCCAGTCGACAATGTCGTGCTCCGGCGCGCCGACGCCGACCTTGACGCGCGGGAAAGCGTCGGTGCCGAGGTGCGCGATGATGTTCTTGAGGCCGTTGTGTCCGCCTGCGCTGCCGCTGCCGCGCACGCGGAGCTTGCCGAGCGGGAGCGAAATATCGTCGGAGATGACGATGACGTGGTCGGCGGGAATTTTATAGAACCGCGCCGCCTCGCCCACAGCCTCGCCGGAGAGGTTCATGTAGGTCTGCGGCATCATCAAAAGCACATTCACCCCGCCAAATTCGATGACCTCCGTCAGCGCGCGGAAGCGCAGGCGGTTGCAGCGCAGATCGCGCTTGTCGATCAGACGCTCCGCGGCCATGAAGCCGATGTTGTGGCGGGTGTTTTCATACTGCTTGCCGTAGTTGCCCAAACAGACGAGCAGCCATTCCGGCGGGCCGGATTTTTTGAAAATCATGAAAATGTTCCTCACTTTCCCCGTAAGGGGGAGTTTCTTGCGCGCCCCGTTGGG
>OGLB01001177.1_pt1 | contig 11706 bp, 9 predicted proteins | sample 1572551 | NCBI WGS metagenome assembly OGLB01 (sample SAMEA2582003, study PRJEB24529) | metagenome | biome: Human gut stool | place: China | collected 2011
AGGGGATACGTTTGCCTCAGCTGTTCTTTTTCGTCACCGGGCGGCGGTACAGCAGACGGGCCAGCTTCTTCCGGTCAAAGGGAATGAGAGGGTACAGGTATCCCTTACCCACCAGCGGCTTTGCTGTTACGATCAGCGTCAGCATGATCGCGATCCCTGCCGCGAAGCCCCACCAGTCCCACAGCCAGATCAGCACCAGCAGCAGCATCCGGCACAGCTTGGTGGCGTAGCCCATCTCATAGCTGTGCTGGGCGTAGTTGGCCACTGCCACGAAGGCCATATACACCAGCACCTCCGGCACCAGCCACCGGGCCTGCACCGCGAAGTCGCCCAATATCAGCGCACCCAGCATACTGAAGGAGTTGCTGAGCGCATCCGGCGTGTTCAGCGACGCCAGCTTCAGCACGTCGATGATCAGCTCCACCAGCAGCAGCTGTAAAACCAGCGGCACGGCGTACTCCCCCTCCACCAGCAGGAAGTCCCAGGGCTCCCGCAGGCCGCCGGGCTCCGTGGCCAGCAGATACCACAGGGGCGTAATGACCACGTTCAGCAGCATGACGAAAAAGCGGATGATGCGCAGATAGGTGCCCACCAGAGGCGGGAAATAGTAGTCGTTAATCTCCTCATTAAACCGCAGCAGTGACACCGGCAGCAGCATCACCACGGGGGTGTTGTCGATGAGCACCAGGATGTCCCCCTCCATGACGGAGGCGGTGGCTACATCCGGCCGCTCGGTATAGCGGACCTTGGGAAAGGGATTGTACCACTGCTTAGGCGCAATGGCCTCGGCAATGGTCTCCTGACTCATGGACACCGACCGGAGATCGATCCGGCGCAGCTTTTCCCGGAGCTGGGAGAGGGTCTTTGCATCCGCCCGCCCCTCCATATAGCATAGAGCCACGTCGCATTGGGAGCGGCCGCCCAGGCGGATCCGCTCCAATGTCAGGGCCGGATCCCGGATGCGCCGGCGCAGAAGGGCGGCGTTTTCCATAATGCTCTCCACAAAGCCGTCGTGGCTGCCCCGGAGCTCCTTGCCATCTGGCGGCTCGTGTACGCTCCGGCTGGGGTAGCCCTTGGCGTCCATCAGCGCCACCTGAGCTCAAGAGCGAGCTTTGCGTCAAAGCCGAAGAGCTGGCGCAGCAGCCGCTGACTTCGCGCAAAGAGTGGAACAAGGCGAGCGAGAAGCTCTTCGAGATACAGAAAGTCTGGAAAACGATCGGATTCGCTCCCAAGAAAGATAACAATGCCATCTACGAGCGGTTTCGCAATGCCTGCGACAAGTTCTTCGAGGCCAAGCGTGCCTATTATGCCGGGTTGAAGGGCGAGATGGAGCACAACCTCCAGCTCAAGACCGAGTTGTGCGAGGCGGCCGAAGCGCTGCGCGACAGCGAGGAGTGGAAGAAGACGACCGACGAGCTGATCGCTTTGCAGGCCAAGTGGAAGCAGACGGGGGCCGTGTCGCGCCGCTATTCCGACCAGATATGGAAACGGTTCCGTGCGGCGTGCGACGCTTTCTTCGAGCGCAAGTCCCGACATTTCGCTGCAGTGGACGATCAGTACGGGGAGAACCTCCGTCGCAAAGAGGCTCTGTTGGAGGAGATGGCTGCGGCCGATATTCTGGCGGGCGGCTTCGAGATGATTCGTGATTTCCAGCGTCGCTGGGGCGAAATCGGGTTCGTGCCCATCAAGCAGAAGGAGGCGATTCAAAAACGTTACAAGGAGGTGGTCGATAAGATGTTCGATACCCTGCGCGGTTCGGAGCGCGACCGTTCGATGGACCGTTTCAAGGAGAAGGTCTCCTCGCTCAAGGCCTCGGGCGACCGGCGTCTGCGCACGGAGCGCGACCGGCTCTACAACAAAGTCCGCCAGTTGGAGCAGGATATCGCCTTGTTGGAGAACAACATCGGATTCTTCTCCAAGTCGAAGAACGCCGAGGCGATGATCGCCGAGGTGCGGGCCAAGATCGAGCGGGCCAAACAGGAAATGCAGGCCGCTATCGAAAAAGTGAAACTCATCGATCAGGAGGAGAATAAGGAATAACCCGCCGAAGACGGTGTGTCATAACAGGCAAATTACTTCGTTATTATCGGTATTACGGCTCGATCATGTACGTCGGGTACACGTTCTTCGCCGTGAACCTCGATGCTTGGTATTTTTACCTGTTCTTATACATGTGAAAGGGGATGCGCCGAATTTCTCAATTTGACACATCCCTTTCCGGTGAGGAAACTTCTTTGTGGGGATAGCGGTGTATTTTATGTGAGTCCGGCCCTCGGAGCGGGAAGGTTTCCGGAGCGGTCTTCGAAAGCGGTTCCGGAACGATGTTTTAATAGGCAAGTGGAGAACCGGGCGTTCCGGCTTAAGGGTTGAAACGGAGCCGGATAAACGACGGTGCAAACAAAATAATTCGAAACAGATAATGAAACTCAGCAAACCCAAGTACATTTTCGTGACGGGCGGCGTGGCTTCGTCGCTCGGTAAAGGCATTATTTCGGCGTCGATCGCCCGCTTGCTGCAGGCACGCGGCTATTCGGTGACGATTCAGAAACTGGATCCCTATATCAATATCGACCCCGGAACCCTGAATCCTTACGAGCACGGAGAGTGTTACGTGACCGAAGACGGTGCGGAAACCGACCTCGACCTGGGCCATTACGAGCGTTTCACTTCGATTACGACCAGCCATGCCAACAACGTGACCACCGGTAAGATTTATCAGTGCGTGATTGACAAGGAGCGCAAGGGCGAGTACCTGGGCAAGACCGTGCAGGTCATTCCTCATATCACGGACGAAATCAAGCGCCGCATTCAACTGTTGGCGCAGCGCAAGGAGTACGACGTAATCATCACCGAGATCGGCGGTACGGTGGGCGACATCGAGTCGCTGCCCTTCATCGAATCGGTGCGTCAGTTGCGTTACCAGCTTGGAGCCCGCAATACGGCGCTGGTTCATCTGACGCTCATTCCTTACCTGGCCGCTTCCGGCGAGTTGAAGACCAAGCCGACCCAACATTCGGTCAAGACCTTGCTCGAGAACGGTTTGCAGCCCGATATTCTGGTGCTGCGCACCGAGCATCCGCTCTCTGCGGAGCTCAGGCGCAAGGTGGCGCTCTTCTGCAACGTGGATGCCAACGCGGTGATGGAGTCGATCGACGTACCGACGATCTACGAAGTGCCGCTGGTGATGCACCGTCAGCATCTGGACGAGGTGGTGCTCAGCAAGCTCGACCTTCCGTCGGAGCAGGAACCCGACTTGAGTTCGTTGCAGGCTTTCGTCGATAAGGTGAAGAATCCCAAGCGGACGATCGACATCGCCCTGGTGGGTAAATATACGGAACTTCCCGATGCTTACAAGTCGATCTGCGAGTCCTTTATTCAAGCCGGTGCGGTGAACGACTGCAAGGTGAAGTTGCATTACGTGAATTCGGAGAAGATAGACGCTTCGAACGTCGGGGAGAAGCTCGGCAAAATGGCCGGTATTCTCGTGGCTCCGGGGTTCGGCAACCGGGGAATCGAGGGGAAGATCGAAGCGGTGCACTTTGCGCGGACTCACCGTATTCCGTTCCTGGGAATCTGTCTGGGTATGCAGTGCGCCGTGATCGAATTCGCTCGCAACGTACTGGGCTTCAAGGATGCCACCTCGACAGAAATGGACCCGGCGACGAAGCATCCGGTCATCGACCTGATGGAGGAACAGAAGGGCATTACCGCCAAAGGCGGCACGATGCGTCTGGGAGCTTACCCCTGCTCGCTGGTGCCGGGATCGAAAGCTGCGCAGGCTTACGGTACGACTCAGATTCAGGAGCGTCATCGCCACCGCTACGAATTCAACAGCGAATACCTGAAGGATTTCGAGAGCCACGGAATGAAAGCCGTCGGTGCGAACCCCGATACGGGGCTGGTCGAAGTGGTCGAAATTCCCGACCATCCCTGGTTCGTCGGTACGCAATACCATCCCGAATACAAGAGCACCGTACAGCGGCCTCATCCGCTTTTCGTCGCGTTCGTAGCTGCGGCGCTGGCGGGAAAAGACGATAAGAAAAAATAGTTTGCAACCTTGCTTCGGGGTATCCTCAAAGAATTTAGATTACGCATGGATAAAAAATCAATCGCCGGAATTGTCATCGTGGCCCTGATCTTCCTGGGTTTCACGTTCTATAATTCGCATCAACAGAAAAAGTATCAGGAACAGCTCATGGCGTACAACGCCGAACAGGCGCGTATCCAAGCCGAGCAGGATTCGCTCTTGGCGCTCAACGCTCCGCTGCCGACTGCGGATTCCGCAGCTATTGCGGCTGCGGGAGAGCGGTTGTCCGGGGACAGCCTGCAGGCGCAGCGTCGGATCATGCAGTTCGGAGAGCTGCTGGCTGCGGCGCAGCAGGCCGAAGCCGAGGAGTTCACCGTGGAGAACGAGGTATTGAAGATCGATTTCTCGACGCGTGGCGGCCAGGTCAAGGATGTTACGCTGAAGGATTACACCAAGTATGCACCTCGTGACGAGCGGAATCAGCCGGTGCGGCTTTTCGATCCGGCAACGGCCAATTTCGCCCTGACGTTCTATGTGAAGAATGGTCATAACAACGTGTTGGTCAATACGGCGGATTACACCTTCAATCTGGTGTCGATGGAGAAGGATGCCGACGGTGCGCAGCGCATCACGATGGATCTGCCGGTGGCGCGTGACGCCGTGTTACGGTACGAGTATGTCGTTTATAACATACAGTCGCCGGCGCGGGATTATCTGGTCGATCTGAATGTCTATCTGAAAAATATGGCGCCGCAGATGGCCAGCCAGACGACTATCGGCATCGACTGGAGCAACCGGTCCTATCAGAATGAGAAAGGGTTTCAGAACGAGAATACCTATACGACCATCTATTACCGGGCTCCCGGCGAGTCGTCGGCCGACGACCTGGGGATAAGCGACGGGGAGAAGCAGAAGACGGTTTCGTCGTCGCTCAACTGGGTGGCTTTCAAGCAGCAGTTCTTCTCGTCGGTGATGATCGCCCCGGAGAACTTCTCCTACGCTGATATGAAGTTTACGACGGCGGAAAAAGGTTCGGGTTACATAAAGGATTTTTCGGCTAAATTGACGGTTCCCTATACGGCGCAAACTGACCATTACAACTTCGCCTTCTATTTCGGTCCGAACAAATACGCCATTCTCAAGCATGTGGCGACGACCGAGGGGGACGACGAACTGCATCTGGAGCGGTTGATTCCGCTCGGCTGGGGTATTTTCGGCTGGGTGAACCGCTGGTTCGTGATTCCGGTGTTCGATTTCCTGCGTCAGTTTATCCCGAGTTTCGGCCTGATTATCCTGATCTTGGCCGTGCTGGTGAAGGTCATCATCTCGCCGCTGACCTATAAGAGTTACATATCGACGGCCAAGATGCGCGTCATCAAGCCCGAGGTTGATGAGCTGGCCAAGAAATATCCGCGCCAGGAGGATGCCATGAAGCGCCAGCAGGCGACGATGGAGCTCTACAAGAAGGCCGGTATCAACCCGATGGGCGGTTGTATCCCGCTGTTGATCCAGATGCCGATCATCATTGCGATGTTCCGCTTCTTCCCCGCTTCGATCGAGCTGCGCGGCCAGCATTTCCTTTGGGCCGACGACCTTTCGTCGTACGACAGCGTGTTGTCGCTGCCGTTCAACATTCCCTTCTACGGAGATCACGTGAGCCTGTTCGCCCTGTTGATGACCGTTGCGCTGTTCGCCTTCTCGTATATCAATTACCAGCAGACGGCTTCGTCGCAGCCCCAGATGGCCGGCATGAAGTTTATGATGGTTTATCTGATGCCGGTGATGATGCTCCTGTGGTTCAACAGTTATTCGAGCGGTCTGACTTACTACTACTTCCTGGCCAACATTCTCACGATCGGACAGACGCTCGTGATCCGCCGGATGATCGACGACGAGAAAATTCATGCCGTGATGCAGGCCAATGCCGCGAAAAACAAGAACAGGAAGAAATCCAAGTTCCAGTTGCGTTACGAAGAGTTGCTGCGTCAGCAGGAGGAGGCGCAAAGGAACGCTTCCCGACGGAAATAACCGAAAGGTGCGAAGAGTTCCCTAACAAGTTTTCGAAATTGAAAATCACCCCTGTCAGAGTTCATCCTGACAGGGGTGATAACTTATTCGGACTGTTAGAGAGCCCCTTCATTCGCACGGCGCTGTGGATTTCAGGCGTGTCAGTCGTAGAGGTCGAGGTATTCGTACGTATTTCCGACCAGGGAGAGGTAGCGTTCGAATTCGGGGCGGGAAATGACCACCGTGGCTCGGCAATCGTTGGGGTGGAAACTCAAACTGTCGCACGTTTGCAGATGACGGTCTAAAAAGAGATGTACGTGGTGTTCCGCATCGTTGATAAGGCCGAACGGCGACACGGAACCCGGTTCGAGCCCTAGGTAGCGTTCCATGCGCTGCGGCGAGGCGAAGGTGAGTTTGCCCTGCCGCAGTCGGTGTTCCAGATCGTGAATCGCCAGCGAGCGGTCGCAGTCGAAACAGACCAAATAATGACGGTCGCCCTTGTGGTTGCGGAAGAAGAGGTTTTTGCAATGTTTCGACCCGTCCTCGCGCCAATGTGCCTTGGCCTCTTCGATGGTCGGGGAAGCCGGGTGGTGATAGATGTCGTACCGGATTTTGTGTCTGTCGAGAAATTCCCGGACGATCGTTTCGCGTTCCATATCGACTATTTGGATTCGGTTCGAGAGCGGATTTATTCGACGTAAAGTACCAATCCCTTGAGGTATTCGCCTTCGGGATGATAGATGTTGATCGGATGGTCGGCGGGCTGGGTCAGTTGGTGCAGGATGCGGACCTTGCGTCCGGCGATGGCTGCGGCCGAGAAGACCGTGGTGCGGAACAACTCCTTGCTGACCGCCTGCGAACAGGAGAAAGTGAAGAGGAGCCCTCCGCTTTTGATCTGCGCCAGCGCCCGGGCATTGAGCCGCTTGTAGCCCTGCATGGCATTGCCCAGCACTTTGTGGTGCTTGGCGAAGGCCGGCGGGTCGAGGATGATCATGTCGTACCGGTCGCCGATGTCCTTGAGGTATTCGACGGCATCGACGGCCAGCGAAGTGTGGGGAGCCTCTTCTCCGAAGTTGAGCCGAACGTTGGCGTCGGCCAGGGCGACGGCCCGCTCCGAGGAGTCGATCGAGCATACTTCGCGTGCCCCGCCCGCAAGAGCATATACCGAAAATCCGCCCGTGTAGCAGAAGGTATTGAGGACCGTGCGTCCTCGGGCGTAGCGGCGTACCAGTTCGCGGTTGAAGCGCTGGTCGATAAAGAAGCCCGTTTTCTGCCCCTCTTCCCAATTGACCAGGAATTTTTCGCCGTTTTCGAGCACGGTGCGGGGCATTCCTCCCGTTTTGCCGTAAAGGTACCCGTCCACGGGATTCAGGCCGGCCTTGAACGGTACGGTTTGGGAACTTTTGTCGTAGATGGCGGTAATCCGGTCGCCGTAAACCGTTCGGATCGCATCGGCGATTGTCAGGCGGGCGTGGTACATGCCCACCGAGTGACATTGAATCACGGCGGTCGTGTCGTAAATATCGACGACGAGTCCCGGCAGGGAGTCCCCCTCGCCGTGAACCAGACGGTAGCAGGTGGTGTCGGGGGCATCCGTGAGCCCGAGCGTGCGGCGCACGTCGAGTGCGGTGGAGATCATCCGCTGCCACCAGGCCGTGTCGATCGGTTCCTGTTCGAAGGTGAGCACCCGCACGGCGATCGAACCGATCTGGTAATGTCCCCGGGCGATGAAGTCGCCCGAACGGGTATAGACATCGACGAGGGCACCTTCGGGGATTTCGTTTCCGTCGTAACGGACGGATTCGATCGCGCCCGAGAAAATCCAGGGATGGCGGCGCAGCAACGACTCTTCCTTGCCGCGTCGGAGGTGTATTTGCGGGATCATTTCTTCGTTTTCTTTGGTTTGGGTGTGTGCAGCAGCCGGTCGTAGATACGCGTGCAGACCCAGGCGTCCGTTGCGGCGTAGAACTGCTGCTTGTCGGTGAGTTGTGCGGCTTCCCAGTTGCTCAGGCGCTGGGCTTTGGATACCCGCTGGCCGAGTACGATCGCCGAAAGTTTGCGCAGGCTTTTCTCTTCGATGCCCCACTCTCCGGCGAGCTCCTGAAGATCCACGAAGCCCGCTTCCTGAAAGTGCCGGATGTTGTGCAGTGCCCGCAGGTCGCCCTTTACATCGGCGCCGATTTTCAGGATCTCCTTGTTTTCGAGGATTTTGACGATGGCTTTGTCGAGAGGAATCTTGCAGAGCCGGAACAGGAAGCTCTGTTCCGGCGAGGAGAGTTGCAGCAGTGCGACCCGATTGACGACGCCCGCCCGGAACGAAGGCCGGGTTTCGGTGTCGAACCCGATGACGGGCTGTGCCGCCAGGTAGCGGCAGGCCTCCCTGAGCCTCGGTTCCGAGTCCACGACGACGATCGGGCCCCGGAATTCGATGGCCGGAAGCAGAGCGGCCTCCTCGTTGCTGATGCTATTTTGAAATGTGATCGGTTTGTTCATGAAATCGCGCAAAGTTACCGATTAATCGTGACTTTTCCATCCGGGAGTATGGAAATTTTGCCTTCGCCGCTCAATTTGCGCAGGAGCTCGGCGATTTGTGCCGGATCGGATCGGAGTGCAGCGACGATTTCCCGGGGATCGAGAGCGTCGTTGCGGAGCAGCTCCAGAACGGTCTTTTTCGAGGCTTCCGCCTGCGGAGCGCGGGCGGCGCGTTTGCGGGCGAGGCAGAGGTCGCAGATGCCGCACTCCCGGGGCTCCGGCACTCCGAAATAGGCTTCCAGGAAGGAGCTGCGGCAGCCGGTTTCCGCCGTGGCGTAGGCGAGCATCCGCTCGAATCGTTCGCGGGTCTGTTTCCGGCGCTGCTGGTACGATTCGGGGGAGATGTAGAGATCGGCGGTGGGGAGCCGTTCTTCGTCCATGTAGAGGAGCGGCGAGCGGTTCGAGGGGATGTAGCGGATCACGCGCAGTTGCCAGAGCCGTTTCAGCAGGTCGTGCACCTTTTCGGGCGTATAGCCGCTCCAGGTCGCTATTTCCGTTTCGTCGATGGGGCGGAAGTCGGTGAAAACCCCTTCGTACAGACGCAGCAGAACACGGATGATGTGGTCCAGATCGTCGCGGATCACCCGCAGGCGGTAGAGATCGTCGCGGCTGACGCAGAAGAGGATGCGCGCGGGGTTGGCCGCTTCGTCCAGGAGGGTCATGTAGCCGTTCTGACTCAGGATCTTCAGGGCGTTCTGTACCAGACCCGTATAGAGGTGCTCCCGGGTGCAGAAATCGCGCAGGTTGAATAGAAAGGAACTTTGGGCACCGTCGCCGATGGCGATCTGGAGGTAGCTGCAGATTTTTTCGTAGATCGAACGGATCTTTTCGAGCGGCGGGTAGTCTGCTTCGAAGCGTTTGGCGATGCGTCCCGCATCGTCGGAAGAAATCAGCAATACGGCATAGCTGCGTCGCCCGTCGCGTCCGGCACGTCCGGCCTCCTGATAGTAGCTTTCGAGTGAGTCGCACATCGTATAATGTACCACGTAGCGGACGTCGGGCTTGTCGATCCCCATCCCGAAGGCATTGGTAGCGACCATGACGGGGGTACGCCCCGAAATCCAGGCTTCCTGCCGCATCGAGCGCTCGGCGTGTCCCAGCCCGCCGTGATAATATTCTGCGGAGATACCTTCGTCGCGCAGGAAAGCCGCGACCTGTTCGGCTCCTTCGCGGGTGCGGACATAGACGATGCCGGAACCGCCGACGTTGCGGATGATCCGCAGGAGCTGTTCGTTTTTGTCGTCGGTATGGCGCACGGCATAAGAGAGGTTGGGACGCGAAAAATCGCTGCGCAGCAGATGGGGTTCCGCGAAGCGCAGCTTTTCCATGATGTCGTCCGCGACGCGCGGTGTGGCCGAGGCCGTGAGAGCCAGCACGGGGACGCCGGGAATCCGCTCGCGCAGCTCGGCGATCCGCAGGTAGGAGGGCCGGAAATCGTAGCCCCATTGGGAGATGCAGTGGGCCTCATCGACGGCGAGAAGCGATACGTTCATTCGCTGCACCCGCAGGCGGAAGGCCTCGGATGCGAGCCGTTCGGGAGCGACGTAGAGGAATTTCACGTCGCCATAGACGCAGTTGTCCAGGTCGATGTCGATCTGCCGGGCCGACAGGCCCGAATGGATCGCCAGAGCACGGATGCCCAGCTTGCGGAGCCGATCGACCTGGTCTTTCATCAGGGCGATCAGCGGGGTGACCACGATGCATACGCCCTCCGAAGCCAGTCCCGGAATCTGATAGGTGAGCGACTTGCCGCCGCCCGTGGGCATCAGGGCCAGCGTATCGCGTCCGGCGAGCACCGAGAGGATGACCTGTTCCTGCACGGGGCGGAACGTGTCGAACCCCCAGTAGCGCTTGAGCAGCGCTGCGATCTGTTGCCGTCTGTTCGGTGCCGTCGATTCCATATACACAAAGGTAGTGTTTTTGGCTTTTACCCGAGCCCGGAAGGGATAAAAAGTGCGTCATATTAGGTTTCTCGAAATATTTTCCTATATTTGCACGTTGAAGAAGAAAACCGACCGATGAGAATCAAAGAGGAATATAAGGTCCGTGAAATGGCAGGCGAGCATATCGTGGTGATGCAGGGCCGTTACGGAGTGGATATGACCAAAGTGATTGCATTGAACGAAACCTCGCTCTGGTTGTGGAACCGGTTGCAGGGACGTGAGTTCGGTATCGACGATGTCCGCGATTTGCTCCTCGGCGAGTACGACGTGGATGCGGAAACCGCCGCGCGCGACGCCCAGGCGTGGGTCGCCCGGCTTAAAACATGTAATTTAGTCGAAGAATGAGCGTAAAGCTGCGCAGATATATGTCCGTGTGGATGCTGCTGGTCGCCTACTGTTTCTCGGTAGGAGCAGCGGCATACGCCGTACTTTCGTGCCACTGTATGGGGCAGGAGAAAGGCGAGGTGCATATATGCTGCCGGGGTTGCGACATCCATACCGAATGCGATTCTCATTCGGTCAGTTTTAAGGCCGTTTGCTGCGGGGTGGATCACTCCAAGGCATCGGAGCTATATACTTCCGTATCGTCGTCCCAATGGGAGCGAGATACGAAGGTCATGATCGTCGATCTTCCGGCCATATTGGCAGCGGAGATGACGGCGCTTCCGTTCGATTCCGTTCATTGGGCGACGGTTTCTGAACGTCCCTGTCTGGCCCATAGCACGGTCCATCTTCTCTCTTCCGGACTGCGTGCCCCTCCCGTTTTCGTGTAACGACGCATGAAAAAGTGCAGTGTCGGCGTGCACTGTGTTTTCCCTGCGACAGACCGGTTGCCCGATTTGCAACCGGATTGCAAGAATGGAATATTATTTTTGCATCATGTTTACACAATCAACGGAAAATCAAATGAAATTCAAGTATTTAGCAGTATTAGTCTTTTTTGTTGCATCGGCATTCGGCGCGGCTCGGGCCCAGAATGTCAAAGGTGTCGTGTATGGAGCCGACACGGACGAGCCGCTGGTCGGTGCATCGGTGTATTGGGCCGGAACGACGGTGGGAACCGGTGCCGATGCCGAAGGAAATTATACCATACACCGGGTTAAGGGATACGATATGCTGGTCGCCGGCTTCGTCGGATATACCAGCGATACGATTCGCGTCGAGAGCGGCGTGGAGCGGGTCGATTTTCGTCTGTCG
>OGLB01001178.1_pt1 | contig 11702 bp, 10 predicted proteins | sample 1572551 | NCBI WGS metagenome assembly OGLB01 (sample SAMEA2582003, study PRJEB24529) | metagenome | biome: Human gut stool | place: China | collected 2011
CAAAGGTAAGAATAAACTTTTAAACGGATTTCTCCTGTGGTATGATATTATTTTCTGGAGCAGCCTCCTGAGATTGTTCTGTCTGTTGTGCGAGCAATTCTTCTGCCTGCTGACGTTTCAGGTCATTTACGTATCGGCTGATACTCAGAATCATTCCAATGTAAACACAGTTAACGAGGGTTGATGTACCTCCTTTACTGATAAGTGGTAAAGGCTGTCCGGTGACTGGCATGATTCCTACGGCTACCAGCATGTTAAACGTGGCCTGTAACACAAACAGAATTCCAATACCTGTAACCAGAAATATGTAATATGACTTGTCACAGTTTCTGGCTATTTTGGCAATTCTCATCAGAAGCAGGATGTAAAGAATGGCTACGAAAGCTCCTCCTACAAGTCCCAACTCTTCGATGATGATGGCATAGATAAAGTCGGAAAAAGCTTGTGACAGGAAATCTCGTTGTACACTGTTTCCCGGGCCTTTTCCTAAAATGTGGCTACTTGCTATGGCAATATTGGCATGGGCTATCTGTGCATCATTGTCGATGTCGAATTTGGCTGCCGGTATTTCACTCTCGTCAAAATGATTGTTCAAGCGGCTTTGCCAGGTTACCATACGATGAAGCCCGATTTTATCCCAGGCTTCTCCAGGAATATATTTGATGGTTCCTACACCAATGATGATGCAGGCAAAACCGATACCTGCAAGTAATCCGAGCTGCTTGAAGGGAACTCTTCCTACAAACATGAGAAGAAAAACACTTCCTGCCAACAAAACTGCCGTAGAAAGGTTTTCAGTCACAATGAGTCCGCAAGTTGCAGCCGTAATGCCGCATATATACTTGAAAGCTTTTTTGTTGGCTCCATTTTCTTCCTGCATGCGCGAAAGAATGAATGCGACGGTGATGATGGTTGCCATTTTGGCAACTTCTGAGGGCTGGAACTGAATGAAACCTAAATCAATCCATCGTTTGGCTCCATTGGTAAGGGCACCAATCACGAATACGGCTATCAGTAATGCCCATGATATAGGTAGTAAAGCGATAAAAGTCTTAAACCAGCGACAGGGAATATTATGCACAATCCATACAGCGATAGTACCAACCATCAGCAAGGTCAGATGGTTGGTAATCGGTCCCCAGTGGTCTCCACTTTTATAGGTAAGCGTACTGGATGCACTGAATACCTCTACAATGGATATCAGGCAGAGAAACAGGTAAATAATCCAGATCGCTTTATCCCCTTTAAAAAAGTTTTTTAGCAAATCCATGTGCTATGATTCTAACTTTTTAATGATGCTTATAGGTTTCTTACACACTCTTTAAACTGGTCGCCTCGGTCCTCATAACTTTTAAACAGGTCAAAGCTTGCGCAGCACGGACTCAGCAACACGGTTTCTCCTTTTTTTGCCATGTTGTAGGCTGCGTTTACGGCATCAGGCATGCTTTGTGCGTCTACAATCGGAAGACCAAAGTTGCCGAAAAAGTCGTGCAGCTTTTCGTTATGGAGTCCCAAGAATATCAGTCCGCTACATTTCTCTTTTACAAGGTCGGCAATCTCATTGTAGTCATTTCCTTTGTCTTTTCCTCCCAAAATCAAAACTGTTTTGGTTTTCATGCTTTGAAGTGCATACCAGCAAGAGTTGACGTTCGTAGCTTTTGAGTCGTTGATATAATCCACTCCTTTTACGCGTGCTACCTTTTCCAGTCTGTGCTCTACGCCTTTGAAGTCATTCAGTGCTTCGCGGATGCATTCTTTGCGAATACCTGCAATGTTAGCAGAAATACCGGCAGCCATGGAGTTGAAGAGGTTGTGAGTTCCAGTCAAAGCTAATTCTTCCTGTTCCATGTTGAATGCGATAGGACGGGTGAAGTACACCTTGTTTTCTTCGGTAAAGGCGGCGACTCCCTCTTCATTCTTTTCAGCGAATGGGAAGTATTGTCCGTGAATACCATATTTATGAAGTTCCTTCTGTATGATAGGGTCGTCGTTCCAGAAAATGAAAGCATCATCATCCGTTTGGTTCTGAATAATGCGGAATTTGGCATCCACGTAATTCTGCATTTCGAATCCGTAACGGTCCAGATGGTCTGGAGTGATGTTCATCAGCACGGCGATATTGGCATGGAACTTATACATGTTGTCGAGCTGGAAGCTGCTGAGTTCGATGACATAGTAGTCATAATTACATTCAGCCACCTGATAAGCCAGACTTTGTCCGATATTTCCTGCCAGTCCCACATTCAGGCCTGCTTTCTTGAAGATGTGATAAATCAGTGAGGTCGTAGTCGTTTTACCATTGCTGCCTGTGATACAAATCATTTTGGCATTGGTATATCGGCCTGCAAATTCAATCTCTGAAATGATGGGAGTACCCTGATTCTTTAATTTCAGAATGATAGGAGCATCATTGGGAATTCCCGGGCTTTTAATCACTTCATCCGCATTCAGAATCAACTCTTCTGTGTGTTTACCTTCTTCCCATTGAATACCTCTTTCGTTCAACATTGCTTTGTACTTGTCCTTGATGAGGGACATGTCTGATACAAATGTGTCAAATCCTTTTTTCTGTGCCAGGACAGCGGCACCAGCTCCGCTTTCTCCTGCTCCTAAGATGACAATTCTTGCCATTGCTTTATCTGATTTTAAGTGTGATTATCGTAATTGCTGCTAATACAATGGTTACAATCCAGAAGCGGACTGTAATCTTGGACTCATGGAATACGCTGTGAGGGCGTGTGATCAAATAAGTACAGTTCGGGTCGAGCTGTGCCAGTGTCGTACGGAAATGGTCGTGAATCGGTGAACGCTTGAATATGCGCTGTTTGACTCCTTTTTTCTTACCGCGCTGGAAATACTTTACCTGAAGAATAACCGACAGGTTCTCGACCAGAAATACTCCACATAGAATAGGAATTAATAACTCCTTGTGTATGATGATGGCAAATACGGCGATAAGTCCTCCAATAGTAAGACTTCCCGTATCGCCCATGAATACTTGTGCAGGGAAGGCATTGTACCATAAGAAACCAACCAGTGCTCCAATGAAGGCACAGATAAAGATTACCAGTTCCTCACTTCCTGGAATATACATGATATTCAGGTATTCTGCATATTCTATGTGACTGGATACGTAGGCCAATATTCCTAAGGTAACTCCAATAATGGCCGAGTTCCCGGCTGCCATTCCATCCATACCATCGTTCAGGTTGGCTCCGTTGGAAACGGCTGTGACCACAAAAATAGTGATGAATACAAAGACAATCCATCCGGCATCCTGTGCATGCTCTCCTAAGAATCCTACAAAATCAGCATAATCCAAGTTGTTGTTCTTGAAGAAGGGGATTGTTGTCTTGGTTGATTTCTCATCCACAGGTTTATGGACCACGTCAACTACACGACCGTTTTGTTGGATTTCAATGTTCTCTCGTATTACTACATCCGGACTCAGGTACAGAGCCAGGCCGACAATCAGTCCGAGACCTACCTGGCCGATGATTTTAAATTTGCCATGAAGTCCTTCCTTGTCTTTCCGAAAAACCTTGATATAGTCATCCAAAAAGCCTAAAGTTCCGAGCCATAGGGTGGTAACCAGCATCAATATCATATAGATGTTATGCAATTTACCTAATAACAGGCAAGGAATCAGAATGGCTACGATGATAATGATACCTCCCATTGTCGGGACACCAACCTTATTGACGTTAAAAGGGTCAATAGACGCATCTCGCTGCGTCTCTGTAATCTGCTTCTTTTTGAGCAGGTTAATGAAATATTCTCCAAAGATGGCAGAAATCAACAAGGAGAGGATGACAGCCATTAATGAACGGAACGATACGTATCCGAACATTCGTGCTCCCGGAAAATTGAATTGCTCTAAATATTGAAATAAATAATATAACATTGTCTTGTTTCTATTTTTTAAAGTTCTCCTTTGAATATTTCGTCCAATACTTCTTTGTCGTCAAAATGTGATTTGACACCCTTTACATCCTGATAAGTTTCGTGTCCTTTTCCGGCAATCAGGATGACATCTTGCGGTTGGGCCAACATACATGCGGTACGGATAGCTTCTTTGCGGTCGACAATGCTGATAACTTTTTTCATGTCGTCCTTGCTAAGTCCCGCTAACATGTCATTGATGATGTCTTGCGGCTCCTCGAAGCGTGGATTATCAGAAGTGATAATTACTTTGTCACTTCTTTGAGCAGATTCTTTTGCCATTAAAGGACGTTTCCCTTTGTCACGATTTCCTCCCGCACCTACTACTGTAATGACTTGTCCTCTTCCTCTTAACACTTCATGAATGGCTTCCAATACGTTTACTAAAGCATCGGGTGTATGTGCATAGTCAACGATGGCTGTATAGCCTTTGGGAGAACGTTTGGCATCGAAGCGTCCGGAAACAGGGCGAAGCATACTCAGTTTTACCAATATATCTTCCGGGCGTTTCCCTAACAGGCAAGCTGCTCCATATACAGCCAGCAGGTTGGATGCATTGAAGCGTCCGATAAATTGCACGTTAACTTCGCGGTTATTAATGTCAAGCAACATTCCGTCAAAACTGTCTTCCAGTACTTTGCCTTTGAAGTCACAAAGAGAATGTAATGAATAGGCAGCCACTTTGGCTTTGGTGTTTTGCGTCATGACCGTACCGTTCTTGTCATCTAGGTTAGTCAGTGCAAAAGCTTGTTTCGGAAGATTGTCAAAGAATGCTTTCTTTGCTTTCAGATAATTTTCAAATGTCTTGTGGTAATCCAGGTGATCACGGGTAATGTTCGTGAAAATGCCACCGGCAAAAGTCAGACCACTGATACGTTTCTGTACAACAGAATGTGAACTGACTTCCATGAATACATATTTGCATCCTTCATCAGCCATACGTCCCAGCAACTGATTCAGTGTAATCGGGTCTGGAGTAGTATGGTCAGTAGGGATGGCCTCTCCGTCAATGTAATTGCACACTGTAGAGATTAATCCGGCCTTATATCCAAACAAGCGGAACATATTATATAATAAGGTAGCGATGGTCGTTTTTCCGTTAGTACCAGTTACTCCTACTAATTCCAGTTTGGAAGTCGGGTCTCCATAGAATGTAGTAGCAAGTTTGCCAACAGCTTCTTCTGTGTCTGACAATTGTACATAAGTCACATTAGATTCTATGTGTACAGGCAGTTGTTCACAAACAATTACTGTGGATCCATTCTCAATGGCTTTGGAAATATAGTTATGTCCGTCAGCTTGCGTTCCTTTTACGGCTACAAACATGAATCCGTTTTTCACCATGCGAGAATCCATGTGAATACCATTTACCTCCAGGTTGGTATCTCCTATGATTTGCTGTGCGTTGACAGCTTTTAGCATATTCTCAAGTTTCATTGCTTTCTAGTTTAATGTTAATGTTATTGTTTGTCCTTTATGTAAATAAGAGCCTGCATTCAGGCTTTGTCTGATTACCTTTCCTGTACCAGATAAGCGTACACGGAGTCCTTTGCTTTCCAATAAATAGACTGCGTCCTTTGCTCCCATACCTCTTACGTTAGGTACTAAATTCTTTTCCGTATTTGTTCGCTTCAGTTCTGCATAAGTCGTTGTGCAGTTCGCTTTGCCCCAGATAGGAGTACTGCTTTTCGGTATGCTTGAACTATTACTCTGAATATTCAGATTCTGTAATACATAAGATGCTTCGCGCAAGTCTCCATTCTTTACTTCAGGAATAATAATTGAAGTTGAGTCTTTTGCTGAGGCTAAATCCTGATACAGATGCTTAGCATAAATACGTTCAGCAATCCGGCTGAATACGCTACCAGCTTGCAAACCTCCTGATGCAGGACCATGCGGTATCTGAATGGATACCATACAACTGTATTTAGGCGCTTCAGATGGGAAATAGCCGCAGAAGCTGACTAAGTAACTTACTCCTCCAGCTTTGTATCCAGCTTTCCCTTGAGAAACCTGGGCGGTACCTGTTTTTCCGGATACACTAAACTGCTTACTTCCGGCAGGCTTGGCCAGTCCTTGAGAAACCACCTTTCGTAGAATCCCTTGAATCATGGTCAGAGTAGTGTCCGAACAGATTTTAGGATTTACAATCTCTGTCGGGAATTCTTGTATGATTTCTCCATCTTTTGCGATAGCCTTTACAAACTTAGGCTTGACCATGACTCCGTTATTGGCTATGGCATTGTAAAAATTCAGCATATAGATAGGAGGAATCATCGTTTCGTATCCGATACTCATCCAAGGCAAAGAGGTCTTGGCGAAGTATCGTTCTTTAGGCCCCAATATACGAGGACTTGCTTCTCCTACGAAACCTAAATTTAAAGGTTTGTCAATGCTCATGCGTTTCAGCCCATCTATAAATTTCTGTGGATTGTCTCCGTAAAATTTGTCAATGATGCTTGACACGCCGACATTGGATGACACTTCCATGATTCTGGTTACATCTATTTTTCCATATCCGCCTTTATACCAGTTCCAGTCCTTCATGTTGCTTCCGTGCATATTGACCACACCATTGCCCGTGTCTACCATGTAGTCAGGGGTGATAAATTTATCTTCCAGTGCGACCATGATTGAAGCCGTCTTGAAGGTAGAACCCGGTTCCATCAAGTTACTTACGGCGATATTTCGCATTTCATAATAGTTCCCGTCACCTGCTCGGGTCATGTTTACGTTAGCTTTTACTTCTCCAGTTGCTACATCCATGACAATGGCTACACCAAATACCGCTTCAAGATTCTTTAGCTGGTCTACAAGAGCCTTTTCGGCAATATCCTGCATGTCGACGTCTATTGTGGTAATTATATCACAACCGTCTACGGCAGGTTTGTCGATGATGTTCAGATATTTGTTCATGACTTTCTGACGGTGAGTAATACCATCCTGTCCTTTCAAGATAGAATCGTACGTCAACTCTATTCCGTTCTTTGCTCCCAATGTTACATCCGGATACATATCGCCTAACGTACGTGCCGCCAATGAACCGAATGGCTTTTTGCGCTGGTTGAAAGCCAGTTCATGAAATCCTCCTTTAAATTTACTTAAGTTGAATACGGGCAATTTCTTGGCTTCTTTGTATTCAATGTAAGAAATACGTCGTGGATAGAGAAGATAGTTCCGGCTCTTCTGCCGTCTGCCTTTCAAGATGTGCTGGCGAAATTCCTTTGCACTTTTATCAGGAAAGATTTGATGAAGCCCTTCGCATATTTCCGTCAGGTGGTTCATCAGCATGGTGTCTTTTGTTTCTCCACCTGCCTTGAAATCCATGTAAATCTTATATTCCGGCAGACTGCTGGCCATCAGTTTCCCATCTGCAGAAATGATATTGCCTCTGGTGGGATGGACAATGACATTCTCTTTGATGAAACGGTCGGCCACATCCTTCCAGTATTGTCGCTCTGCAAACATGATAATTGCTGCTTTTGCAATAATTGCAATAGCCAGCAATGCCATGATGAGCATAATGAGCGTATATCGTAATATGATATTTTTTTGTCCTGGTACCATTTTAATCCTTGTTTTTTATTAGATAGGGTGGTGTGGAAGCTGTTTCCAGTGGAGTCCCTTCTGCAGAAATATACTCTTCAATGCGCGACTGGCGGCTTTTCTCTGTCAGTTCAGAGGAAATAGTCAGTGCGTCATATTTGGTGTCGATTAATTCCTTTTTCAAGCGGTCTATTTCAATCATTTCCTGCTGACTGGAATAGCGGTTGTCTATGTACAGGATGACAAGAATCATAATCAGTATGATTAAGTTAGCCTGTTTTCTCATCAGGTGTACCAGTACTTCCCCTCCTAATATGCTTCTCCAGGTAATATGTGGAGAATCTTGTGGTGTCATTTCTTGGTGTTCCATGTGTTACTTCTTTTCTGCGATTCTCAGTTTGGCGCTGCGTGAACGTGGGTTACGCTGTATTTCGTCCTCGCTGGGGATAATAACCTTGTTGTTTATTAATTTAAACGGAGTTTCTACGTTTCCAAAAAAGTCCTGTTTAGCTTTCCCTTCAATATTCCCTGTTTTCATGATGTTTTTTACCATGCGGTCTTCCAGCGAGTGATAGGTAATGACTACTAGCCTTCCTCCAGGTTTGAGGGCTTCTGTTGCGGCGTAAAGCATTTCTTTTAGCGCTTCCATTTCTTGATTCACTTCAATTCGGAGTGCTTGGAAAACTTTTGCCATTTCTTTCTTTTCTCGCTCTCTTCCGTAAAGTGGTTTTACGATTTCGATGAACTCTCCAATGGTTTCAACCGGTTTTTGTGCTCTGGCTTTTACGAGTGTTGCGGCTAGTTTACGGCTGTTTTTTAGTTCACCATAAAGATAAAACAGATCTGCCAGCTTTTCTTCCTCATATGTGTTGATGATATCAGCAGCGGTAATACCGGCACGTTTATTCATACGCATATCGAGCTTCCCGTCAAAACGGAAGGAAAATCCTCGTTCCGAGTCGTCAAAATGGTGAGACGAAACACCTAAATCTGCTAAGATTGCATCCACTTCTTCTACTCCGTAATAACGAAGGAAATTGTGCAGGTAGCGAAAATTACTTCTGACAAAAGTAAAACGTTTGTCGTTGATAATATTTCTTTCCGCATCGGCATCCTGATCAAAGCTGAACAGCCGGCTCTTACTATCCATGTTCCGTAATATTTCTTTGGAATGTCCTCCTCCTCCGAATGTGACGTCCACGTAAGTGCCTCCAGGTTGAAGATGCATGCCTTCAATACTCTCGTGTAATAGTGCCGGTATATGATATGTAGACTCTGTTTTCTCCATGCGATTTTCTTGTAAATTCACCTTATTATATATTCAAGCGGTAAAATTAGAAATTTCCATAGAATCACGCATCATGTTTTCTATAGAAAATTTGAATAAGTTATCAACAGGTTACTCTTTCTGTGCAAAACAAGGAAGAAACGTCAAAGATTTGTCTTAATGAAATTAGTTCTGCAATTTTTTTTGTCTGTATAAGTGTATTTTTTGTCATAAAATGAGTGTCTTTTCAAAAGATGAGTTACTTTTGCAAAGTAAACTTTTGTAGAATGGGTGAAAATTCAATATTTTTAATTGACATTGACAAAGTATTGAGAGACAAAGCAGGGAAAAAGGCTGACCGCATACCGCGTTTTTTAGTGTCATACTTAAAGCATATTGTGCATCAGGACGAAATTAACGTGTTCCTGAAAAGTGTTGCCGACAAGACCGGTGTGGATTTTCTGGAGGCCTGCATGGAATTCCTTGACATTAAGCTGGAAGTGAAAGGGATAGAGAATCTTCCCTCCGATGGCTTATGCACGTTTGTGTCTAATCATCCTTTAGGAGGACAGGATGGTATCGCCTTAGGCTATATATTGGGCAAGCATTATAATGGTCGCATAAAATACCTTGTAAATGATTTGCTGATGAATCTCCATGGGTTAGCTCCATTGTGTATTCCTATTAATAAGACTGGATCCCAGTCGCGCGATTTTCCCAAGATGGTAGAGGCTGGATTCCGCTCTGATTCTCATATTATTATGTTCCCGGCTGGCATCTGTTCCAGAAGACAAAAAGGAGTGATAAAAGATTTAGCCTGGAAGAAAACCTTTATCTCTAAAAGTGTGGAAACACAACGGGATGTTATTCCTGTGCATTTTGAAGGAAGAAATTCTGATTTTTTCTACAACTTAGCCAATCTGTGTAAATTTTTAGGGATTAAGTTTAATATAGCCATGCTTTATCTGGCTGATGAAATGTTTAAAAACCGTCATAAGACCTTTAAGGTAACAATTGGCAAACCGATTCCATGGCAGACGTTTGACAAATCACGTTCGGCAACGGAATGGGCGGATTATGTAAGAGAGTTAGTTTATAAACTGTGAAAAGAAAATACGATTTAATCATTGGATTATGGAAGATATAATTGCTCCGATTGACAAGGAAGTTCTAAAATCGGAACTGACGGAAGACAAGCGCTTAAGATTTACGAACAAGAGCAACAACGAGATTTACATTGTTACATGGAAGAATGCGCCTAATGTGTTGAAGGAAATTGGGCGTTTGCGTGAAATTGCATTCCGTGCCGCTGGAGGGGGAACCGGTAAGTCAATGGATCTTGATGAATATGACTTGATGGAAAATCCTTATCAGCAATTGATTGTATGGGATCCTGAAGCCGAAGAAATCCTGGGTGGCTACCGTTATCTGTTAGGAGATGAAGTGGAATTTGATGCCGAGGGCAAGCCTTTGCTGGCAACAGCTCACATGTTCAATTTCTCCGAGAAATTCCTGAAAGACTATTTGCCTACCACGATAGAATTAGGACGCTCTTTCGTGACGCTTGAATATCAGTCTACTCGAGCAGGCTCAAAAGGACTGTTTGCCTTGGATAATTTGTGGGATGGTCTGGGAGCGTTGACAGTTGTCATGCCGCAGGTAAAATATTTCTTTGGAAAGATGACCATGTATCCCAGCTATAACCGTTTCGGACGTGACATGATTCTTTATTTCCTGAAGAAACATTTCAATGATAAAGATAAGTTGATTACCCCGATGCAGCCTTTGCTGATTGAAACCGATGAAAAGGTACTTGAGAAGCTGTTCTGCTACGATACCTTTAAGGAAGATTATAAGGTGTTGAATACAGAGGTGCGCAAGTTGGGATATAACATTCCTCCTTTGGTGAATGCCTATATGAGCTTGTCGCCGACCATGCGTATGTTCGGTACGGCGATTAATGATGGCTTTGGTGATGTGGAAGAAACCGGTATTTTGATTGCCGTGGATGAGATTCTTGAAGAAAAGCGTGTGCGTCACATCGAATCCTATCTGCGTGAACATCCGGAGGCTCTGCAGATAACTTCTGGAGCCAATCCGGTGGTAAATAAAACGCGGAAATAATAATATTCTTTATAGAGCAGGCAGGCTGTTCCCGTTTATTTTTCGGTATAGGTCAAGTGCATAGACATCTGTCATACCGGAAATATAATCGAGTACAGCCTGAATTTTTTCATATAAGGTAGGAGCCTGGATATGATATTGGCTGGACACTCGGTTGATTAACAACTGGGAATACGCCTTTTCCGGGTATCTTACGGCTTCAATCATTAAGTCGACCAGCGTGGTGATTACCTGATAACCGGCCAGTTCGATGTCGACTACATCTTTCGAGCAATAAATTTTTTCAAAAGCCGTATGTGAGCAGTTCTCATAAGCTGGATAGAAGTCGCCAATGAAAGAAGTGACATAAACTACATCCACCAACAGCAAAAGAAGTAAAGCTATAAACCACATAAATGTATAAAACATAAATTATTAACATATAACCAGGAGAATATACTTGGTGAATTCTTAGAACTCATGTTAAGACTCGCATTTACATTTCTTACTGATTATTTCCACCAAAGTATATTCATCATAACCCAAAGCATCAGGACAATTCTTACAGTCAGGAGAAATATGTCTAACAAAAACCTTAATCATATATTCAAAACCTTCCTCGTATTGTTCATCGAAACCTTCTATATTAGAGATATGAAAGCGATTTCCTTCAGAATCGGTCACAACATATCCGTAGTCTTGTGCCCCTCCAAAAGGAAGCAGATAAAATAATTCCTTATAGGCTTCTACATTTAAAACCTCAATCTTTATCGAATTTTCTTTACTACAAGAAAAGAGTAAGCTTAGAAACAATAATACCACTCCCAATCCATTTATAATAAAT
>OGLB01001180.1_pt1 | contig 11689 bp, 6 predicted proteins | sample 1572551 | NCBI WGS metagenome assembly OGLB01 (sample SAMEA2582003, study PRJEB24529) | metagenome | biome: Human gut stool | place: China | collected 2011
TGCCTTCTTTACTTTAGGTCTTCAGAGTCAAACGACTTTGGAGACCTTTTTTTGTTTAGGAGGGTATGGCATCCTGCCATACCCACGCCGCCTCCTATGGTTAGTGTCTGCGTGGGTATAGCAAGGATGCTATACCCTCCTATGCATTTGATGGAAGATACGCTCAAATCCTGGTAGATGCAACCTGCATCTTCCAGCCCTTATCCCTTTGATACGCAACGCGCTACTCTGAAAATGGAAGATATGGTAGATAATTTCGACTATTTTAAAAATCTTAACTAAAATATATTGTTGGTCTTAATACATTTTGCTTTATTTGCAACAGAATAATATTCTTTATACAATACAAAACTATTAATTATAAAACCAAACGATTATGAAAACAAAACTTTTACCCCCCCCCAATTGCTCGCCTTTTGCTTGTAATTATTATTTGTTTACCCGTATTGGGTAGCAATATGTTCGCTCAAACAGCAGAGTCGTATGTCGTGTTAGATAATGCAGCCGGAACGCTGACCTTCAAACACGATGCAAATAAACCCGCAGGAGCGTTCTCGCTGAATGAGGGTGAGCTTTATCCCGCTTGGTATGCAATGGCAGGTGATGATACCGGGTATAATGAAAACAATATTAAGAAAGTTGTCTTCGATTCTTCTTTTGCTAATGCTCGCCCAACGAATTGTTGTTTTTGGTTTGTGGGATGTAAAGATTTAATAGTTATCGAGGGTCTTGAATATCTTAACACAGAGAAAGTGACGAGCATGAGAAGCATGTTTGCTGCTTGTACCAACCTTACCTCCCTTGATGTCTCTAAGTTTAGAACACAGAATGTTACGGATATGTATTATATGTTCGGTGATTGCAGTAGCCTTACCTCACTCGATGTCTCTAAGTTTGATACACGGAACGTGACAGATATGGATTATATGTTTAATAACTGCAGTAATCTTACCTCCCTTGATGTCTCTAAGTTTGATACACAGAATGTGACGAGTATGTGGACTATGTTTAAGGGATGCAGTAGCCTCACCTCCCTCGACCTTTCTAACTTCGACACACAGAACGTGACTAATATGTACGGTATGTTCTATGGTTGTGTAAACCTCGCCACAATCTATGCAAGTGATAAGTTTGTGACTACTGCTTGTTCATACTATGAAAGGATGTTTAGTGGTTGTGAGAAACTTGTGGGTGCTGTGCCTTATGATGAAAACAAGGTGGGTAAGGAGATGGCAAACTACACCACGGGCTATTTCACGTATAAGGCAGCAAGTGGTATTGATGCGGTTTCGGCAACGGACAATATTGCTGCAGAGTACTACGACGTAAATGGTCGTCGCTTGAATGCTCCACAAAAGGGCATAAACATCGTGAAGCGTGGCAACAGAACTACAAAGGTGCTCGTGAAGTAGAGGGTGCTGTCTTGTTCGTTTCATTAGTGTCCCATTAAAATCGGGGGACACTAATAACTTTACTTTATTTACAACAGAAAAATACAATACAAAACTATTAATATAAAATCCAATAATTATGAAAACAAAATTTTACCCCCGAATTGTTCGCTTTTTGTTTGCAATTGCGATCTGTCTACCCGTATGGGGTAGTAATGTGTTTGCTCAGACCGTAGAGTCGTATGTCGTATTAGACAACGCAGCTGGCACGCTGACCTTCAAGCACGATGCTAATAAACCCGCAGGAGCGTTCTCGCTGAATGAGGGTGAAACTTATCCTGCTTGGTATGATGGTGATGGTACCGATTATAATAAAAACAACATTCAGAAAGTTATCTTCGATCCTTCTTTTGCTAATGCTCGCCCAACGAGTTGTTATGCCTGGTTCTTTGCAAGCAAAGATTTAACAACTATCGAGGGCCTCGAATATTTTAACACAGAGAAAGTGACGAGCATGAGAGCCATGTTTAGTAGTTGTATCAGTCTCACCTCACTTGATGTTTCTAAGTTTAATACACAGAACGTGACGAGTATGGGAGCCATGTTCGCTAACTGTAATAGTCTCACCTCACTCGATGTTTCTAAGTTTAATACACAGAATGTGACGGATATGTATGCTATGTTCTATGGTTGTAATAGTCTCACCTCACTCGATGTATCTAAGTTTGATACACAGAATGTGACGAGTATGTGGGCAATGTTTAATACTTGTAGTAGCCTCACTTCTATTGATGTCTCTAAATTCAATACAGAGAAAGTAACGAATATGAGAGGAATGTTCGGAGGGTGTAGCAATCTCACCTCGCTTAATGTTTCTAACTTTAACACAGCGAATGTGACTGATATGCTTGCTATGTTCTATGGATGTAATAGTCTTACTTCACTTGATGTCTCTAAGTTTAGAACACAGAATGTGACGAATATGTATGGTATGTTCAGTGGATGTACCAACCTCACCTCTATTGATGTCTCTAAATTCAATACAGAGAAAGTAACGAGTATGAGAGAAATGTTCTATAATTGCACAAGCCTTACCTCCCTCAATGTATCTAAGTTTGATACACGGAACGTGACAGATATGGGTTATATATTTTGTAGATGCAGTAGCCTTACCTCCCTCAATGTCTCTAAGTTTGATACACGGAACGTGACAGATATGGCTTATATGTTCGGTAGTTGTACCATCCTTACTTCCCCTGATGTATCTAATTTCAACACAGCGAATGTGATAAATATGAGTTTTATGTTCAGCGGTTGTGGCAACTTCACTTCACTTGATGTTTCTAACTTTAACACAGCGAATGTGACATATATGCATTGTATGTTCAGTGGTTGTGGCAACCTCACTTCCCTCGATCTCTCTAATTTCGATACGCAGAACGTGGCTTATATGAGCTATATGTTCAGTAATTGTGTAAACCTCGCCACAATCTATGCAAGCGATAAGTTTGTGACAACAGCATGTTCAGAAGATGGCGAAATGTTTAGCGATTGTAAGAAACTTGTGGGTGCTGTGCCTTATGATCCAAACAGGATTGGTAAGGAGATGGCAAACTACACTACGGGGTATTTCACGTATAAGGCAGCAAGTGGTATTGATGCGGTTTCGGCAACGGACAATATTGCTGCAGAGTACTACGACGTAAATGGTCGTCGCTTGAATGCTCCACAAAAGGGCATAAACATCGTGAAGCGTGGCAACATAACGACAAAGGTGCTCGTGAAGTAGAAAGGGTGCCACCAAAAAAACGACTCCCATAGCCGTAAGCAGGTTATGGGAGTCGTATGTTTGTATGCAGTTGTTGCTTGGTTGGTGCACTTGAGACAAGTGCACCCCCTGGGATTACTTGCAGTTAGGGCACCAGGGCTTCAGCTGCTGGAAGAAGTCGTTGCCCTTGTCGTCAACGAGGATGAAAGCAGGGAAGTCCTCAACGGTGATCTTCCAGATAGCCTCCATGCCAAGCTCGGGATATTCTACGCACTCGATGCTCTTGATAGAGCTCTGTGAGAGAACAGCTGCTACGCCGCCGATTGTGCCGAGATAGAAACCGCCGTGCTTCTTGCAAGCGTCTGTCACCATCTGTGAGCGGTTGCCCTTAGCGATCATCACGAGCGAAGCGCCGTGATCCTGGAACTCGTCTACGTACGGGTCCATACGGTTGGCTGTTGTCGGACCCATAGAACCGCAAGGATAACCCTCCGGAGTCTTAGCCGGACCAGCGTAGAGGATAGGATGATTCTTGAAGTAAGCCGGCATCTCCTCGCCTGCGTCGAGACGAGCCTTAAGCTTAGCGTGAGCGATGTCGCGAGCTACGATGATAGTGCCCTTGAGGTTAACGCGTGTGCTAACCGGATACTTAGAAAGCTCTGCACGTACAGCGTCGATACCCTTGTCGAGGTCGATCTCGATGCCTGTTGTGCCCTCGCCCGGACGACGGAGTTCCTCCGGAATAAGCTCAGAAGGATTAGCGTCCATCTTCTCGAGGAACACACCGTCCTTAGTGATCTTAGCCTTGATGTTGCGGTCAGCCGAGCAGCTAACGCCCATACCGATCGGGCAGCTTGCGCCGTGGCGTGGCAGACGGATTACGCGGATGTCGTGAGCAAGATACTTGCCGCCGAACTGTGCGCCGAGACCGATCTTGTGAGCCTCCTTGAGGAGCTTCTCTTCGAGGTCGATGTCGCGGAAGGCGCGTCCAGTCTCGTCGCCTGTTGTAGGCAGCGAGTCGTAGTACTTGATAGAAGCGAGCTTAACGGTGAGGAGGTTCTTCTCAGCCGATGTACCACCGATAACGAATGCGATGTGGTACGGAGGACAAGCCGCTGTACCGAGGCTCTTCATCTTCTCTACGAGGAACGGCAGCAGTGTGCCCTCGTTCTGGATGGTAGCCTTGGTCATCGGGTAGAAGTATGTCTTGTTGGCAGAGCCACCGCCTTTAGCCACCATTACGAAGCGATACTCGTCGCCCTCTACAGCCTCGATGTCGATCTGTGCAGGGAGGTTGCAGCGTGTGTTCACCTCGTCGTACATGTTCAGCGGAGCGTTCTGCGAGTAGCGTAGGTTGTCTTCGGTGAAGGTGTTGTACACACCGCGTGAGAGAGCCTCTTCGTCCTCAAAGTCGGTCCATACGCGCTGTCCCTTTTCGCCGTGGATGATAGCGGTGCCGGTGTCCTGGCAGAAAGGCAGGATGCCCTTGGCAGCTGTCTCGGCGTTGCGGAGGAACTGCAGAGCTACGTACTTGTCGTTCTCCGATGCCTCTGGGTCGGAGAGAATCTGAGCCACCTGCAGGTTGTGCTCGCGACGGAGCATGAACTCTACATCGTGGAACGCCTGCTGAGAGAGCAGTGTGAGCGCTTCCTTCGAAACCTTAAGGATTGTCTTACCCTCGAACTCGCCTGTGCTTACGCCCTCGGTGGTAAGCAGGCGATACTCGGTAGTGTCCTTGCCCATCTGGAACATAGGAGCATACTTGAAATCTGGTGTTGTTGCCATAGTGTTATTTGGTTTAAAAAGTGAATATTTCTTCTGTAGCGATGCGCTTGACGGGCGCAATCTGCTCGAGCGACTTCATGTCGAGGTTATTCTCGTCACCGAGGATAATGTAGAGCCACGGCTTGTTAGCCATATTGTCGTGCTCGAACTTCACGATGTCCTCGAGTGTGAGTTTCGGCATGGCAGCGTAGATGTCGCGACGCAAGTCGTAGTTGATGCCGATGCGCTTGTTGCCAAGGTAAGAGAAGATGATGTTAGCCTTGGTGATGCGCTGCGAAGCGATGCGCTTGACGGCAGCCTGCTGCGCCAGTTCGAACGCCGCCTGCGACTGCGGCATGGTGTCGAGGATGTTGTTGAACACGCGGATGCAGTCCATCATCTTGTCGTTCTGCGAGATGATGTATGTATAAGCATAGTTGGTCTGATGCTCCTTGCGCTTCGTTGTGCTGTAGTCGGCGAATGCGCTGTAGGCGAGTCCGCGGCTCTCGCGCAGCTCCTGGAACACGATGCCGTTCATGCCGCCACCGAAGTACTCGTTGAACACCGAAATCTTAGCCTCGTCCTCCGGAGTCCACTTCTGGTTGACGTTGTGCAGCTGCATCATGTAGATGTTCTTTGCGTCGTATGGTGCGAGGAGTATCTCGTTCTTCGGAGTCTCCACCATCTTGTACGGCTTGTTCTCGGGCGCATCCAGCAGAGTCTTCGCTGTGATGTGGTTCTTGTTGACGATAGCAAGCAGCTGCTTCATGGCGAGCGGACCGTAGTAGACCACGTCGTGCTTGTAGTTCTTCAGCGCAGCAATCATATTGATAACATCCTGCGGACGGGTTGTTACGAGCTCTGTGCTGTCGGGCACGTTGCGTGTGGGGTTGTACTTGCCGTAGAATGCGTAGTTGCGCAGTGCTGAGAAGTTCTCCTTTTGGTTGAGCTTCGCATCGCGACGACCCTTCAGCAGGTTGTCAACGTACTTGCTGTAAGCCTCGTTGTCGACCTTTGCGTTGTTAAGCATTTGCTCCATGAGTTTCATTGCCTCGGTCATGTTCTCGCCGAGACCGCTAAGCGATACGGTCATAGTAGACCATGTGGGGGTGAAGCTGTATTCGCAGCCAAGCTCGTAGAAACGCTCCTTAACCTCTGCTGCCGACATCGTGCCGGTGCCGAGCAGGTCGAGATAGTCGGTGGCGTAGGGTAGCCACTTGTTAGCCTCCGAACCGAAATCGTACACGAAGTGAAGCTCGAAGAGGTCGTTCTGCGTGTTTTGGATGTAGTAGACCGGCTGCTTCTTCTTTGTAGTAGTGCGAGCGAAGTCCTTGGTGTAGTCGAGGAATACCGGCTCGATAGGCTTCACCTTCGACTCCTTTATCTCCTTCACGAGAGCGCTCTGCAGGTCGCGGTTGGAAGGTATCGGCGTGATAGAGGGCTTCTCAATCTTCTTCTGTGTGGGGTCTTCGCCCTGACGTTTGTAGACGATGGCGTAGCCGTCGGTGAAGTGGCGCTTGGCGAAGTCCATAATCTGCTCCTTTGTGATGCCTGCGATGCGGTCGAAGCGTTCCACCTGCGTCTTCCACGGGCGTCCGTAGACGAAGGTGTTGACGAACGACGTTGCGCGACTCTCGTTACTGTCGAGCGAGCGCAGAAATTCGAGCTTCATGTTGTTCTTAACCGAAGGCAGCAGCTTGTCGCTGAACTCGCCACGCTTGAGCTTCTCGATTTCTGCGAGCATGATAGCCTTCACCTCGTCGAGTGACTGTCCCTCGTTGGGCTGACCAATCATAATGAACTGCGAGTAGTCGCGCATGTCTATCTTGCCCGACTGCACACCCTGGCAGAGCATCTTCTGGTTGACGTTGATATCGATGAGTCCGGCATTGCCGTTGGCGAGCATACGGTCTATGACGTCGAGCGTATCAGCCTGCAGCGAAGCCGCCCCGTCCATCTTCCAGCCGAGGAACACGTTCTCAGCCTCCTGTCCGATTACGGTAGTATCAGTCGGAGCCGTGAGGTCCTTCACCGGTGCGAAGTGCGGGTACTTCACCTGCTCACTCTTCTTCCACGAGCCGAAGTACTTGTCGATGGTAGCCATCACAGCCTCCGGGTCGAAGTCGCCCGCCATGCAGATAGCCACGTTGTTCGGCACATAGTAGTGCTTGAAGTAGTTCTTTATGTTCGTGATTGATGGGTTCTTCAGATGCTCCTGCGTACCGATAGTGGTCTGTGTGCCGTAGGGGTGAGTAGGGAAGAGTTTCTTGCCGAGTGCAGCCCACTCCTTGTCGAAGTCGCTTGTGAGGTGCATGTTGTACTCCTCGTAAACAGCCTCAAGCTCTGTGTGGAATCCGCGGATGACCATGTTCTGGAAGCGGTCAGCCTGTATGCGTGCCCAGTTGTCCACCTCGTTCGACGGTATGTTCTCCACGTAGCACGTCACGTCGTTGCTTGTATAAGCGTTGGTGCCGTTGGCTCCGATGGCAGCCATCAGCTTGTCGTACTCGTTCGGGATGAAATACTGCGCAGCAATCTGCGACACCGAGTCGATTTCGTGATAGAGCTTGCGGCGTTTTTCGGGGTCGGTCACGGTGCGATAGTGCTCGTATCGGCGTTCGATGTCGTCGAGATAGGGTTGCTCCTTCGTTGCGTCTGTGGTGCCGAAAAGACGTGTTCCCTTGAACATGAGGTGCTCCAGGTAGTGAGCCAGACCCGTTGTCTCGGCAGGGTCGTTGCGCGAACCAGTGCGCACAGCCACGTAAGTCTGTATGCGTGGCTGCTCCTTGTTCACAGAAAGATAAACCTTCAGTCCGTTGGACAGCGTGTAGATGCGTGTCTGCATCGGGTCGCCCTTCACTGTCTCGTATTCGTATGCCGAGGTAGTAGCCGCTGTTCCCAGTGAGAGTATTGCGGCAATAAGAGAGGATTTGAATTTCATTATTGTTGTTTTGTCTAAAATATTACATATAGAGTTTCTGGTTTTCAAAGTCAACCTCCTTGTCGAGCTGTTCGTTGAAGTTGTTGAACACCTCTTCCTCCACGTCGCCCAGTTCGTATTCCTTTGCGGCATCCTTTTTAATCTCGGCAATCCATGCACGTCGTGCCGTGACGTAGTCGCGCTTCACTCGTTCCACGTTCTCCTCGTTCAGCTCTGAGAAGCCGTAGTAGTCCATAATCATCCGATACGACCACGCCCAGCGGTATTCGGAATAGTTGGCGTTTATCTCCTCAAATCGCTCGGCAATATCCTCGGTGGTGTCAATCTCGCCCGAGAGAATATCGTCTACGAGGTGCTGTTCCTCCGACACGGGCAGCAACAGTCCCGACAGGTCAGTCCATGGTCCGGTGCCCACGTTCGTTGTCGGCTCCATCGGTGCATGGCGTTTGAGCACCGCTCCCATGTATATGCGCAGTGCGATGTCGTAGTATTTGATGCCTTTGCGCAGCGACGAGTTTTTGATGACATACCCATGATAGTTGTACGTCGGCACATCTTCGCCAGATGCGTTGCGCAGATTTTCCAGAATCTTCTTTCCGCGCAGTATCTCGCCCACGGTGAACGGCGAGAGCCAGTCGAAGTTGACAATGCTTTTGCGTGCGCCGTTTGGTCGCATGTCGCGTTTTGGCCATTTGCGTATGTCGCGGTACAGTCCCACGGTTGTCAGGTTGCGTCCTGGCACCAGGTACATGGTGTCGTTGTATGCTATAAGATACGAGAAGGGTAGCGAGCGTGTGTCGGGGTGGTACATCAGTTTGCCGAAGCACACGGAGAAGGCACCGATATGCGCCGGCATCAGTATGTATGCACCGCTGGCAGTCTTCGATCCGCGTTCGAGCGTTCCGTAGTGCATCGGTCCCATCTTGTAGGCATGGTTGGAGAAGTTGGTAGCCGAGCCGGCGTTATAGAATGAGAACTGTCCGCCGATGAGCAGTGAGCTCTTGTGATGCGAAGCGGTGAACGGACCGCAGAACGCTGCGCATGCCTCTCCGTTCGCCATGTACGAGTTGGCGAAGAATACGCTGCCTGCTGCGGTGAAGCCGTTGCTCAGTTTGCATGCTTCGCCAACGAAGCAGTCCTGCATTTTCACGCTGTTGGTTATAGCCGAGCCGTTGCTGATGATTGAGTTCTCGCAGATTACTCCTGTACCGATGTACACCGATGCATCGCTGTTGCTCATCAGAGTGCAGTCGCTGAGTCGTGCTGCGCCCGCTATCTCGCAGTCGTCGTAGACAACGGTATTCGTAATCTCCTTAGTGTTCACAATCTTCACTCGGTTACCGATGGTTGCCATATCTGGCGAAGTGCGTTCTATCTCTTCGCGTATCAGTCGGCGTATGGCATCCTTCAGCTGTCGGTTGTGGAAGTGTTTGACCATAAGTGCTGCAATCTGGCTTGTCAGTCCGTGGAAGAGTATAATGTTTCCGTCGCCCACCTCGTTGAGCACCGATATCAAGTTGCCTTCTCCGTATGTTGCACCGTCGGTTGTTTCCATAGTGCATACATTGGATATGATGCAATCGTCGCCAATGATATAGTTGTTAATGTATCCCGAAATGTTTTCTATGAGACAGTTGTTACCAATGGTTACGTTGCGCAGTGTGGCGTTGTTTACGCCTGCGTGTTTCATGAAGCCGCGGCTCACCTCCACGTTGTTTGTGAATGCTCCGAGGCGTATATTGCCGTAGAACATTACGCCGTGGAAGAAGCGAGGCTCGAAATCTTCGCTCACCTCAATGCGTTGCCAGTCTTCTGCCCAGCAACTGTTGGCTTGTAGAGTCGAGATTTCGTTTTCGGTTAAGTTGCGATATATCATGTGCTTTTGGTGTTGAGATGTTGTTATGTTGAGGTGTTGTAAAGATGTTGTTGTGGTGAGATGTTGAGGTGTTGAGATGTGATGTTGTGGTGTTGTGGTGTTGTTGTGTTGAGATGTGCATATGTCAACACAACAACATCTCAACACAACAACAACACCTTTCTATTCCACATCCATATACAGGAAGTCGTTGTACGGATACTTCTGCACGTGCAGCTCGCGCACCTTACGGTATATTGTCTCGCGGAACTCGTCGATGTTCAGTTTCTCCTTAGCCGAGATAAACATACAGTTCTCGCCGAGTCGTGCCATCCATGTGCGCTTCAGCTCGTCGAGCGTTATGTTCTCCTTCGTCATCGGCGTGAGGTCGTCCTCCTCCTTCTCGGTCCACGTGTAGTTGTCAATCTTGTTGAACACAATCATCGACGGTTTGTCGGCGCATCCCAACTCCTTCAGCGTGTTCTCCACTACGCGTATCTGCTCCTCGAAGTCGGGGTGCGAGATGTCTACCACGTGCAGCAGCAGGTCGGCTTCGCGCGTCTCGTCGAGTGTCGACTTGAACGAGTCGACCAAGTCGGTTGGCAATTTGCGTATGAAGCCCACGGTGTCGGCGAGCAGGAACGGCAGGTTGTCTATCACCACCTTGCGCACCGTAGTGTCGAGCGTGGCGAAGAGCTTGTTCTCGGCGAACACCTCGCTCTTTGCGAGCATGTTCATAATGGTCGACTTGCCCACGTTGGTGTATCCCACGAGTGCCACGCGTATGGTACGTCCGCGGTTCTTGCGTTGCGTGCTCATCTGCTTGTCAATCTCTACGAGGCGCTGCTTGAGCAGCGTGATGCGGTTGAGGATGATACGGCGGTCCATCTCGAGCTGCGTCTCACCAGGTCCGCGCAGACCCACAGAACCCTTGCCGCCACCCGAGCCCGAGCCGCCGCCCTGGCGTTCGAGGTGAGTCCACAGACGTTGTAGACGCGGAAGCATATAGCGATACTGCGCCAGCTCCACCTGCGTCTTTGCCGCAGCCGTCTGCGCGCGCATGGCGAAGATGTCAAGGATGAGCGATGTGCGGTCGAGGATTTTCACCTGCAGCACTTTCTCTATGTTGCGCATCTGCTTTGCCGAGAGTTCGTCATCGAAGATGACCATGCCGACGGGGCGCTCAGCGTCCTCCTCAGCCTCTATGTATTCGCGTATCTCCTCCAGCTTACCCGTACCCACGTACGTCACGGAGCTTGGTCCGCCCACGCGCTGTGTGAAGCGCTTCACGGTTACGGCACCTGCGGTGTCGGCAAGGAACTCCAGCTCGTCGAGATATTCTTTTGTCTTTGCCTCGTCCTGTTCCTTGGTTATAAGACCTACGAGTATGGCTGTCTCAGCCTTTACTTCTGATATTACAAATTCTTTCATTCCAAAGATATAAAGTTATAGTATGGGGTGTGTAGCTTTAATCATTCGCAAAATTAACTAAAAAACTTCATTCCACCTATTATATATATCAATAATTCGCGCTTTTAAGTAGGTTTCCGCATTGTTTTGTCCAATAAAACCTCACGAAAAGTCATCGTCACCCGACCGGAATCTGATCGGGTGGCGAACGGAATCTGATCGGGTGGCGAACGGAATCTGATCGGGCGGCGGACGGAATCCGATCGGGTGGCGGACGGAATCCGATTGGGTGGCGGACGCGAACAGTGGAGAAAACAGAGGGTTTATGCGGTAAAAGTAGGGAAACTATCAGTTTCAGGAGGAATAATTACGAATTGATAATTACTAATTCAAGCGGTTGCTATTTGTAAGCAAATTGCGGTTGTTTGTTTAAAAAATACGATTTTTTAAGGTTGGATGGATAATAATGTGTATATTTGCAGAGGTAAAAGAGAGTTATATTATCACAATACTCTGTTAATTCTTATGTAATCGATTGAAAATGAGAGAGTTAATTAACG
>OGLB01001181.1_pt1 | contig 11679 bp, 13 predicted proteins | sample 1572551 | NCBI WGS metagenome assembly OGLB01 (sample SAMEA2582003, study PRJEB24529) | metagenome | biome: Human gut stool | place: China | collected 2011
TTAAGCCGCATTCGTTATAAATTGCGCTGTTTCCGAAATTATGGTCTATGTGTGCATGGGTGCAAAGCAAGTGCTTTGGCGTAAGACCTTTATCTTTGATATAATTGACCACGGCGTCTCTCTCTTCCTCGTAAAAGGCGCCGCAGTCGATAATAACACATTCGTTTGTTTCGTCGTTTACAACATAACAATTTTCTTGAAACATGTTGCAAACAAACCGTTGGATATTAATCATTTAGACAAAAAGTTTTTAGATTAAAGCGGAACGTAAATCAAATATTTGTTCTTAAACCATTCTTCATCAAACATCAGGCTTATGTCTGTCGTTTCGGCGATATTCTTAAAAGGATGGATTTCTGCCGTTACATCTCCGCCTTTCAAACATAACAAGCCGTTGGGCATAGAGTTACGCTGGGTCTTGCCGACATTTTTCGTCACCAACTTGATAAGGTCTGGAAGCTGCATGACGGCACGGCTGACGACAAAATCAAACTTACCCTTCTCGTTCTCTCCTCTCAACTGTTCGGCGTCTACGTTTTCCAGTCCGATAGCCTTGGCTACTTCTTTCACAACCAAAATCTTTTTGCCCGTGCCGTCAATAAGACGGAACTTCACTTCGGGGAACATAATAGCCAGCGGAATGCCGGGAAATCCGCCACCGGTACCGAAGTCAAGCACTTTCGTACCGGGTCTGAAATTTATCGCCTTGGCTATGGCGAGCGAATGTAATACGTGGTGCTCGTAAAGAAAATCTATGTCTTTGCGAGAGATCACATTAATTTTGCTGTTCCAGTCTTTATACAACTCATAAAGCGCGGCATACTGTTGGCGCTGAGTATCCGTAATGTTCGGAAAATATTTTAATATAATATCCATTACAGGTTTACTTCTGTTTCTTCAACAAATTCTCTATATCCGAATTATTTATTTCCACTCTTATCTCACCGGCGGCATGGAAAGCAATTTCATCAGGCGAGTAGATGAATGTAATACTCTTCTTTCCGACAATGAAATTTTCTGACGGATAAACGTCTATTCCCATGAAGACAGCCTTGTCGTTGAGCTCTTTAAGATCCTTTGCATCAAACTTTTCGCAAAGATTTTTTACAATAAGCCCGTTCAATTCATGCTCAAATCCGGGAACGAACAAGTCTTTCAATGTTATGATTTTTCCTGTCTCGACATCTATGTTTTTCACTACGACGATAGAATTGCCATGCGCACCGCCACCATAATTATAGATGTTTGCCTGATATGTGTAATATTTGTCATTCTCCTGAGTTACCTGCGTGCGCACATCATATTCACAAACATAAAAAGAGCCGTGACCTTTGTCGGCTTTATACAGTTCCGTATAAACCTTCTTATATTCAGCCATGTATCTCGAAACAAAAGAGTCGACCGCCTGCGGGATACTTATTTTTTCGGAAGACAGAGACAGATAATCTGGGCTCAAAATACCCGAACGGATGATTGAGTCGTTAATATTCTCGGCATTTTTACCTTTTGCATAAACAATGCTGAGGTTTATGTGACATCTCGGACCAGCCGTATCTTCGGTGATAAATAACGTTGAGTCGGTTTTTATACTGTCAAAAGAAATACTGTCGGAAGCGTCTGATGAAAAACCCGATTTGCCGTTACAAGAACAAATAAGTGATAAAACCAATGATAACGACAAGAAAGAGAATAAGAACTTTTTCATAATCATAAGTAATTTAGTAAACTGCAAATTTAAACGAAACGGCGGAAAGTCACAAATAATTTTCCTTATATTTTACAAAATGCTTACATTTGCAGCCTATAATTCATAAGTTTTAAAATGAATAAGCATAAATTCAGTGCAGCTCTCTTTGATTTAGACGGCGTAGTTTTTGATACGGAAGCACAATATACCGTGTTTTGGGGCGAACAATTCAGACATTATCATCCCGACAAGCCGGGATATGAGCATAAAATCAAAGGACAAACTCTTGTTCAAATATTTGACAAATATTTCGACGGTTTAAAGAGTGAACAGCCTAAAATAATCCAACGGCTTAACGATTTCGAGAAAACCATGAAGTTTGAATACATCGAAGGATTTCTCGATTATATATCAGATTTACGCTCGCACGGCGTTTTCACGGCTGTTGTGACAAGCTCCAACAGAGAAAAAATGAAGACAGTTTATTCGACTCATCCCGAATTTAAAGAGCTTTTTGACAAAATCCTCACATCCGAAGACTTTGACAAGAGCAAACCGGACCCCGATTGCTATCTGAAAGGTGCCGCCGCTTTTGGCGTACCTTATAATGAATGTGTTGTTTTTGAAGACAGTTTCAACGGTCTGAAAGCCGGACGCGGAGCACGGATGACAGTCGTCGGACTCGCAACAACAAATCCTAAGGACGCGATATTGCCATATTCAGATTACATAGTTGCGGACTTTAAGGAACTTGATTATCAAAAAACATGTGATATTCTGTCCGAAGTCATTTAAAAGTATTAAATTTGCACCGAAATAAAAAATCAAAATATGCGGCAAATACCGCAAAAAATTAACTTAAAATAAATTATGGTAGGATATTTGGTTAGTGACACCCGTAAAGTTACAACACACCGCTTTATGGAAATGAAACAACGCGGTGAAAAAATATCAATGCTCACGTCATACGATTTCACGACAGCCAGCATCGTCGACGCAGCAGGTATTGATGCAATCCTTATAGGCGACTCGGCATCAAAACGTAATGGTTGGAAACGATACGACTCTTCCCATCACCGTCGATCAAATGATTTATCATGCAAAAGCCGTGGCACGTGCGGTAAAACGAGCTCTCGTCGTTTGTGACATGCCATTCGGAAGCTATCAGGTTGACAGGAAAGAAGGTGTCAAGAACGCAATCAAGATAATGAAAGAAAGCGGATGTGACGCTCTTAAATTGGAAGGCGGTGCCGAAATTATAGACACCATAAAAGGTATTCTTGACGCAGGTATTCCTGTCATGGGACACCTTGGTCTTACGCCGCAAAGCATCAATAAGTTCGGTACTTACGCTGTACGCGCGAAAGACAACGCAGAGGCAGATAAACTTAAAGCCGACGCCAGATTACTTGAAGAGGCAGGTTGTTTTGGTTTCGTAATGGAAAAAGTTCCGGCAGCCCTTGCCGCCGAAGTCTCAGCCGAAGTAAGCATTCCGACAATAGGTATAGGTGCAGGCAATGGAACAGACGGTCAGGTGCTTGTGATCGCAGACATGCTCGGAATGACAAAAGGATTTAACCCACGCTTCCTGCGTCGTTACGCCGACCTTAACACTGTTATGACTGACGCAATCGGACAGTACATCACTGACGTTAAAGAAGGTACTTTCCCTAACGAAAAAGAATCTTATTAATGTACACCCAGAATACTCCGATACACGTAAAACTGTGGCATCGGGACTTTTGGTTGCTTTCAACAGCCAATCTTCTTATGACCATTGCAATGTACATGCAATTTCTGCTGTTACCCCAATGGTTTATAGGAGAGATTGGCTTGTCCTATTTCAAGCTTGCCACGGTCTTTGGCTTATCGGGCATAGGATTGTTCGCTTTGGGATGTTTCTGCTCATATTGGGTTCAAAGATACAGAAGAAGCCGCGTCTGCATAAATGCGTTGTTTGCAATGTTATTAAGTTTTTGCGCGCTATATTTTTTATATGAGAACACCACTTTATCGTATGACGAAAAATATTTTCTGACGTTAATCGTTCGGTTTATCCAAGGAGCAGCATTCTGCATCGCACATATCGTTTTATCCGGAACATTGATTATTGACGCATGCGAATCATTCCGACGAACTGAGGCAAATCATTCTTCGGCATGGTTCACACGCTTTGCTTTATCATTAGGACCGGCATTGACAATAATTTTATTGTCATTTACAACGATAAAAGTTACATTCGTTATTTGCGCCGTATTGTGCTTGGCTGCTGCACTTTGCATATTATTGGTCAACTTCCCGTTTAAAGCGCCGGAAGACACTTTATGTAAAGTCACACTCGACCGTTTCTTCCTGCCACAAGGGAAATGGCTTTTTCTTAATTTGACGATTATAACAACAGTAATCGGCTTATTGATATCGTCAGAACAGACCATTACTTTTTATGGAATGATGATGGTCGGTTTTTTCCTTGCTCTGCTTTCACAAAGATTTGTATTCATAAATGCTGATTTAAAAAGCGAAATCACAGTTGGATTAATTCTTATATTAGTATCACTGTTGCTGCATTTCTCAGACAACAACAATGCCATTACTTTCATTTATCCGGTTTTGGCGGGATGTGGAATAGGAATAATTGGAGCACGCTTTTTACTATTTTTCATCAAATTGAAAGGTCACTGCCAACGCAGCACCTCTCAAAGTACTTATTTCCTGTCATGGGAATTCGGTTTGTCTGTCGGTCTGTTTTTAGGCTATGCTTTCTTTAATGAGAATAAAAATCAGCTACTTATTTGTGCGATGATTTTGTCTTGTTTGGCGTTAATCATGTACTTGTCATTCACTCACAGTTGGTATATTAAAAATAAAGATAGGTAAAATCTGGTATGAAGAACTTATTTATTCTGTCATGTCTGTTTATATTCTTGCCGCTTTGCGTAAAAGGGCAAGATTGTTACACAAAAGAAATTAATGACAAAGCCTTGACCAAGAAGGCTGAAAAATGGGTAAAGAAAGGTAAATGGCGCAATGGTTTCAATTTGGCGGAACCGGATAAGAGTGTCAACATTGTAGAATTTTATCAGCAATACAAAAAAAATCCGACTCAATGGGAAGCCTTGTTCCGATGGCTTGCAAACAATGATTTACTCAAAATAGCCAAAGGCAAGTACCCGATTGAAGGAACCGGAATGACAGTAAGCGTTGAAGATTCTAAAAATACAGAATTATCAAAACGCAAAAGTGAAAGCCATTATCACCACATTGATTTTCAATACGTGGTTAAAGGGATTGAACGTTTCGGCATTATAGAACATAATTCAAGTACGCCGAATTGTGAATACCGCCCGGATGTAATTCATTACGATTACGACAAGACAAAGACTCTTTTCTACGATTCTACTCCAAACAAATTCTTTATATTCTTTCCGTCCGATTGGCACATAGCGAAAGTAAAGAACGATACAGACAATCAAGACATCCGAGTGATAGTTATAAAGGTTGATTATTTTGACTGATTGATATAATATTATGGTAAAGGTATTTAAATTACGTAAAGGTCTGGACATTCATCTTAAAGGCAAAGCCGAAAAGACGACTGTCAAGATCGAGCCGGGCGATGAGATTGCTCTTTCTCCGGCATCATTTCCGGGAATAACTCCGAAAGTTGTTGTTCACGAGGGAGACCGTATTAAAGCGGGTGATACGCTGTTCGTAAACAAGCAGTATCCCAACATATGTTTCTCGTCACCGGTAAGCGGTGAAGTTATTTCCGTTGTCAGAGGTGACAGAAGAAAAGTTCTCAGAGTGTCGGTTAAGCCCGACAAAATCCAAGAATACAAGGACTTTGGAATTAAAGATGTAAAAAATCTTTCATCTGATGATGTCATCAACGCTCTGACCGAAGCCGGTTTGTTCGGTTATATCAATCAGTTGCCTTATGCGGTCTCGACCACTCCCGATGTAAGACCTAAGGGCATTTTCATCAGTGCGTTACGCGACAAGCCATTAGCTGCCGACTTTGAGTATGAGTTAAACGGCAATGAGCGCGACTTCCAAGCAGGACTTACGGCTTTGTCGAAAATCGCAAAGACTTACTTAGGCATAGGACGAGAACAAAGTTCGGAATGTTTGCGTCAAGCAAAAGACGTAGAAATTAATATCTTTGACGGTCCGTGTCCGGCAGGAAACGTTGGAGTGCAGGTTAACCATATAGACCCGGTAAACAAAGGAGAAATCGTATGGACTGTTGAACCGACCGCTGTAATATTCTTCGGACGTCTGTTCAACACAGGAAAAGTTGATTTACGCCGGACGATTGCAGTTGTCGGCAGCGAAGTAAAACGTCCATGTTATGCAGAGGTTCTTGTCGGACAGAAAATCGGAGATATCCTTAAAGACAATATTTCAGAAGGAAACAGCATAAGAATTATTAACGGCAACGTGCTGACTGGCCGCAAATGTACTGCTGACGGATATCTTGACGCACACGCATCAGAAGTTACAGTAATACCCGAGGGAGACAAGGCAGACGAACTTTTCGGATGGATTATGCCACGTTTTGACCAGTTCTCAACGAACGGAAGTTATTTCAGCCGTTTCATGAAACGAAAAGAATACGCTCTCGACGCACGCATAAAGGGTGGAAGGCGCAATATGATAATGAGCGGCGAATACGACAAAGTGTTCCCGATGAACATTCTTCCCGAGTATCTTGTCAAAGCTGTGATTGTCGGTGACATAGATAAGATGGAGGCGTTAGGCATTTACGAGGTCGCACCGGAAGACTTTGCATTAGCCGAGTTCGTGGATTCTTCAAAATTAGAGTTACAGAAATTAATTCGCGAAGGACTGGATATGTTGCGTAAAGAAAATTCTTAAATAAGCAGGGAGATAAGATTATGATAAAAAATTATATTGATAAAATAAGACCGCTGTTTGACAAAGGCGGCAAGCTTCACTGCTTTAACAGTGTCTTCGAGGGCATGGAGACATTCTTGTATGTCCCGAACACAACGTCAAAAAGCGGTACTAACATTCACGACGCAATTGATTCCAAGCGAATTATGAGCATCGTTGTTATTGCCTTATTGCCAGCTTTGCTGTTCGGAATGTACAACGTCGGTTACCAAAATTACATTGCCGCAGGTTGTCTTGACAACGCATCATTCATCGAGGTATTTGCTTACGGCTGCCTTGCCGTCCTGCCTAAGATAATTGTCAGTTACATCGTAGGACTCGGCATTGAGTTCGCATGGGCGCAGATGAAAGGCGAAGAAATACAGGAAGGTTACCTTGTAAGCGGTATTCTCATTCCTCTTATCGTTCCTGTAAGCTGTCCTTTGTGGATGCTTGCTCTCGCCGTAGCTTTCTCCGTTATCTTTGTCAAGGAGATTTTCGGCGGTACCGGCATGAATATTTTTAACGTTGCATTGGCAGCAAGAGCATTTTTGTTCTTCTCTTATCCCACTGCAATGACAGGAGACACCATCTGGGTTGCAAGCGACACTATCTTCGGATTAGGCAACGCCCTACCCGACACGTTCACTCAGGCAACGCCGCTTGCTCTTGTAGGTCAGAATTTACCGATTGAGGCATCACTTTCCGACCAGATACTCGGCTTTATCCCCGGTTCTGTTGGCGAGACAAGCGTCATCGCGATAGCCATTGGCGCACTGATACTTCTTTTCACCGGAATAGCAAGTTGGAAGACGATGTTAAGCGTTTTCGTAGGAGGTACTGCTTCTGCGTTGCTGTTTGAGGCGTTTGGCAGTACTCCCATTGCATGGTACGAACATCTTATCCTCGGCGGATTTTGTTTCGGTGCGGTCTTCATGGCTACCGATCCTGTCACTTCGGCACGAACCGAGACAGGCAAATACATTTTCGGTTTTCTAATCGGAGTTATGGCGATCGTAATTCGTGTGATGAACCCCGGTTATCCGGAAGGAATGATGCTGGCTATTCTTTTGATGAATATGTTTGCTCCGTTAATCGACCATTGCGTCGTCCAGCGCAATATTTCGATGAGAGCCAAACGGTCGGTTAAAACGTCAAACAAGTAAAACGGATCTCTACTATGGCAAAAAATAAATTTTCATTCAATACCAACTCAAACACATACACCGTAATTTATTCGGCTGTAATAGTTGTTATTGTTGCGTTTCTGCTCGCTTTCGTTTCCAAGACATTAAAGCCCATGCAGGATGTAAACGTTTCTCTGGATAAGAAAAAGCAGATTTTGGCGTCTCTGAACATCCGCGATTTAAGCGATACCGAAGTTTCCGAGACATATAAAAATGTCATCATCAAGGATGAAGTAATCGACGAACACAACACCGTTTTGCTTGAAGGAACACAAGGCGGAGAGCAGGCGGGCTTCAAGCTTGGAAGTTCTGATTATAAGGCAGGTAAACTTGCGCTTTACATTTGTAAAGTCAACGGACAAACAAAGTACGTCATTCCTGTTTACGGAATGGGTCTTTGGGGACCTATAAGCGGCTATATCGCTGTAAATGAGGATAAGAACACGGTCTTCGGAGTCTACTTTAATCATGAGAGCGAGACCGCCGGTCTCGGTGCAGAGATAAAGGACAACAAAGATTGGCAACGTCAGTTTATCGGCAAAAATATAACCAAGCCCGGCACGGAAGGCATTGCTTTGGCTGTGGTCAAGAAGAACGACTTGAAGGACAAGAGCGTTCAATGTGACGCCGTTACCGGTGCCACACTGACCTCAGACGGCGTAAGCCTGATGTTGAAAGACTGTCTTGGAAAATACATTGAATTTCTTAATAACAAATAAAAAAGGAGGCGTAATATTATGAGTAAACTGTTTTCAAAAGAGAACAAAACGATTTTCACGACGCCTTTGAGCGCAGACAACCCCGTACTTGTTCAGGTGTTGGGCATTTGTTCCGCATTGGCGGTAACATCACAACTTAAACCTGCAATCGTAATGGGACTTGCCGTTACAGTTATTACGGCATTTTCAAATTTGATTATCTCGACATTAAGGAACACCGTCCCCAACCGCATACGTATCATCGTTCAGCTTGTTGTCGTCGCGGCTCTTGTCACTATCGTCAGTCAAATACTTAAAGCGTTCGCCTACGATGTGAGTGTTGAACTTTCGGTTTACGTCGGTCTGATAATCACAAACTGTATTTTGATGGGACGTCTTGAAGCGTTCGCCATGATGAACAAGCCTCTTCCCAGCCTGATTGACGGTATTTCAAACGGCTTGGGATATGCCTGGATACTTGTTGTGGTTGGCGCTTGCCGCGAATTTCTTGGCAGAGGCTCGCTGTTAGGTTTCCAGATAATACCTCAGAGTTTTTACGACGCAGGTTATGTAAACAACGGAATGATGACAATGCCTGCGATGGCGCTTATTCTTTTAGGTTGTGTCATTTGGGCGCATAGAGCTTTCACGTCCGAAAATAATTGATAAATAATTAGTTATGGAACATACAATAAGTTTGTTTTTCAGGTCGATTTTTGTCGACAACATGATATTCGCGTTCTTCCTCGGCATGTGTTCTTTTCTTGCCGTGTCAAAGAATGTCAAGACATCGCTCGGTCTCGGTCTTGCGGTAACATTCGTTCTGCTTATTACCGTGCCCGTAGATTATCTGTTGCAGGTTTACGTGCTCGGTCCCGACTGTCTCATAGAGGGCGTCGACCTGTCGTATCTTAGCTTCATACTCTTCATTGCCGTTATTGCCGGAATTACCCAGCTGGTAGAAATGACGGTAGAAAGGTTCTCGCCGTCGCTTTACGCATCACTCGGAATATTTCTTCCGCTGATAGCCGTTAACTGTGCCATCATGGGCGCGTCGCTCTTCATGCAACAGCGCGTCAACCTCGATCCGTCAAGCTCGCAGTACATCGGCAGCGTCTGGGATGCCGTAGTTTACGCGGTCGGCAGCGGTCTCGGTTGGTTGCTGGCTATCGTTTCCATGGGCGCGATACGCGAAAAGATGCAGTACTGCGATGTGCCTCGCCCGCTCCAAGGTCTTGGCATTACGTTCATTACTGTTGGATTGATGGCTATGGCGATGATGTGTTTTTCAGGACTGAATATATAATCTTGTTTGGCATTTTCTTATATGATACAATTTATTTTAACAAGCATAAGCGTTTTTCTTGCCGTAATATTGCTTTTGGTGATAGTCCTTCTCGTCGCCAAGAGATACCTTTCGCCGAGCGGCAACGTGAATATCACAATTAACGGCGACAAGACATTGTCTGTACCCCAGGGCGCCTCATTGATGAGCACCCTTACCGAAAACGGAATTTATCTGCCTTCGGCATGCGGCGGAAAGTCAAGCTGCGGACAATGCAAGGTGCAGGTCTTGGAGGGCGGAGGCGAGATTTTGGACTCTGAACGTCCTCACTTCACACGCAAACAGATCAAGGATCATTGGCGCCTCGGTTGCCAATGCAAGGTTAAGGGCGACCTTAAAATCAAGGTGCCGGAGAGCGTTCTCGGAGTGAAGGAATGGGAATGCACGGTGATAAGCAACCGCAACGTAAGTTCGTTTATCAAAGAGTTTATCGTGGCATTGCCCCCGGGCGAGCACATGGACTTCGTGCCCGGCTCATACGCACAAATCAAGATACCGGCTTATACGGAGATTGATTACGACAAAGACATTGATAAAGCAAGCATCGGCGACACGTTCCTGCCCATGTGGGAGAAGTTCGGTATCTTCTCGGTCAAGGCTCACAACCCTGAACCTACCGTCAGAGCGTACTCCATGGCTAACTATCCTGCCGAGGGAGACAGGATCATGCTGACCGTCCGCATAGCCACTCCGCCGTTCAAGCCGCGTCCGGAGGTAGGTTTCCAAGACGTTCCCGCAGGCATTGCATCTTCTTACATATTCAGCCGCAAGCCCGGAGACAAGGTTATAATGAGCGGTCCTTACGGCGAATTCCATCCCGTGTTCGACAGCAAGAAAGAGATGATTTGGATCGGAGGTGGTGCCGGTATGGCTCCGTTGCGTTCGCAGATAATGCACATGACCAAAACTTTGAATACCCGCGACCGCGAACTTCATTATTTCTACGGTGCCCGTTCTCTCGTCGAGGTGTTCTATCTTGAAGACTTCATGGAGCTGGAAAAGGAGTTCCCCAACTTCCATTTCCACCTCGCTCTCGACCGTCCGGACCCCGAAGCAGACAAAGCCGGCGTGAAATATACTCCGGGATTTGTACATCAGGTGTTGTACGAGACATATTTGAAGAATGTCGACGCGCCGGAGGATATTGAGTATTACCTCTGCGGTCCCGGACCGATGAGCAACGCGGTGACCTCAATGCTCGACAGTCTCGGTGTAGAACCGGAGTCGATAATGTATGACAATTTCGGATAAAAAACTATTGAATTAAGAATTAAGAGTTAAGGATTAAGAAAATATGCCGTTATTTTAACTGAGTAGTAAATGACTTACGGGACAAAAAACAAATAGTCAACAAAGCATATTTTCTTAATCCTTAACTCTTAATTCTTAATTTATTTTATATTATTTCCACACCGCCGCCATAATTTTTCTTGTAAACCTGTTGTTCGCAAGCATTCTGAATATCGAATAACGGGTTGTGTAATTGCGCTCGGGAAGAGGGAAAAGCCCTCGTGATTTAAGGCGTTCAAGACGCTCGTCAAGCTGTTTTGAGGCACGAGTAATCAACATTGTGTCCTTTATATACCTCATTGTAAGTTGCGTAACGTAACGACGCAGAGCCAACTGCTCCCGTCTCGGTATGGAAGGAACAATCTCGTTAAGTCGGAATAACACATATTCCATGTCATTAAGACGGCTCAATATCAGCTTTTTGTCCCGAGTCTCGTCATTCGGCTCCATGTTTTCTTCATGTCGGTATGCCGTTATCTCCGTGGCGTAAAGTTTCTCGGCACGCAGCACCAACAAAGGCGTAAACTCCTCATCAGCATAAAAACGACCGGGCGTAAAACGCAAATCCATCAAAAT
>OGLB01001182.1_pt1 | contig 11663 bp, 6 predicted proteins | sample 1572551 | NCBI WGS metagenome assembly OGLB01 (sample SAMEA2582003, study PRJEB24529) | metagenome | biome: Human gut stool | place: China | collected 2011
GGTTTTGAGAATCTCGAAGTGATACTCATAGATGATTTATCGACAGACAATACATGGTCTGTATTAGAATCCTTACAAAGAAAATACCCGGAGAATGTTATATCTCTTAAAACACAGAAAAAAGGAAAGTGTGGCGGTGCACGTAATCTGGGAATGGATATCTGTACCGGCAAATATATTACATTTGTGGATGCGGACGATTATGTGCATCCGGATATGCTCAGGGTGCTGCATGATAGAATGACAGAGGACGATTATGATGTGGCACAGTGTGGCGTATCGTGTTTTAAAGAAGCTAAGCCGAATGTATTAGAAGCAAGTGATTATGAAATTCAAAGACTTGATTTAGAAAATATTGATAATAGGAAAAATCTCATTATAGGTTTGACCGGATTTACTAATGTAACAGCATGGGCAAAGCTATACTCGACTGAATTCATAAGAGAATATAATCTCAGATTTATAGAAGATGTATATTACGAGGATACACATTTTTCCATGCTTTGTGTGTTACTTGCAAAGAAATATTGTAAGGTGCAATCGACATTATACTATTACTTTAAGAACACAGAGGGCATTATACGTTCTGAAATTAGCAATGCAAAGATCAGGGATGCAAAGATTATTATGGATCATATAAGGCGGGCTATTCAAAGCAGAAAAGCAGAACTGGGAAATGTAATTGAGCAGTGTCACTGTGAAGTACAGGCATTTTTGTTATGGCATCAATATATTGAGCCGTATAGTAGAATAGAGACTTTTATGAAAAGGGAGCTGGATATTTGCAAAGAAGAGTTCTTAAAGAGTGAACCGGATATATTTAATAATCCGTATGTGAAGGCTTTTTCAGATAATGTGATATTGAAAAGAATGTCAAAGCTGAGAGTAACTGCGAAAAAAATGAATAATGTATGCTTTTTAGATAATGCAATACATATCTGTCTTGGTATACATGATAAGGATGGAAATTACAGTGTCTGGGCTGGAACAACGATGCAATCCATTGTTGAAAATACAAAAGCACCAATAGTTTTTCATATATTACATGATGACACATTGAACGAAATAAATAAAAATAAGCTGAGTTTTATTGCCGATAATAGTGGAAACGGCATAGAATTTCATCATTTTAATCCAGACATTTTTGGCTCATTGGCTGATTCAATGAATAGATTTACAATTGGAACAATGTTCAGAATTATGTTGCCCGATATTATGCCGGATTTGAAAAAAATAATATATTTGGACTCTGATTTATTTGTGAATACAGATATTGAAGAATTATGGAACCTTAATATAGATAATTACTGTCTGGCGGCAGCTCCGGATTGTTCGACAATAAGAAATTGGGGAACTCCATACGCTGTAGCAGCAGGGCAGACAAGCCGAGACAGATATTTTAATGCAGGTGTTCTTTGCATGAATCTTGACAATATCAGGAAAAATGGAAGCCTGTTTCAACAGGTTATGGATTATCTGAGCGATAATCCACGAACATGGCTTCCTGACCAGGATGCTTTAAATGCCATATTCAACGGAAAAACCTTAATGGTAGATGAAAAATGGAATTATTTTATTGATGAGGCAAGAAAAAATAATGAGAAAGCAGAGAAAAAAATATATCATTATGCTGCAACCCTGTTGATGCTGCATACAAATAATGAAATTGACAGAGCTTACTATTTCACAATACTGAGAACCCCATGGGGAGAGCAGATGGAGGATGGCTTATTGTGTAATTCTATGGGCAGAATTGTAGATAGAACAGGTATGCTGGAGAAGCTGCTAAAAAAAGCTACTCAAAACAATATAAGGCTTGTATTCTATGGTGGAGAGAACAGCTCTATAAGGAATGCAATGAGGCTATTAAACAGAGAATTCGATAGCTGTGAATGGTATGAGCATTTAGAAGAGAATGAGATTGTCTGTGATGATAATACGGTCTATATAGTTTCAGCGGATGCGGACGATGGTAATGGACTGGAAATACTGGCAAATGCAGGATTAGAAAATGGGAAGAATTATTTTATAACACAGAGGTTTTTACATTATACAGAGGGTGGGTTTGCCCTATGATTTTTATTATTGATGAATTAGATAGGTTTGAGAAAAATATAATAGAGCTGGCAGAAAATGTGGGATTTAAAGAATGCAAAACAATAGAAGCCATAGATTTGTTTTGTGGCATATCTGAAAAAAACGATGTGCTTAAGGAGAAAGACCTGTATTATGCATTCATAGATATCCCTCAATATTGGAGTGTTCGTGCAGATGGGCTAAATGGTGCTATATATGATAATAAAACCAAAAAGGCAAACATCTATTTTAAGAATCCTATAGAGAAAAGAATGGTCAGCAGAGTCGAGTGGATTGACAGGAATAATACAGTATATAAAGTAGATTATTACAACAAATATGGATATAAGTATTGTTCAAAGAATGTGAGCGGTGGCAATGTTACAGGCAGGGAATTCTATGATAGAAATGGTGACATTAAAGTATTAGAACAGACAGGTCCAAAGACATATACCACTTTTGGCACCGGCATTAGTCCGAAGAGCTATAGAGGCTTTGCTGATTATCTGGAAGCTTATCTTAAATCTAATAAAATATATGATGAAAATATATGGCTGACAAGTGATGAGATATTGAATAAATTTGCCGGGGATTATGGTGATTTTAAAATATCTTACCTGCCACAGAATAGATTAAACTCAGATTTGACAGAAACAAATCAGACTAACACATCATTTCGAATACTGTGCAGTGAAGAACAGCAGGTCAATTGGTATAAAGAAAATTCAAATTGTAAATGCGACAGATTATATTCATATTTTGAAAATAATAAATTAAAATTTGGAAAAAAGGAAGCACTTACTATTACAGAAACGGATCAGCTTGAGTATATTGAACAGCTGATAAATGACTTTCCGGAAATAACTTTTCACATAGCTGCCAGTACCACTATGTCAGATAAATTAACGAGACTGGATATAAATAATAATGTTGAGTTATATCCATGTATTACGGAACAAAAGAGAAAAGAACTGTTTGAAAGATGCGATATTTATTTGGATATTAATCATTACAGAGAGCTATACAATGCAGTAAACGAGGCACTGATTAATAATATGATAATACTAGCGTTTGACAATACAGCACATTCAAAAGAATTATATCCAATGGGAAATATTTTTGACAGCAGCAACTATGTGAAGATGAAAGAAACTCTAAAAAATATAATAACTAGTCAGACGATATTCAATGAATATATAGACAGGCAAAAGAAGCAATTAAAACAATTAGCTGCAAAAGTAGTTATGGGTGATACAGATGAGAGTATTTGATTTTACATTACTTAGTGGATATGAATTTTCCGGAGTCGATGTTGCTCAGGGATTTAGAGCAAGATTGTTTGCAAAAAACAATGTAAATGCTAAATTTATTTTTACAGAGTTGCCTACAATTCGTGATATTGAACTGTATGGTTCGCAAAAAATAAAACGTAGTCAGATTATGTCTGCACATCTTTTTATGACCGGAAGATTAGATATGAGTTTGTCTGTGAAAAAAGAAGCTCTTTTAGAAAATGAAAAAGAAAATTATGAGTATGACTATATAGATGAGAATGGAAAGGTGATTTGTCTATATAATTCCGGTGAAAAATCAGTTGAAATATTATGCGATGAAGATGGATTTGTTATAAATGAAAGTCTCTTTAAAAATGGAAAAAAATATTTAGTAAATTATTATACAGACAGCTTGTCATATACAGAATTGTATAATTGGGATAATAATTCAGGCAATAGCTTAAATCCGGAAAGAAGAGTTTTTTGGAACAGACAGGGGCAGATGGTTTATGAACAATGTATCTATAAAGATAATGTTGAATATCTGTTTAAAAATGGTGAAGTTATAGACAATGTAGCGTTTGTAGAAAGATTTATAAAGGAACTTAATCTTTGTGAGAATGATATATGTATAATGGATAGAGCGGGATATCTTGATTATATACAGCCTCTTTTTGAAAATAAAGGCAAATCAAAGCTGATAGCTGTATTACATTCAGATCATTTTTACAAAATATATGAGGATGAAAGCTCATTATACATGAACTATGAGTATTATTATTGGTTCAAATATTCAGAGGCAATAGATTATTTTGTTGTTGGTACGGATCAACATAAAAGAAGTCTGGAAGCATTTTTAAAAGAGTATGATTGTTTTGTTCCGCATATTGCAGCTATTCCACCCGGGGCTATACCAGAAGGCAAGCTTAAAAGTGAAAATGAGCGTAGGCGAGGCAGCATAATATCTGCTTCAAGACTTAGTCCGAGAAAAGGTATTGATATTCTTATTAAGAGTGTGATAAAAGCGCATGAGATAAATCAGACAATTAATCTGGATATATACGGAAGAGGCGATGATGGGTATACTATATATTTAAAAAATATAGTTAAAGATGCATGTGCTGGTGATTATATTCACTTTAAAGGGCGTTGTAATCTTGAAAAAATTTATCCACACTATGAATTGTTCGCCTCATTTTCTTTGTGGGAAACGTTTGGACTTTCACTCATGGAGGCTGTTGGAGAAGGACTAGCTATGGTTGGACTGGATGTAAGATATGGGAACAGGCTTTTTATACATCCGGATGAAAATGGATACCTGGTGGATTTTGATGTTGAAACAGACTATCAAAATAAAGATAAGCTCTGTGAAAGAACTGCAGCAGCAATAGTTAAAATATTTGAGGATGATAACAGATTGAAGAAATTTCATGAGAATTCTTATATGATTGCTGAAGAATATAAGGAGCATGTAATAGAATCAAAATGGATGCAGCTTATAAAAAATATATTATAGAGAGAAAATGGAGTACCGGATGGAAATTCATATAACTAATTTACATAATATAGGAGGAACTGCAACGCTTGCAATGGATGGAGTTGTGAAAATTGCAAAAAACCTCGACTTCACAGAAATGGGAGTCATGAAGAGGCAATTCTATGAAGATTATTGGAACACAATAAGTCATCATCTGGATGGTACAATTGCATCTTTATATCATGGAGATATAGTGCTTTTTCAATATCCGACATGGAATGGACCTGATTATGATAAAGTATTTGTTGATAAGATAAAGTTGTATAACGATGTCAGACTTGTTATTTTTGTACATGATTTGCAAAAACTGATGTTTGATTCAGAACAAAGCATTCTGCATATGGAAATAAGCATATTTAATAAAGCTGATATACTGATTCTTCCATCGGTGAAGATGCATGAATATATGATAAATAATGGTCTAAGAGATGACATACAAGTCCTGTATCAAAAAATCTGGGAAGCTCCTGGCTTTCCATGCTTCAAAGAACATCAAAATTTGAAGAAAATGCTATTTACAGGAAATTGGAACAGATTTCCGTTTTTAGAAGGCTATCATGGCAAAACTACTGTAGAACATTTTGATTATCAGAAGCCACCAAGAGATGATGATTCAAGCTTTATATGGCGTAATGGTTTTAAGCCGATACAGCTAATGAGAGAATTGTCAAAGGGCGGTTATGGTCTGGTGTGGTGTGATAAAGAGTATTTAGAAAGATACTATTCCATGAACCAGCCACACAAGCTTGGTTTTACTTTGGCATCAGGCATACCGGTGATTGTAAGGAATGGATGTGTGCACAGTGATTTTGTCAGAGAAAAAGGTCTTGGATATGTGGTTGATTCTCTTGAAGAGGCAGATAATATTGTTCAAAATACATCGGATGAAGACTATGCTAAAATGATATCAAATATTGCACCGTATCAGTATATGCTGCTGAATGGAGTTTATACAAAGAAACTACTTATGGATGCATTGATTTGTGTTTTGGAGAAATGATATGAAAGCATTTTATACGAAGACATATAATGTCTGGAATGACAATACAAGAAAGCATGATATAGTTGCACAGGCGGCTAAAATGCTGGATTATGATGAAGTTTCATTGTTTAAATTTGATGACACATATGACTCTGACGATGAGCTGCATGTCAGAATGCAGGGAATTACAGCGGCTGTGAGCAGTGATTCGATAGTTATTTTCCAGTATCCAAGTATGGTAAGTGCCAGGTATGACAGCTTTGTCATGGAACATCTGAAAAATACATGTGGTGCAAAGGTGGCTGTTTTTGTAGAGGATTTGGGAAGCAGAATTGCTCCTTCGGATTATAAACAATTATCGGATGAAATTGATTTGTTTAACAAAGCAGACTTACTTATTGTCCAGTCTACAGAAATGGAATTGTACTTGAAGGAAAACGGATTAAAGGAGAAGCCTCTTCTGTATCAGAGGGTGTGGGATTATCCGTATGATTTCTGCTTGGAAGAACTGGAAATAGATAAAAAAGTGGAAAAGATTCATGATATATCAATTCAGCATATGCTTGACCTAAAGAAAGCAGGACTTGCCCTGAGCACAACAACAGATCGGGAAAACAAATATGGTCTTATGATAAATCCATTTGAAACAGGCTTTTGTATATGTGCAGGTATTCCTGTGATAGTACCGGAGCAGACGAATATAGCGGATTTTGTTTCCCGATATGGAATAGGCTTTGTTATGTCAGATGACGAAAATGCTGATGACGTTTTGAATCGAATATCAGATGAGGATATAGAAAAAGCGCAGGAACAGGAGAAAAAACTGGCACCTGCAGTGGCAGATGGTGTGTTTACGAAGTTTTTGTTGCAGAAAGTGATATGCTGTATTATTGATGATATCTGCTTGATTTAAACAAAAATTAATTTTTAAAAGTTTGTTTTAGCGCTTTTGTTACGTTAAAATACGATTTTAGATACACGTTGGAGTTTATATTTATAGTGTAAAAGAGGAAATCTATAGTTATGTCCGGATGAATGAGGGTTAGGAAACATATAATCCAAGTGTCCGGATTCGTGTGAATAAGGAGAGACTGTATGAATAAGAAGAAGGTTGACAGTATTTTAAAAGGTGTTACTGCTGCCGGAATTGCCATTGGTGGTGTGAGTACCATTCAGGGCGCCGACATGGTAATGGCTCAGGAAATTGAAAATCAGGTAAATGATCAGACAAGTCAGTCTGCCAGTTCAATGTCAGACAGAATGAGCGACACTCCTAGCGAGAGCCGGTCAGAAAGTGAAGTAAACCAGGCTAGTGAGAATCAGTCTGAGACTGCTTCAGAGGAGACAAGTGCAAGCCAGACAGAGAGCACATCTGAGCAGGGTGCCAATAGTACATCAGTTGAAGAGACAGAAGCAACAAGTGAGACAGAGGCTGTTTCACAGCAAAAGAAGAGTGCGCCAGGGAAAATGGTGGCATTTAAAGCAGCAGCCAATAATGTGGCAGCAGCATCATTGGAAAATGAAACTCAGGTTGCGAATAATGAGGAAAATCAGGTAGATGAGAATGGAAAACAGACTTTGGAAGAAGCTAGTTTATCAGCAAGCGCCTCTGTTTCAACTGAGGATAGTGAAATCTATTCGGCAAGTGAATCAGCAAGCAGCAGTTTAGCTGATGAGGAAAGTATGCTTGATTCACAGTCTAAATCGGCAGCAAGTAAATCGGCAAGCGAGTCCATGGCTTATAGTGAGTCATTAAGTACACTTAATTCTGAAAATAAAGCATATTCAGAGAGTTTATCGACAGCTCAAAGCGTATATGATTCAACATCTACAACATTTGCGAAGAATGGCAAGATGGATCCATATCTTGAGAATCTTATTAAGCAGATTGATGCTGAGAAAGCCGCTATTTCTGAACGGTTGAAAAATGCTGAAAGAGGTAAAGATTTGTCTACTATTAAGTGGGATTTAATTAAGACAAATTCGAATGGAACGAAGACCATTGAAGAAAATGCAGATTGTTGGAAGCATATGGATTACCTTGCTGACTTATTAATCAGATATAGCTTTAAACAGCAAGAAAATGTTGAAGAGATAACGTTTTCTACATGGGAGAGCAGTAATGGCACTGGAAATTATGTCAAAGTAGAATATAAAGATAATGACGGAAATACACAGACAGCATATTTTGATTATGTAACCACTGACAAAAATGGTAAGGTTCTCATTGAACAGAATGGTGAAAATAATAATACATCTAAGAATACAGGTGAGGTTGCTGGAATTGCTGTACTTAAGAAGACTCCTAATTTAAAAAAATATTGGGGTGGTACACGTCTTAATGGATTTAAAAATAGCGGAAATAAAGTCGAATATACAGATGGTACAGGAAATACATACGATGGAAATTTTGACAAAAAAGGTGATTTCTATTTTTCACTAAATGATTATGAAAACGGAAGAGATCAATATAATAAAGATAGATCTGAGTATACTTCAGCTTCGGAAGAAAAAAGCCTCATAGAGTCTTTATCAACATCTGTTTCAGAGCGTTTTAGTGAAAAGGAATCTGAATGGAAATCGTTGATTGAAAGTAGATCTGATAGTAGAAGTGCTAGTGAGAAAAATTCTGAATCAAGAAGTGTGTCACTTAGTGATAGCTCAAGCAATTCTGAGAGTGTATCTACAAGCATAAGTGAAAGAAGATCACTTAGTGCAAGTGATTCTACAAGAATAAGCGAGAGTATATCAACAAGTGTAGAAGAATCGCAGAGTGTGAGCACAAGCGTGGCAGAGTCACAGAGTGTGAGCACAAGCGTAGCCGAATCACAGAGCGTATCAACAAGTGTAGCTGAGTCACAGAGTGTAAGTACCAGCGTGGCAGAGTCACAGAGTGTATCAACAAGCGTGGCAGAGTCACAGAGTGTGAGCACAAGCGTAGCTGAGTCACAGAGCGTAAGCGCAAGTGTAGCAGAATCGCAGAGCGTAAGCGCAAGTGTAGCAGAATCACAGAGTGTATCAACAAGTGTAGCAGAGTCACAGAGTGTAAGCACCAGCGTGGCAGAGTCACAGAGCGTAAGTACAAGTGTAGCAGAATCACAGAGCGTAAGCACAAGTGTAGCAGAATCACAGAGCGTATCAACCAGCGTAGCAGAATCACAGAGCGTAAGCACCAGCGTGGCAGAGTCGCAGAGTGTGAGCACAAGTGTAGCAGAATCGCAGAGTGTATCAACCAGCGTAGCAGAGTCACAGAGTGTAAGCACCAGTGAATCAGCAAGTGCATCAGCAAGCGCCAGTGAGTCAGCAAGCACAAGCACATCAGCAAGTGCCAGTGAGTCAGCAAGTGCGAGTGAATCAGCAAGCGCAAGTGCGTCGGAAAGCGTCAGTGAGTCAGTAAGCGCGAGCGAATCAGTAAGTGTGAGTGAATCAGTAAGCACAAGTGAATCAGTAAGTGCGAGTGAAAGCGTAAGCGCAAGCGAGTCAGTAAGTGCAAGTGAATCAGCAAGCGCAAGTGCATCGGAAAGCGCTAGTGAGTCAGTAAGCACGAGTGAGAGTGTAAGCACAAGTGAATCAGTAAGTGCGAGTGAGTCGGTAAGTGCAAGTGAGTCAGTAAGTGCAAGTGAGTCAGAGAGTACATCATCAAGCACAAGCGATAGCCAGAGTACTTCAACAAGTGTAAGTGAATCACAGAGCACCTCATCAAGCACAAGTGCTTCCGAGTCATCAAGTGACTCAGCATCATCAAGCGCTAGTGAGAGCACAAGCATTAGCACCTCAATCAGTGAGACTGGATCAGAGAGCACAGCAAGTGACAGCATCAGCGCATCACAGAGTGTGAGTGAGGCAATCAGTGCAAGAGAGTCAGTAAGTGCAAGCGAGTCAGCAAGTGCAAGTGAGTCAGCAAGCACAAGTGAGTCACTCAGCACAAGCGAGAGCATCAGCACAAGCACGAGTCAGAGTCAGTCAGCTGCAAATGTGGTACCGACACCGGCTCCAGCACCTGCACCAACCCCAGCACCAGCTAATGCGCCGGTAGCACCGGTTACAACTCCAATCACACCTGCAGCTACACCTCTTGCAGCAGCAACACCGGTGGCTCCTGCAGCGCCAGTAGCACCTGCACCAGCAGCTCCAGCAGCACCGAATACACCAATTCAGGATGCACAGGTTCCTCTTGCAGTAAATGATGATGAAGATAATCTTCAGAACATCGAGGATGAGGATACACCTCTTGCAGCAGGCGGAACAGCCAAGGACGGTATCAAAACATGGTGGTGGTGGATTGCAGCAGCAGTTGCAGCTATCACAGGAAAGGGTGTTTATGACAACCGCAGAAGAAAACCTGCAAAGAGCGACGATTCAGAAGATAATTCTGATGAGAAATAAATAATTAATAGCAATACTAAGAATATTGTTTTATAATATTAGTGACCATCTGTAGCGGATGGTCACTAATTCGTTAAGCTGTTTTGCAGTAAGATGAAATTACTTTGTGAGGAAAGGTGAATTCCTTGAAGCAGAAGGATAGTATAAAGAAGAAAAAACAAAAACAACAGAAGGAACACGTATTATTATATAAGCTTTTATATTCGTTCATGACAATGCTCGTGTACATGGTCGGCAGAAATATACCACTCTACGGGATAGATATAGATGCATATAGCAATGTAAACGTAGATGCGCAGTCCATACTTTTACAGGCTATTTCAGGTGATATGAAGAACTGTTCCATTTTCATCATAGGCTTGTGGCCGTACATGCTGGCATCCATGCTTGCCATACTGATAGTTGCAATCATGTCGCTTGACAATACAAGAAAGTTGTCACCGAAGAAGATAAACATATGGACGGTTACCATCATGATGATTATTGCAGCCGTCCAGGCATATCACAAAACACAGACACTTATGTATAGAGTTAGTGGAGATGAACTTATATGGAATAAAATAATAGTTTTCATACAGCTCATCGCGGGTATGCTGATAGTGGTGTATATGTGCGACAGAGCTACCAAGTATGGTATCGGTGGCAAGGTGAGTGTATTCATGGTCAATATAGTCAGTGGTATGATGACCATGTTTACAGGAAAGCCGCTTGAGAAGCTGGCACTGCCTGTAGTTATAGGCGTGGCAGATATTGCTGTAATGGTAGTACTTGAGACTACAGAGAAGCGAATAGCAGTACAGAGAGTTTCCATAAACAATATCTATGCGGATAAGAACTATATCGCCTACAAGCTTAATCCTGTCGGTGCTACGCCGCTTATGTTTGCGTCAGCCGCTTTTTTGATTCCACAGTTTATGTGCAATGGGCTTCATTATCTGTTTCCGGACAATGCTGATATTCAGTGGTGGATGGACAATATGAGGCTCACATCACCGCTTGGAATTGTGGTATATATGGTGATTATATGTCTGCTTACGGTTATCTTTTCTATGGTTATGCTGTCTCCGGGCAGGACAGCAGATGATCTGCTTAAGTCGGGTGATTCTATACAGGATATATATGCAGGAAAGCCTACGAAGAGGTATCTGATTGGCACAGTGCTCAGCTTTTCTGTTATCAGCTCAATCATTATCTGTATATGTCAGGGTGGACCACTGTTTTTACAGTTTGGCGGATATGTGGATGCATCACTCGCTATGCTGCCGTGCTCTATCATGATGACGACAGGGCTTTGGATTTCGCTCTACCGCGAGGCTGAGGTGTACCGGAATATGGATAGATATCATACATTCATATGATTAAAGGGTCAAAAGGTATCATCGATGCATGCTTGCATGCAATTCGATGT
>OGLB01001192.1_pt1 | contig 11590 bp, 3 predicted proteins | sample 1572551 | NCBI WGS metagenome assembly OGLB01 (sample SAMEA2582003, study PRJEB24529) | metagenome | biome: Human gut stool | place: China | collected 2011
CCTCGGTTATCAGCAGGCAAGAGTTCTCACATATATGGCAAGCGGCGGACTTTTCGGCGTAGGTATCGGCAACGGTTTTTTAAAGCAGGTTGCCGCATCCGAAAGTGACCTTGTTTTCGGACTTGTTTCGGAAGAAATGGGAGTTATCGTTGCGTTCACACTTGCCGTGGCAGTAGGTGCAATGTTTATTTATGCAAGGGCAATTACAACCCGAAGCAGAAGTACCTTTTATTCAATTTCAGCGTGCTGTGCGGCAGGACTTTTTGTCGTTCAGCTTTCTCTCAATGTTTTCGGTGCAACCGATGTCCTTCCGCTCACAGGCGTAACGTTTCCGTTTGTGTCTGCCGGCGGTTCAAGTATTATGTCTTGTTGGGGACTTGTTGCATTCATCAAAGCCGCAGACGAGAGAACTTATTCGGTAAAAAGATGATTTTAAATTGAAAGTTGAAAATAAAATTCCAAGTTCGTTTTGACATTGCTGTCAAAACGATTGGCGGTCACTGACCGCCGCTACATTTCTCTATTCACTTGTTATTACAGGGTGGTGTAAGGTTTGAAAAAAATACTTCGCAGAAGTACACTTATATATATAGTTGCGCTTGCATTTATCGGCGGACTCGGCTATCTTGCCTTTGAGCTTGTAACAGGGGCAGACGATTGGGTTGATCAGGCATATAATGCGCATATAGCAGGTGACGGCGGCCTTGCACAGGCAGGAGCGATCTATGACCGCAACGGCACGGCTCTTGCACAGACGGTTGACGGTAAAAGAGTTTATAACGAAAGCGAGAGCGTAAGAAAATCTCTGCTTCATGTTGTCGGTGATGACAGCCTTAACATTTCAACGGCTGTTCAAAGTATGTATCGTTCTCAGCTGATAGGCTATAACCTTGTTTTCGGTCTTAATATGCCGGAATCATTGCGTGCCTCTCACGATATAAAGCTGACAGTCGATTCCGCAACCTGTGCGGCGGCTTATGATGTTCTTGCAGCTTATAACAAAAAAGGTGCATGTGTAATATATAACTACAAAACAGGCGAGGTTATCTGTTCCATAAGCACCATGGCTTACGATCCGCAGGCTCCTCCCGAAATTACCGAGGACAACGAAAGCGAATACGAGGGCGTTTACCTTGATAATGTGCTTTCGTCAACCTTTACCCCGGGTTCAATCTTCAAAATCGTTACATCTGCGGCGGCAATCGAGAATATTCCCGACCTTTATGACCGCACTTGGGTTTGTAACGGAAGTGAGAACATAGGCGGAAGTGAAGTTACCTGTACGGAAACTCACGGAACGCTGACATATAAAGAGGCAATGGCACATTCCTGCAATATTGTTTTTGCAAAGCTTGCCGTTGAACTCGGAAGTGACACAATGACAAAAACTGCCGAGAAAATCGGCATTAACAGCTCCTTTGATGTTGACGGAATTAAAACCGCAAAAGGTTCATATGATGTCAGCGACGCCAATGAAAACCAGCTTGGCTGGTCGGGTGTAGGTCAGTATAATGACAAGGTAAACCCGATGCAGATGGCAATTATCTGCGGTGCAATCGCAAACGGCGGTAAGGCTACAAACCCTACCCTTATCAAAGATGAGTCCATACTCTCCGCACTCGGCATAAACTACAAGAGCAGCGGACAGGAGCTTTTTTCATCCGATACGGCGACAAAGCTTGATGATGTTATGAGATACACCGTTTCGGATTACTACGGCGACAACCTTTTCGGCGGACTTACAGTCTGTGCCAAAACAGGTACGGGTGAAGTCGGCGATGATAAGAACCCTAACGGCTGGATGGTCGGCTACTCAAAAGATGAGGACTGTCCTCTCGCCTTTGCCTGTGTTGTACAGGATTCGGGTTTCGGTTTCCAATATGCCGGTCCCGTGGTTGAGGCCGCAATGATTCAGGCTGCAAAAAGCCTTGGAGCGTCTGCGGTGCAGTAAATTAAAATTATATTATTGAAAATACAGTTTGACCGATTTTTTCGGTACATTGAAAGGAAGAACCCTGATGAATTTTTTAAAGGCTATGTTCGGCAACTACAGCAAGCGTGAAGTTAAGCGTGTGCAACCAATCTGTGACAAGGTGCTTGCACTCGAAGATAAATATGCGGCTATGAGCGAAAGTGAACTCAAGAACCAGACAACAATTCTTAAAGAAAGACTTGCCAACGGCGAAACAACAGACGATATTCTCCCCGAAGCATTTGCAACCTGTCGTGAGGCAGGCTGGAGAGTGCTTGGTATGAAGCACTTCCCCGTTCAGATTATCGGCGGTATCGTTCTTCACCAGGGCAGAATCGCCGAGATGAAAACCGGTGAAGGTAAAACCTTGGTTGCTACCCTCCCTGCATACCTCAACGCTCTTACAGGCGAAGGTGTTCACATTGTAACAGTCAACGATTACCTTGCCCGCCGTGACTCAGAGTGGATGGGCAAGCTTTACAGATACCTCGGTCTTTCGGTCGGTCTTATCTGCCACGATCTCGATAACGAGGGCAGAAAAAAGGCTTATGCCGCAGACATTACATACGGAACAAACAACGAACTCGGTTTTGACTACCTCCGTGACAACATGGTAGTTTACAAGGAAAACAAGGTTCAGCGCCCGCACGCATTTGCAATTGTCGATGAGGTTGACTCAATCCTTATCGACGAGGCGAGAACTCCTCTTATTATTTCGGGTAAGGGCGACAAGTCAACAGACCTTTATGCAAAGGCTGACGCTCTTGCAAAAACTCTTAAAGTTCAGCGTTTTGCAGAACTTGACGCAAAAGAGGATATGGAGGAATATTACAAGGAAAACGGCATTGATTATGTTGTTGATGAAAAGCAGAAAACAGCAACCCTCACACAGAGCGGTGTTAAGAAAGCCGAAGAATTTTTCGGTATCGAAAACCTTACAGACCCCGATAACCTTACAATTCAGCACCATGTAAATCAGGCTATCAAAGCTAACGGCGTTATGAAGCTTGATGTTGACTATGTTGTCAAGGACGGCGAAGTTATCATCGTTGACGAATTTACAGGTCGTCTTATGTACGGCCGTCGTTTTAACGAAGGTCTTCACCAGGCTATTGAGGCTAAAGAGGGCGTAAAGGTTCAGAGCGAAAGCAAGACTCTTGCTACAATCACATTCCAGAACTACTTCCGTCTTTACAAAAAGCTTTCGGGTATGACAGGTACTGCTCAGACAGAGTCGGAAGAATTCCAGGAAATCTACAAGCTTGATGTTGTTGAAATTCCTACAAACAAGCCTGTTTTAAGAAAAGACCTCCCCGATTCGGTTTATAAGACAGAAAACGGCAAGTTCCACGCTGTTATTGATGCAATTGTTGAGGCTCACGAAAAGGGACAGCCTGTCCTTGTCGGTACAATTTCAATTGAGAAGTCGGAGCTTCTTTCAAAAATGCTCAAAAAGAGAGGCATTAAGCACAATGTCCTCAATGCAAAACAGCATGAAAAAGAGGCTGAAATTGTTGCTCAGGCAGGTAAACTCGGTGCGGTAACAATCGCAACCAACATGGCAGGTCGTGGTACCGATATCATCCTCGGCGGTAACGCAGAGTATATGGCAAAAGCCGCAATGCGTAAGCAGGGCTTTACAGAGGAGCTTATTGAAGAAGCTACAGGTTATGCGGAAACCGATGATGAAGAAATCATCAATGCAAGAAATACATTCAGAGAACTGAATGACAAGTATAAGGAAGAAATTAAGGGCGAGGCTGAAAAGGTAAGAGAGGCCGGAGGTCTTTACATTATGGGTACGGAAAGACACGAGTCACGCCGTATTGATAACCAGCTCCGTGGCCGTGCAGGCCGTCAGGGTGATCCGGGCGTCAGCCGTTTCTTCCTCTCAACCGAGGATGACCTTATGCGTCTGTTCGGCGGTGACAGAATGAAAATGATGATGGAGCGTATGAATGTTGCCGAAGATATGCCTATTGAGAATAAAATGCTCACAAGTATTATCGAGGGCTCACAGGAAAAGGTTGAGCTTCGTAACTTCGGTATTCGTAAGGATGTCCTCCAGTACGACGATGTTATGAACAAACAGCGTGAAATCATCTACGGTCAGCGTGATCAGGTTCTTAACGGTGAGGATCTCCACGAAACAATCCTCAAAATGGTTGAGGATACAATCGCAACTTCAATCAAGCAGTATCTCCCCGAAGGTCCTGCAGAACATTGGAACTTCCAAAGCCTCAAGGATTACTACGCAGGCTGGCTTATCAGAGATGATTCTAAGTATGATTTCAGTCTTGAGGATCTTGAAGATATGGAACCCGAAGAGATTCAGAAGATGCTCGTTGACGATGCTCTTGAAATCTACAAGGAAAATGAAGAACTTCTTCCCGAGGAAACAATCCGTGAGATGGAGCGTGTTTACCTCCTCAAGAATGTTGATACACATTGGATGGATCACATCGACAATATGGATCAGCTCAAGAGCGGTATCAGACTTCGTTCATACGGTCAGCACGATCCTGTTGTTGAGTACAGAGTTGAAGGCTTCGATATGTTTGATGAGATGATTGAAAGCATTCGTGAAGATACTGTCAAGATGATGCTTATTATGCCAAAGCGTGTTTATGAGATTCAGAAAAGACAGGATGCAATTGCAGCGGCAAAGAGAGCAGCTCAGAGGGCTGCCGCAGCGGCACAGTCTGCATCCGATGATGAAGAAGCTGTTGAACAGTCGGACGCCGTAAAGCAGGCGCTTCACCGTGAGCAGGTTGCTCAGCCTACAGAAACTTCTGCAGACGGTACGGATTCTGTCAACAAGACTATCCGTAAGGGCAAGAAAATCGGCAGAAACGATCCCTGTCCGTGCGGCAGCGGTAAAAAGTACAAGAAGTGCTGCGGCAGAGATCTTTAATATGTTTGCATAAAGCGGTTTGTATAATTGCGATTTAAGTGAATTACATTTTGAGGGGCAGAGAGCAATACTCTGCCCCTTTATTTATGCAGAATTTTCAAGGTATTCGGTGATTAATTTGATGAGATATAGATATTGATTATAAAAATATATCTGAAAAATTCTGCAAAATGCCGGTTTTAGGGCATTTTATGTTAAAAAACAACAATCGCAAAATAATACATATTTCTGCACGCACAGCTTGGAGCGAACTTGCATAAAAATTTTTGGTATTTTTGAAAAAAGAATTAAAAATCAACAAATTTAGTGCTGAAATTGACTTTTTGAATGCCTGTTAAGGTTGTACAATGGGCATAATTTATCTTAAACACAAAAAATGGCGATAAATAAGTAATAAAATCACATTATGGCCAAAAATATTAAATCGTATTCGCAGATATGCAAAATAACCAAAAGCATTACCCGAAGTTTGGTTATATTGCCTCTACAAAAGTGCAATAAAATATTATATAATTGTATGCAAATCAAAAAGAAGAACAAATTCAAAAATTTGCGTTTCATAATTAGTTGGCAGATATATTGGACTGTTCTATGCAGACCTGTTTAATTGTACTTTGACTGCCAAAACAAAGTAATCGGCAATGAAGGAGAAGAAAAAATTATGAAATTAGGTAAAAAGCTTTGCAGAACCGTAAAGAAAAGCTTTTCCCTTGTGCTTGTACTTACCATCATGCTTTCGGTATGTGCCGTGTCGGGTATGTCGCTTAATGTATTTGCGGCAACATCTTCGGGACAGAAGATTTATATTAACCTGACCAAGAATAAGGAATGGAAAGATTTTTCTTCTGTTACATATCGTTTTGCTAAGGATGACGGCACGGTTCTCAGTACGGGTACTGTAAGCAAAAATTCTTCGGGAGTTTTTGAAACCACTGCACCATTCGGTGCAACAAGAATTGAGCTTTCTTCCGGGGTTAAATTTACTCTTCCCGAAAAGACTGTTGCAAGCGATTCCCGCCGTATCTATCTTCATAACAGTAACACCTATAACGAAGCTTATGCATATTCTTGGGTAACCGATACTGACTGCAATGAAAAGTGGCCCGGTGTTGCAATGAACAAGCTCACATCTTCGGACAGCGATTACTACTATGTGGATGTTAAATCATCCTATAAATATGTAATCTTCAACAGCAAGGGCGAAAAACAAACAAGCGACCTCAGTATTAACGATTCATACAGTACCGATAATGCTCTTTATGACGCCTCAAAAAGTCAGTGGACTAATCCGTTCATCAAGACTCTTGACCTTTCGGGTACTTCGGGCGACACGGAATTTTATCTTACAACTGACGGCTCGTTCAAAGAAAGTAAATACCTTTCTGTTGAATCTCCCGACAAACAGTCAAAGGCAACATATAAAACAGTTTATGTTTCAAACGATGACTGGAAGTCGCTTACAAAGGTTTATGCAACTTTTGACTACAACGATGCCTATGAAGGAACAGTTGAGCTTACACAAACCACGGTAAACGGTCATGTGGTGTTCAGCGGTAAAATTCCGACAGATGCGGTTTTAAGATTCCATCCGAAAAAATCTAATCTCAACGGTGCATCTTCCGCAACTTCATATCCGACAGGTTCGGGATATGATGATTCGGGCTACAGCGAGAACACGGCTACATATGTTAAGACAGCCAGAGGCGAAAGCTGGACAAAATTCTCGGAAATAGGCAATGTAGACTATAACGCTGTTGTTGAAAATTCATTCTCAAATAATCCTAACATAGTAGGCGTTGACGCAACATACTTTGACTACTGGTCTGATATGGAGCAGGAGAAAGGGTATCTTCAGTGTCAGGGTAATGGCAATATGTATGACTATTGGTATCAGTTTGATAACTTCAACAGCTACATAAGCAACATTGCTTCAAACTATAAGTCGGACTGGAAGTATCCTCTCTACTTTGGCAATATGTATAAGGGTAATGAACACTACGAAACATTTAAGACTCACGCAAAGGGACTTACAAACATCAATAATTATGATGATAACTATTACTATGCAGTAAACAACTCCAACGGTATGTACTGGCAGATGGGAAGTAATGATAAGAAGTATTACACATACTCTCTTTTGGGTCTAATGAATAATAAGCTTGACAGTAAGGGTAATCTTCAGATTCTTGACGGTGTTAAAGCCCCGTACTTTGATGCTGAGGCACTTTCAACCGCTACATATAATGGTGCAAGAGTTGCCAATGTTTATAAGTCATCTTTCCCGTTCCGTACAACTACTGACAGTGCAGGCGTTACTACTTATGAATTCACTTCAAAGAATGCAGCCGATAACATCTACTTCACATGGAACGGCCTCACACCTACAAAAATTAACTACGGTGCGGATAAGAAGTATGGAATTCTCGATGACCTGGGTAGCTTCGGCGGCACCAACGGGTATGGTATTTTCCCATTCAACAATACTACGGCTACATCATCGGGCAAGGGTACTAACGATAATCTTGACTATGGTTTCGGTATCAGACTTGATATAGACTTCAGAGTGCCGAAGGGTGGTACACTTACAAACGGCAAAGATGTAACCTTTAACTTCACCGGTGACGATGACCTTTGGGTTTATATCGGCGAAGATTCAACAGGCGCTGATGCAGAGCTTGCTCTCGACCTCGGCGGTGACCATAAAGAGGCAAGCGGTTCAATTAACTTTAATACAATGAAAGCAACAGCCGACAATGTATTTGCCGATTACTCAACTCCGTCATCGACTTCATCATCATCGAGAACAGTTACAGTTCCTAGTGATGAGTTTTGGGTTGGAACAGATTCCGCTTATAATGACTTCTGTTTGCATATTTGGCAGGATACAAGTGTTGGTACACTTAATGACGGTGCATATTTTGTAAAACCTTATGAAACATCAGACGGTTTTTACAAATTCAAAAAGTCACAGCTTGGCAACAATACCGAATTTGACTTTGAAAAGTATATGAATACCAGCGGTAAACTTTACTTCGCTTCAAATCTTGATGATTTTTATGGAAATGCTTGGACTGTCAAGAAAGATTCCTGTACTTCATATATTCCCGGTGAAACGCATGCGGTGAACCTTGGCACCGTTTCAAAGACAATCAACAATGGTGTTCAACTTGATCCTAACAAGACATACCATATGGTAGTATTCTATATGGAGCGTGGTGAGGCTGAGTCTAACTTCTCAGTAAACTTTACAATGACACCTGCCAACAATGACCTCAAGGTTACAAAGGCACTTGATACAGGCGATGTTGTTTCTGAAATTTCAGATGACCTCAAAGCTAATGAAACTTTTGATTATACAATCAAAGAGAACGGCAATGATACCTCCGGTAAAAGCTACAAGCTTACAAAATCAGACGAAAGCACAAGCAGTGAAACTCTTTCAAACAGCGGTTTCACACTTAAAGATGATTATATGGCTGACTTTGACAACTCATTCAAGACCGGCAACGATATGACGGTTGACGAGTCAACAGACAGCAGTAAGCTTAAATACACAACGAACTGGGAACTTGTTAACAACAGAGACGGTTCACCAATCAGTAGCGGTTCAACTACGAACTCGGCATTCAATCTTGCGGATCCCGCTGATGACAGTGCTTATGCACAGCTCCAGCTCGACTATACCAACAAGATAGTGACAGCACCTCTTGAAATTTCAAAGAATGTTGTTGGTGAAGACGGTACAACCGATTACGATACAAGTCAGCAGTTTACATTTGCAATTGCTCTCGACTTTGACGGCAACGGTTCAACCTATGACTACAAGACCTATCCTCTTGAGTATCAGCTCAAAGAAAAGGGTGCAAGTGATTATTCAAGCACAGTTTATCGCACATCTTCGGACGGTTCGTTCACAATCAAAAAGGGCGAAAGCATTAAGCTTCTCAATATTCCTGTAGGTGCAACCTATAAGATTACAGAGAAAACCGTTACAGGTTATATTCCCTATAAAGTAGGCAATCAGAACTTCAACGGTACATTTGTCGGCACTCTCGCCGAAGCAGGAAATGCGCTTGACTTTATCAATAAGGTTAATCCTACAAACATTGCCGTTTCGGTAAATAAGACTCTTGACGGTCAGCCTTACAGCGGCAGCAAGTTCGTTTATACATTGACAGGTCTTGAATCAATGGATACAACAAAACAGGATACTGACGGCAATGTTATTAAGACAATCAGCACAGCATCAGTTTCCAAGGAATCGGCAACGCCTGATGCAAGCGGTAAGGTTGAATTCAAAGACCTCAGCTTTGTCGATGTGGGTGTTTACAGATTTAAGATTACCGAGGCTCTTGCCGAGGGTGAAAATGCATCCGATTATAAAATGGATACAAACACCTGGCTTGCCGAGATTGAATTGCTTGAAAGCGGTGAAGTAACGGCGGCTAAGTACATTAAGGTTAAGAACTCAGATATTGAAGGCAAAACCGATGCTCAGCTTGCAACTTACTTCAACGATTCTTCTCCTGTTGAAAAAGCCGTGTTTGAAAATGAAACCACACACGGAAGTGCAACAGTAAACAAGAAGAATCAGTCAGGCGGTAATGTAAGTGGTACGGAATTTGCGGTGATGAAGGTATCTCGTGAGGATATCTTTACTGCAGATGATATCAATACAATCATTAAAGCTGCCTCAATGAAAACTCATATGACTTCTAAAAAGACAGACAGCAACGGTCAGGCTGTGTTTGACAATCTGACAATCTTCAAGGACGGTCAGGGTGAGTTTACAAAATCAGGCGGCAATGTTGTTTGGAACAGCAGTTCCGATAACTACTTAAAGGGTACTTCAACATATCAGACATACTGTCTGTTTGAGTACAAACCGTCAGAGGGTTACACCCCGAATTACACACTTTCCTACTTCACACTTCCTGTTAAGGGCAAGTACGATGTTACATATGATTATGTTGACGGTGCAATTACAATGCCTTCGGCAAGCGGTGACGGAATGAACGGTTATTTTGTTCTCGGTGTATCGGTTGCAGGTCTTGCGGTGACAATGTTCACGGGTTACGCAATCTATTACGGAAAAGGTCGTAAAAAACGCAGAGCAAGACGCAGAAAGTGACCCAATATGATTTAACTTGTTAGAACAGGTGATTCTTTAATCATATGTTTCTTTCATAGAAAACCTCTTTGACTGCTACGGACACCGTTGTTAGCCGGTGTCCGCCATGCAGCCACCCCAACCCGTTTAACCATTCGGTTAGAATATAATTACATATATTAAATCAAACACAAAGGAGAAAGAAAAATGAAAACTACAAAGAAAATCTTTGCAGCTGTTCTCGCAGTAATGATGATCGCTCTCATGATCCCATTCTCAGCAAGCGCTGCTACAACACTTACAGTATCATGCAACCCTAATGCCGGTACAACAGGTGATAAAGCCGACTATGTTGGTACTTATGAGTACAAATTCTTCAAGCTCGCTAAAGTTGATACTGGTAACGGTACAGTAACAGTTGAAGATGCTTATGCAAGCAACACTGCCCTTGTGAACGCTCTCAACTCAACAGAAACAGACAAGAGCCAGAAAACCATCACAATTTGTGATGGTATGTCATGGACAGGTACAGCTGCTAAGACTGTTACATTCAAATATGACGGTTCAGCAGATGTTCTTACACAGAAGATTACAGACCTTGCAGACGGTATCTATTATGTATACTGCTCTAAGAAGCCTGGTACAGTTAAGTCTGTACAGGGTTCACTCATCTCACTTCCTTACTTCGATGGCACAGACTGGAAATACGATTATGAAACAGTAAACCTTGCTTCAAAGATTAATGTATCTGGTATCACAGTTACAAAGACAGTTGCAGACAGCAAAGTTGGTACAGAGAAGAAAGCTGATTACACACTTACAGCTTCAACAGCAGGTTCAACAACTAATAAGGTTGGCACATATGCAATTGTTGATAACATGGACAACGCTCTTTCACTCATTGACAGTACTGTAAAGGTTTACTTTGTCAAAGACGGCGTTGAAACAGCAGCAGCAGACGGCGACTTCACAGTAGTTCCTAATTATGATTATAAAGATGCCACTGGCAATGATGCAACAGCTACATTCGCAGTCGTTGCTTCAGACGCACTCCTTCAGGGTGACAAGTTCTACGGTTATGACACAGTCAAGGTAACATTCTCTGCTAAGGTAAAAGCTGATATCGCTGACAAAGTTACTACAGACCTCCCCAACACAGACGGTCTTTACTATGGTAATGAAGGCAACTTCACATACAAGCCAGGTAATGATACTGTAAATGTTGCAACTGCAGGTCTTGATGTAACAAAGGTTGACGGTAACGCAACATCAACAAAGCTTGCAGGCGCTGAATTCACACTTTATAAGGATTCAGCATGCACCGAGGCAATCGTAGTTGAAGGTGAAACTGTTAAGGCTACATCAACAGAAACAGGTAATGATAAGTTCTACTATGGCACACACGAGTTCTACTTTACACCTGGCGTTGATTACTTTGTAAAGGAAACAAAGGCTCCTGCAGGCTACAACATCAACTCTACTATATTCAAAGTAACAGCTGTTGCAAAGGCATACACAGCAGTTGGTACAGTTGAAAACGGTGCTACAGTAGTTAAGGATTACCCTGTAACTGTTCCTCAGACAGGTGGTCTGG
>OGLB01001195.1_pt1 | contig 11586 bp, 9 predicted proteins | sample 1572551 | NCBI WGS metagenome assembly OGLB01 (sample SAMEA2582003, study PRJEB24529) | metagenome | biome: Human gut stool | place: China | collected 2011
TGAAATTACAGAACTCTATTATGTAAAAAGAGACTTGACCAAGCTGAATGGGATAACGGATGGATTTAATCTGTAAAAAGGAACTTTTTTACAGATCGTATGAACCTCTTAAATGCAAAAACATGGTATTTTAAGGATTGTACTGTTGCCTTTATGCCCGAGATACATTCCAGAATTGAAAACTAACAGAAAGTTGAATGACCTTCAAAGGAAAAATCTCTGTGAAGTTACTAAGTCTTTCAGATAATTAGAATTTGTATTTGCCCTTTCTTGCAAACTTTGAGTATATATGATGGAATAAAAGTGCTACACAAAACTAAAAATAATTACATCTCGGTTTGTGTTTTTCCTGGTAAAAATGCAGGCTCAATTTTCATATGCACTGAGATGTAGTGAAAGTTTTGTGTAGCAGCAAATGAGCCGTGCTTTTTTCGTGCGTAGCTCTTTATGGCTGCGCATTTTTTATGTAATTATTATAGTTTTATGTACGGCGTTTTAAGGTATTGATTCTCTTTCATTTTCCCTGATTATGTTTATAAAAATCACTCTGACCGCATAAGCAAGTTCTTCAACAAAAAAATCTTCCTCTTCAAAACGGAGATTCAATTCATCCTTTCTTAGAGTGTTTTTTGCGTGGTAAATTTCTGACGTTGAATACTCGTTTTCAGTCGGGGCATTGTCCTGACGAATTTTTAAATAATTTTTACAGCGTTTTCCGTCCTCGCTGAATGCAAATGTGTAGTAATGCAGATTTTCGTTTGCTTCAAAGGAAAAAGTCCTGCAAGCCGTCAGCACCTGAAAACTTTCTTGTGTATGAGTGAATTCCCTGTACTGTTTTGTAAATTTCTCTGTATTGATATTCTGAAAGAAATAAGTTGCAGTTAATGGTTCTGTAAATATTATTAAATTCGCTTGTGTAATAGTCCCCGCCTGTTTTTTTGCTGACATCAGTACCGGGAATGTTGTTGAAATTATCGCTTTCTCTGAGCGCATAAATTATCCGAAGCAGCGGGTTCAGTATATCATTGATAATCATTTCGTTGCATTTGTTCTGCTCAATTTTTTGTAATTCTTTTGATTTATCAAATACTGTAATTGTTCTTCTTTCCATAACAATTCTCCTTTTCAAAAAATATTCTCAGATGAATCTGTTAACCGAACATATTGTCCTATCCTGATTAAAGCTCCTTTAAAGCTGCTTATAATAATATCCCCAAATTCTGAATAATCGGGATTGTCAAAGTTGCACACATATGCAAAAACATATTGACCGCAGCAGAGTGTTTCGAATTCCCACTCTTCCTTGTTATCGCTGACAAACAATAACGCTATAGTGTTGCCGGTTTCAATGACGTGATAAACAAGACAATCATATTCTTCTTCAAATCTGTCAACGACTTCAGCATACCTTTTATCGTAGTTAATGGTGTCAATAGTCCCCAGCAGACCTTTACAGGTTATGTATGAGTAATAAAGCTTATCCTCCTTAAAATATTTTAATATATTATCGGTCGCAGATTAAATGTTTTTGTTAATTCCTCCAATCTTTTAACAGCTTCTTCTTTCTTCGCTTCTTTTGAAATTTTGCTCATTTAAATTTCCCTTTTCTGAATAGCTTATTTGCTCAGCTGACATTGACTATTATATTAATCAGTTAGGCGAAGTTTTCCGCTGAAAAATAAGAAAATACTTTTTGCAAAAGTTGGAAAAATCCGAGCAAATGTGTGATATAATGAATTTGAAACGGAGGCAAGTAAAATGAAAGAACCAAAAGAGAGATTTTCAAAGCTTGAAAGAGCGTTTAAGATACTTGAATATTTGAAAAATAATTCAGACAGCGAACATACCGTAACACAGGCGGCTTTAAGAAGAGAATCTGAAATCGAGCCGTATATGGGTGACAAGGAAACCTATAATGATACGATTGTAAAAATGGCGATGGCTTTGAATTTTGATGAATACGGAGTAAAGCCAGAGGATGAATGGAAACTTATTTTTAAAGATTTCGTCAAAAAATTCGGGGCTGAATCGCTTGATGAAAGCGATTCAGAAGATGAATATGACGATAATCAAACAATGAGAATCCGAGGGTTGTATTATAATCATACTTTCACATATGAGGAAATTAACAGTATGATTGAAAGTATTTTGTTCTCAAAAACAATAGATACGGAATCTGCAAGCAAGATTATTGAAAAAATAGAAAATAACCTGACAACGAAGTTCTACAAAAAAGGTGCAAAGAATATTTGCAGAGTAAAAGAGCCTGTGCTTGCCGACAGAGAAATCCTGCGTAAAAATCTGCTTACGATTCAGCGTGCAATAGATGGCGGTGTGCAAATCAGCTTTACTTTTAACGGCTATGACAAGTACAAAAAGCTTGTGCCGAATCACAATAAGAAAGATACTGTCAGTCCTTATTATATTGTTGCAAGCGGCGGAAGATACTATCTACTAGCTTGTAAAGAGCTTGTGTTTAGCGAGAAAACATTCAGAAATATGTCGATATGGCGTATTGATTTGATGTCGGAAATTGAAATCCCCGGGAGAGATGAAAAACATAATATAAACGGTATTCCGTCAGTCAGCAAGTGGAAGGTTGATAATCTTCCTCAGTCGTGGAGCGAAGATTTTCAGTTATCTCATCTGAATATGTCTTTTGACAATCCGGTGAAGATTAAATTAAGAATAAAAAGTCCAAAAGAAAAAGATAATCCGTCAAAGCCTTTGCGTGCTGATTACACTTTTATGTACGATTGGTTTGGTGATACATTTAAATACATAAGAACAGAAGAATCAGAACCATATGACGATATAGTTGAAGTTAAGTGCAGTCCGTACGCTATGGCAAATTGGGCGTTGCAGTACAGCGACAGAGTAGAGATAATTGAACCTGAATCGGTCAGAAATATGGTTATAGAAAAGGTTATGAGTCTTAATAAAAAATATATAGAAAAGTAAATTTACAAGGAGCGTATTATGATTAACGAGGAAACAATATCAAGCCTTTTGAAAATTTACAAGGATGATGAAAAAATTTTGAATACTATTGAAAGGTGTCTTATCTCCTTTGAGGAATATCACAGCCAGATATATAAACTTGAAATATGTATGAAAATCTTTTCAAACGGAAATGTTGATAAAGATAATTATAAAATTAAAATTGAAGAGCTTGATAAATCAAGAACTACATACCATAATGCTTTGTTGGGTAATGTTAATGTGCTCAACAGACTGGCAGAGAAAAACACTTTACCGCCTTTTTATGACGGAAAAGTGTCGCAGGATAGACCGTATCGCAGAGAGGTTGCAAACGGTGTTTTGCAGTATGTTGAGAAAATAGTTGAAAACAGAAGTTAATATTTTTAAAAATATATTATTTAAGCGGAAAAAGTCGAGTAAAGATTTGATAGAATAAAGGTATTGATTGATTAAGTAGTCGGTTTTAAATGTATTTTGCCTTTAAAAATTAATTGAGGAGAAATAAAAATGGGATATGACAGAATTGAAACATTCGTTAAAAACGAAGAAAAACCATATGAATACTGTTTGGATTTTGAATACGGTAATTCAGCCTATGAAGCACTAAATCCGATAGAAAGGTATCTTGCCTATAAATCAACAGGAGTAAAGGTGGACAAAGATAAACAAAACCTTAGTAATGCCGAAAAGTTTTGTCTGCATAGCCTGAACACATACGGTGATATTCCCGATTGTGATGGCTCTGACGGAAGAAATGCGCTTACGCTTGACGTTTATAAAAAACTCTGGAATTGGGAAAAGGGATATTATTCCTCAGGTGTAATTTCAACTCCGAATTTTCAGGGCGAGTTTGGCGGAGATACGATGAATTCAATGCAGACGACTTTTAATGCATTAATGGGTTATGCTCTGAGCAAATCTGAAAACAGTAGTTTAAGGCAGTATCAAAAGAATAATTACAGCTTTATGGACTGCTTACAGATATATTGTAATTATCCAAAAGAACTTCTTTTTGAACTTCAAAAAGAGCCTGACTTTATTCGATTTGCTGATTTATATCATACAATAGGAAATATGGTGCTTGTTCCTCGTCGTTTTAACAGTGGTCGATACGGAAAAACTTTTGATTTTTGGGATTCTTCTTTAGTATGGCTCAAAAATGACGGCTTTTCGTACGGTAATCAGCTTTTGTTTGATAAGCGTAATTTCACTAAATATATAAATTATTTCTATTTATGGGATTATGTAGAAAGTGTAAATGGAGAATATAGGGTCAAGCCTTTGTTTAATTCTCACAGTAATATTGAGAACGGTAATGTCGATAATTCCTTGCCTTGGACAAATATTAGTAATGAACAGGCTTTAAAGCAGTTTTTAAAAAATGCCTGTGAAAACATAAGTAAGCGTGGTTCCTTTATGTCAATTCTTATGAGGCTAAGAAGCGCTGATAATCCAAAGCTAAAAGAAATATCCGATGAATATTTCAATATTATTCAAGGTGACTTCCTTAATAACGTGCATATGGATGGCTATAATGATGCAGTGACAATACTTTTGAGATTGTTGGAAAACTTTGATGATAAAAACGACAAAGACTATAAGCTTTTGTCTGATGGGATTATGTCATTATATAAATTAAACGTGAATTCTGACAGAGAAAGTATAAGCAAATCAGCTGTGCATAATTTCAATCAAAAAGAAAAAGCTCAGAATAAAAAGAATAATGATAAAACGAAGAAAAAAGATTCAGTGTTTCATAATATAAAGCATAGGATTAAATTGCGAATAGAGAAATTTAAAACTGCTCCTTTAGAATCAATATGTAATATTTTGTTTTTATCTGTATTAGCTTTTAGCGTGGGTTATGGAGTATTTTTGTATATTAGATATTTAGTATCAGGCGGGTACGATAGTATTACCGGTGCTGAATATTTGCCGATTAAATTCTACGGTGGAAATATATTGAATATATTGTTCGTAATTGATTTAATTGGATTTTTATTATTGTGCGTATCTTTTGCAATACGAGAAAAGAAAGCAAAAAAAGTTATAATGATTATTGCTTTGACTTGTATTGCTGTTTTATGTGTTTTGTGTTCATTAATTCCAATTGGAGCAGCAAGTTTGGAGTATAACAGAGCATTTATGCAATGGTTTAATGGAGATACTGTCAATAACGGATATATGATAAATTATCTTATAGATGCTTTTGCTAAGATACTTTTGATAGGTGTATCGGTAATAGCTATATTGCCGCTTATTTTAATGTTGTTTATCAAACATTATAGACACTATCTTAAAGTATTTGGTTTATCACTGCTTTCTTGTCTTATAATTGTTCCGTTAATACTAAATATAATGCAGATTAAATGGGTGGCTGTAATACTTGTTATTGCACTCGTAATTGCTGTAATAGCATATGTTTTTTCAGAGATTCATACAATAATAAAATACAGATGTCCTGCTTGTAAAAAGATTGACGCATTGATGATTACCAGAAAGCTTATAAACGAAGAAGACATATCTATAAAAGTTCAACTTGAGAATAGAAACAATTCCGGAGAAATAGTAGGGCATTCTGAACAGTATATTCCCGGTGTAAGAAAAACTTATGAAATAACATATGAGTGTAAATTTTGCGGTTATATAAATAAGGAATTAGAAAAAGAAGATTGTAAGAAGATATAAAATTATTTGGGGACGATGAAATGAAAAAGAAATGCATCATAATTATCGCAGTTGTCTGCGTAGCGGTTGTTGCTGTTGCGGGAACAGTTTTCGGTGTAAGAGCCTACAATGATTACACTTTACAGCAACAGACAGGGGAACGAATTAAAAGTATAGACGATACATATGCTGATTTTTTAGATGAAACGGACATGAGCAACAAGCTTGAAAGATTATCAGACTTTATAAAAAATAAGCCTTCAACAAATGACGAAATAGCTGTTGAAGTATTAAACGCTGTTGAGCCAAAGTACAGTGAAACTCTTGAGAAAATGCAAAAATATTTTACTGATGATTACGACAAGATAATAAAGGATAACACAATCATCAGTGACAGCCTTAATAAAATGAATGATAAAAAGAAAATACAAGGCTGTATTGATAAACTTAATTCTTTAGAAGAAATAATTGATTCTGAAAAAGAAATTGTGTTTAATCAAAATAGTCAGAATAATGCTGATAGTTATTTAAAAAAGACAGATGGCTTAATAAGTTCTTATAGTGACAGAATTCAGGAGATTGAAAAAGCTGAAGAGCAAAAAGCTGAAGAGGATAAAAAAGCGGCTGAGGAGAAGAAAAAACAAGAAGAGAGCGAAAATTCATCGTATAACGACGTTTCGTCAGTTAATGATATTTCAAATGAAGATAATAGTTATAGTGAAAGCAACGATTATAATGCAGGGACAAGTAATAACAGCAGTGATAATAGTTATAGCGACGGTAACAGTACAAGCAATAACAATGGCGGAAACGGAACTATGGTAGGCGGAAGATATGTAGAGGGTAGTTGGCATAGCTATACTGATGAGGACGGAACTTCATATTTTGATGATAAAGGAAATGCTTGGGACGATAAAGGAAACACTTGGAATTATTATGAAATATGGGATGAAATAGGAATAGAGCATTGGACATATGCTGTAGAATGATTTAACGAGGAGAAATAAAAATGCGTGCTGTTTACAAAATATTTTTATCTGTATTAATTATTGCTGTTGCACTTTTTAGTTGTTCTTGCGGCGGTGAAAGTTCTGAATTGCAGGAAACAACTGCAACGCAGGTAATACTGTCAACAAAAGCAACAGAAGCTCAAACGACAGAGCCAATGACAGTTCAGGAAACAACTAAGAAAACTGAGCATGCAACTGAGAGTGCGACAGAGAAGGATGTTAGTAATGCTGAAAAGGGAGAAAAAACTGTAGCTCTTAACAATGAATATATCACTCGTTATCAGGAAGTGAATCAGGTTACATATCCTCCATTTGTATTTAATTATCCCGATAATTGGAGCGTTACAAAAGAAGAATGCAATCAGCAGGAGGAACTTGTTACTCTTGAAAACGATGGAGGTGCAAGCGTGACATTTTTACATTACTCAGGTGAATTACAGGGTGGAGGCAGCGGAGTTTATATGAATAAAGAAGAAATCAGTAAAGTTGCTTCATCACAATTTGTTCCGGGTTTTGTACAGGCAACAGACCATAGTTCACTTGGTAAATTTATGGTAGCAAGGATAAAAACAATAGGAAAACTAAATATGAAAACCGACAGAGAGTACACAGAGGTTGATGGAAATGTTGCATATGCTGTACTTCCCGTTAGTGAAGAGGGCATAAGAGAGGGTGTTAAAAGAGCAATAAGCGGTGAATATACCTTCTGGTATTCAAGTACAATTTCTTTTACTGCTTCTAACTCGGAAGAATTCACACCGCAAGAAGAAAAGGAAGTTATCGCAATACTCAGCAGTTTCAGAATAGCATAATTTTATAAGAACATGATACGAGGGTTACATGTTATTTGCAGTTACCATTCATATGAAGATGCCCCTTGTCCAATACACTTTCTGGACATTATTGGTGTCAGAAGTTTAAGTCTGCGATTAGCCTCAAATAATAACCATTCTGATGATATTAAAAAGCAGCTCAGAAGTGATATATCCAAAATAGTGCGTAGCTATGAAAAAAGCAAAAACAATGTGAACATTGCGATGCTAAAGGAGAACTGAGAAAGGATTTACTGCGGGCAAAAACCTTATGTGATAACTGTTATGAAAAGTCTAATAAAAAGTACTCACCTAACAGATAACCTGTACAAAAGACAAGATAATTAAAAACAGGTGGAAGCTATGTTAATTTACGAAGAAAACCGCCGTAATATTAATTAGACGTAAATTGGCAAAACTACCTTTTGTTCTATTTATGAGTGTAAAAAGGCCATTCTAAAAGTTGAATTGCAGGATTATTAGTGAATGTGAAATATATAGTATATTCAGCAGGACACATTTATAAATCAAAATATGCTACGCTGTAAACAAAGAAAAGGCTTTGGGAAATTAATTTTTCTCAAAGCCTAAATTTATTGGGTTATTTGATATTCTTGACGATATAATGATGCTAACAAGATAATACAGCAGTAGATATGATGATTTTTGATGCTATTTTGATGATGTAGCAGACGGAAACATTGGAATTATTAGCGCTAATTGAACATTTTTATGACTGAAATGAGCGTCAAAACGGGAAAATCAGACCGTGCTCCCATCATAAAATTGCATCAAAAAACGGCTTAAACGCAGTGTTTAAGCCGTTTTTGCTTGGCAGGGGCAGAAGGACTTGAACCCTCGGCACGCGGTTTTGGAGCGACGAAAGTTACAGTTTAAGCCGTTTTATAGGTAGTTAAACTGTAGAAATCTATCCCTGACAGTGTTATAAAAAATGAGTAAAAATAGTTTTAAAACAAATAATTTGTAGAATTATTGTAGAAAGAGGTCAACCATAACTTTATGTAAATAGATAGAGATGAAAGTGCATTTAAATCGATGAAACACAATACTTTAAGATTAAATTTTGAATTGTTTCAATTTTCTTTTGAATTTTTTTATTTTGATTTTCATCCTGTATATATCTGCTATATTGTATTAAAAAAGAGCGATATCCTGCCAATTTGTTTCGTGTTATATATTGATGGTAGTTGTTTTTAAAACCGGTAAAAGAAGATGTAGTCAAGGTATAAATGATTTTGTTTATTGATTTATATTTTTTCCTTGATAAACGTATATTTGTACCAACTACATAACCATTTAAAGATATTTCATTTTCGCATTTTAAAGTTTTTTTTCGATTTAAATAAAAACCTTTATCTGAAATAATTGCTTGAATAGCGTTTGTGAATTTGTAACTATGGATGTAACTGCTTTCTGATGAAAATAACATATCATCTGCATATCTGGTGTAATGGACTCCAATTTTTTCACAATATTTTTCTATGCGTATATCTAAACTACGGAAAATAATGTTAGATATAGCAGGAGAAGTAATTGCCCCTTGAATTGCGTGATTATTTAATGTTGTAATATCAACTATAAGTTGTAGAATATAATCCCTATCATCGCCAGAAATATCATTGCTAATATAATATGATAAGCATTGATATATATCGTCAATTTCAATAGAATCAAAAAAATCAGAAATATCTAATCTTAAGTAATGCTTTCTTTGATTGTTGGAAATATGTGAGACTAAAAAATCAAAATAAGATCTGCGTTTGCAGAATCCATAAACACAATCTGGGAAAAGTATGTTTTTAAATATTTCTCTGTTTATTTTCTTTTGTAGAGTATAAATTAGATTGTCTTTTACTAAACCGTAAATATATCTACTGCCAATCTTTTTTTGCAATTTATATTTAAAATAGGCTTTTTCTTTGTCTTTTATAGCATCTGTAACAGTATCTTCATCACAATCTAAAATTTTAAAAAATTCCTCTTTAGTTTCAATTCTAAAACTATTCATAAAACTCTCCTAAAACAAAAGAGCCTATTAAGGCTCTTTTTATTGTGAGTACCACCCAGATTACCGCACCGCGAGTACGCACGGTTATTATTTAAAGAATAATTGTGCGACTCTCTATCGAATAGCAAATAAAATAACCTTGGATTATTAAGATTGCATTTTACTTTCGCATTATGTATCAATATCAACAAGGCTGTATAAAATATGCACATTTTATACAAATTTCTACTCACAATGTTATTCTACCATATTTTCAAGTTCTTGTAAAGTATTATATAAACTGGGAAAATCTTTTCTAAATTGTGCTCTCTTTTCGGTTTCTGTGGAAAAAGTGTCAATATAGTTTTTAAAATAATATTTAATCCAAATCTGTACCCAACCGTTAGTCTTTTTTGTGGTTAAAGGTTTAAGTGATTTGTTGTTAAATTTTACCCTATCCTTTTGTTGTTGAGTTTCAGTTTTGCCTAAATATTCGCATAATACAAGAATAGCCTTTTCTTTACTGTCTGTTATATTTTTTATGTTACTATGTTGATTTTTGACATTTTGGGGAATAGATTGAGTTTCTACAAATTCCAAAAACTTATCTATATTCTCATAAGTAATTAATTCTCCTTCAATCGTTGACCAATTGACTATAACATTATAATAATTACAAATTTTCTTAATATTCTGCATTAAAATATTAAAATTCTGGCTTTTTATATAATGTGAGTTTGGAAAATAAGAATATGTGGATTTTAGCATTGAAATTATGTTGTTATATGCAGATATTAAATCATCACTACTACTGTTGAAAAATCTAAATGCATTTTTTTGTTTATTTTCTTTATTGTATAAAGGGTTAATTCCATGATATAGTTTGAATTTTAAAGTTTTATTGTTATAACTAATTATTTTATCTGAGTCAACTATTAGTTTATATTTTACACCCAAATTAATATTTTTAGAATTAACAGCCTTTAAACGCTCATCATTACTATCAAAAGAATAAAAATGTATTTCGCAAGCTGAATTTGCAAGGTAATGAAATTGAGATATTTGAAGAAAGTGATGATTCCTATTTTGACAAATATCTCAACGAAGTGTTATACCTGTTTGAAAATGTAGATGCCGATGTTATTGTTTTTGAAGATATGGATCGGTTTAATGCTAATAAAATTTTTGAGAAAGTCACATCAATAATTGAACAGCCTGATGATATAGCAATATTACAAGAGTTTCCATATCAAGACAAGTGGAAAAATATTTTTGATAACGAATATAAGAATCATACTATTATTTCATGGTACTATAATGATTCTGATAAAGAATTTCGTGTGGAACCGAAGTATGGTGGTGTAACGGTTGCTATAGTAAAAAACAATAGTTGGTGGTATTTGCGTAGTTTGAATGGACATAAATCTAATAAAAATAAAAAAGTGGATTATTCAAATAGATATATAGAAATGTATAATGCTGATGAGGAAATTAATTTGTTAGGGGTTCATCCTAACGATGCTCATGCGTTAATCGAATGGTTAAGCAAAAATTACGATAAGAGATTTGTACCTAATATCATAGTAGGTGATTTTAATGCAGAAAATTATATAAAGGCTAATTCAGATGTTAAGTTTGTTGAAAACAGAAGAGAATTTTTAAGACTTACAGAAGGTTTTATTGATGTATGTAATGGAATGGTAACCACAAATTATAAACGACCGACTCAAATAGACCATATCCTGATACAAAATAGTGATATGTTTATTGTAAAAATAAAAAAGAGAGATGTATTTTACTCAATGGATTATTCTGACCATTACCCTCTATTTGCAGAAATTGATTTAACGGAAAATGATGTTAATAAATTTATCCCTTCAAAAGATATTGTTTCAGACATTTGGCGCGTTGAGACTGCACATGGGATTGAAAGTAGCACTGATGTAAATTATATTGCGTCTGAGTTTGCAGGAGTGGGTTTGATATATCATTATATGTACAATGGTGAGATGGAACATGATCATAGTTTCGATGGTATCTTAGAAGAGGTTCTAAGAAAACCGAAATACATTGAACTTGTAACAGACTTTGGAGAATCTTCACAACA
>OGLB01001202.1_pt1 | contig 11546 bp, 10 predicted proteins | sample 1572551 | NCBI WGS metagenome assembly OGLB01 (sample SAMEA2582003, study PRJEB24529) | metagenome | biome: Human gut stool | place: China | collected 2011
TATACGCTAAAAAACGCCGCCGCAGGAGAAAACTGCCAAGAAGACGAGTAGAGCGTGGTACCACGTCTCTTCACGCAGCTATCAAAATCACCAGACATCATATACCGGCACTGCTACGCCTCTTTCCGCTATAACAGGCGGTTCCTGTCAGTATCTAGCCAATGGTTCGATACTGCTGCTCCAAAGCCATGTTCCTCCTACTTTAGGTCATCCCCTCTCAGCCTGTGTGGGATTTCTCTGTAAATCTGCCATAAAAGTACTCTCTTTTTCGTTGCTTTTATCTCATACATTTCTAGAGTAGCATGTGGCTTTTAAATTGTCAACTGTTGTAAGTCAACAAACTTATCTTTCATTAAAGAAATAATTGTACTTTAATTATGTATTACTAAGCTATTCTTCCTTTAGCTCTGCAATGAGACATAATACATATACAATTCCTCAAGACCTGCCTTTACAACAGAAAAATTATAACCTCTAGGTTCACTTTCGCTTATTATTCTGTATATTTTTCCATTCGCTCCCATTTTTATGTTAACAATCATGACATTTTCTTGTTTGAATTCATCCTCAGAAGATGTTTCGACCTCGTATACCTTATTATTTAGCTTTTTTAGTAAATGCTGTGGAGTACCATGCTCAATTATTTCTCCGTGACTAAGCAATATTATTTCTTTTGCAATAAATTCGATATCAGAGACTATATGTGTAGCAATTATAATTATCTTATTCTCCGACATTTCACTCAAAAAGTTTCTAATGCGAATCCTTTCACTCGGATCAAGCCCTGCAGTCGGCTCATCCATTATCAAAATATCCGGATCATTAAGCAATGCCTGTGCTATCAATATTCTCTGCTTCATTCCACCTGAATACGAACCTATTTTTTTGTTTTTCTCAGAAGTCAAATTCACCACTTTCAAAAGGTTATCTATCTTATTTTTTGCATACTTTTTTTCTAATCCCTTTAAAGCTGCCATATACCACAGAAACTCTTCACCAGTAAAATTGTCATAAATCTCCTGTTGTTGCGGCATATATCCTATTTTTTCACGATATTTACTTCCCAATTTACTAATCGGATCTCCATCGTAATAGACGCATCCCCGATCCGCTTTTAAATTGTCCGTTATAATATTCATTAATGTACTTTTTCCAGAGCCATTAGGGCCTAGTAACCCATATATTCCCGGTGTAAGACTTATGTCTACGTTGCTAAGAGCTTTTTTGCTTTTTCCATAAGTTTTACTGATATTCTTAATACGCAGTTCCATCATATAATCCCCCTGTTTGCCAGCTTTATTAATATCATTGTTAAATTGATTTTTGAGAAGTAAAGAATTAAAGCAATAACTATAACAAACAATGTCACAAAAACCGATACTACAAATTCATTGCCTGTTTTCTTCGAAAGAGCAATTGTAATAGCTCCTATAAGTCCAAAACACAAGGCTTTTATCAAATAGATTAATGCCAGAAATACAAGTAACGATATTCCTGCTGATATTTGAGGCTCATATAATTTATTAACGTTTACTTTCAGTTCTTCTATCCCCAAAACATGCATATAACCTGCAATTGATGGTATAAGGCCGGTCAGATATATTATACCTCCAATAATTATAGCGCAGCTTTTTTTCACTCTCATTAGCCTGTATCTTCCGTTTTTTGAAGTTTTTAGCAACAGACTAACCTGCATTTCATCTTTAGAGGCAAACAGTCCCGAAATAAACATAACAAGCACTATTGATACGGTCATAAAAATAATTATATCGCTCCTATAATTTTTCATTACCGAATTCAAATTCATCTCGTCTATCATATATCCAACGCTGCCATCATCTGTCATCTTTTCATATTGCTGATTTAATCTGTCAAACGCTCTCTTTCTACTGTCTAACTCTGCTGTTATCTCGGCTGTGTCAATTCCATTATTTTCTATCGCCAATTCTATCTGATTTTCCACGCTTTGAATATACTGCTTTTCTTTTTCAATATAGTCCACAGTTTGCTCATCAATTTTTCCATGTATAGCAGACAAATACATATGATATGTCGCTTCATATGCACTCTGATAGGTATTGGCCGGCATATATGTCTTATATGAACCTATAATACCAATAGATAAAAACAACAGTAATATCCATTTTTTCTGTACAATCATCAGCTTATAAAATTCATTAACATACATATTTTCAACGCATAATAGCCGTGAAAAAATATTACGAATCTTTTCCCGTATATATTGCAACACAACCTTAATCTCACTAACATAGCGTATACTGAACAATATGGTTCCAATTAGCGTTGCAAATACAATAATCGCTAATCCCACAATAAAATTAACATAATTTTTATCAACCGGGGGTCCTGCAATATTAAGATTTTGATACACCCCAATAACATTTTTCATATTCCATGCATAAAATATGTTATTCGGTGAATCGTTTAAACTCAAAAATTCTAATAAAAAAATAGCAATTGGAATACCACACTCCATTATTCTGCTATTTATTGATACAAAACATACAAAAACAATACTGCAAATAATTATTGCAATAAACATATGATTTAATATTGATATTATAATCGCTGTAAACATACTGATTTCATATGGACAATCCCTGAATATCTGTAAGCTCTGAATTGAACACTTAAGATTTCCCGTTGAATACATAAATGAATCAAAGACAATTACCATTATCTCCTGAACAAGTGAAAAAATAACTGTCATCACAACCAGCACTGTCCATTTTGACAAAATAATTCTGCTTCTTCCTTCTTTGGTCGCCCTAATAATACCCAGCATTGCGCTTTTACGTTCTGAAACATATATGTATTCCATACAAACAAACGTAAATACAATACAAAAAAATATTCCGTATGTATAGTCTGCGTATTTTTCGACACCCCAATTATATTTTTGATCAATCTGTACACCGGATAATCTTTTGTAATCTGATACCATTTTGTCAATATTGCGCTTATAATAGACATCATTATTATTTCCTAATGACGAAAGAAGTGTCTGCGCTCTTTCATCTATGCCATTTATAAATATATCATACGTTTCTATGTATTCTTTTTGCAGACTATTTCTATAATCCACATATTCCGCATTTTTCTCACCAAGACAGTATATAATTGTCATTATCTCTACAAGCAGCATGATGCTGACAACAACTATAAACTTCTTATTTCTTACTAATTTTTTTATTTCTCCAATAAACAATACAAATCCCCCAAACTACCATACAATGTTATTAAGCTCCCCAAAATCACGTACATTAACTATTTTAGGAGTTATTTTATCACCATTGCATTTTTTAACATCATCAAATTTAATTTCACACACACTCCATGATGTATCATTTTGAATAACATCAACAGAAACTCCATCAGGACCAAATCCTGCAAATGTTCCTACTGAATTCAGCTCATATTCAAAATCAGATACCTGCTTTGCATCGGAAGAATATATTTTCACATTACATGATTCAGTATTATCATTATTGAAAAATTGTATGTCTGCATCATCTATTATCACATAATCATCATATGTCATGATTCCTGAATCCTGTGGTATCCCGTCCATCCAGACAGAAATATCTTTCGTATCATAGTTCATTGCATATATCGGTGTCTCATATTGCAAATCTTGCATATCATCATATTTTTTTATAAGCAGCTTGTCCTTTAAAAATGCTATCGCTCCAATAGCATCAGTATTGCTTTTTTTGTCAGGAACATCAATTACTGACAATTGATTGCTATCAACATCATACATGTAATAATTCGATTCTAGAGATTTTATCCAGGATTCATTGTCAGTCATAGTGAAATCTTTGCTATTACACGATACTTGAAAAAATAATTTATTCTTATAGGCTTGTATATTTCCCATTTCTTGAAGATTTAATTCATCTTCAGTTTCAAATATAACTTCAGAGTTCTTCTCGTCCATTGATTTTCCTAATTTTATCATGCTGATAATACCCTTCGAATATACTCTTTCCCCTTCATAAGTATACTCTTTAAGCCCATAATATAGTTTTCCTCTATGGATGAGCCAGCTACCAACTTCCTTGCCTTCTCCTACCATATATATTTTCTTTTTACTTGAACCATCTTTACTGACACTATATAGGCTTGATCCCATAAAGTAATATACTTTGCCCTCATAATACTGTATATACTTATAGCCTGAATCTTCTACATCAACTGAAGCTCCATCAGTATCACCACCTCTATTCAAATAGGCATTGCAGTCTCCTCGTCTCTCCTTATCATTTTCCATATCATGAAGGCAATTTGCCTTACTACACAATGGATTCATCTGCTTTGTTTCATTGTTGTAATAATATATATAATCATTCATCAAAATGTATTGTCCATTACCATCTGACTGATATTTCTTCCATGATACTATACTTGTTGCATATGAATACTGATCATCTGTTTCAAAATTATACTCGCCACTATAGTCCTTAGCATTATCGCATCCCATTATTGAAATCGCCATAAGCATAATTATTACCAATACTTTAATTCTTTTTATCTTCATAAAAATCCCTCTTTTACTTAATAAGGCGGTCCTTGTTAACCGCCTTATTAAATCATTAATTATTATTTACCATGTCGTTCCTATTTTTGTATTATTTTCCCAGGTATACGCACCTGATTTTATGTAATGCACTCCAGAACCGCCATAAACATTTCCTTATTGTCCCCTGCAAAGCCCTGATGCCTGTGGCGCAAAAGTCTCTGCGAACTTGCACATTACCTTCCCCAAATACATACCTGTTTTCTTTCGTTTGTTCATCTTTGTTACCTCCTCAATTTTTGATATCATTACTTTACCACATAAATCATTAAACACGCTAAATTTGTGCTCAACGGTCAAAAACTAGGAATGAGCGGTCTTATTAACCACTCACTCCTAGTTTTTATCCTTTTATCCATAAATCGCCGTGTTTACATAAATGAAGTTATAATATATTTATTTATAATCTTATACGGAGGATATCAACTATGAAGTCTACTGGAAAATGCTTATCAGAAAGATATGTTTTAAATGGAATTATTGAATCTCGTTTTTGTGATGCATATGCTTACATTTTTGACTACATATTTAATTTCATATTATACAATTTATCACTATTAACTTTAGGATTTTTATTTCACCACCCGATAGCAGTTACAATATATATTATTATTGCAGGATCTTTGCGTGCTGTAACCGGTGGGTATCATTGCAAAACACATATTTCATGCTATATACTATCATATACTGTATTTTCTATATATCTTTTAACTATTGCCACTATACCTATGATTTCTGCATATATCCTGATACCTTTATATATTATTTGCTGGATTTTAATATTAGTGGTTTCACCTGTTGACACACCTAACAAAGTATTTAGTAAGTCAGCTAAAAAGACATCTCAGAAAAGAGCCTATATTATTTTTTTGTTTAATTCCATATTTACAATTCTGTCACTTTTGTTACACTGGAATAAAGGTTTAATTTTTAATGATTTAAGTCTCATAATATGTGCAACAGGTCTTTACACCGGATATATTTCAAATATAAGGAGGCGTCATGAATCTTAATATAGCAATATGCGATGATGATACAAACGATATCGCAATAATAAAAAAGAATATTTTACAATACACAATAGAAACTGATAACAACATTGTCGTATCATCTTATTTTTCAGCGAGTGATCTACTTTCAGACTACAAAAATCATCTCTATCAGATAGTACTTCTGGATATAGAAATGCCAGACATAAATGGTATGGAACTTGCCAAACAACTCCGGGATATGGATGATGATCTGTTCATTGTATTTACAACATCCTATCCAGAATATATGTACGAAAGCTTTGAAGTCCAGCCATTTCAATTCATAACAAAACCGATCGACTATACAGCTATATCCAAGCTTTTTAACGATATTATCAAAAAAATTAATCGAAATTCAAAAAGTATCGTTATAATTGATACTGATGGTGAAAAAAATTTTGTTCCATTAAACGATTTGCTTTATATTTCATCCATGAAAGAAAATAAATCACATCTCAGATATCAACTTACTGACAGCTCATTGATATCCAAAGGCACTTTATCTGAAGTGGAAAATCTCCTTTCAGCTCGAGGCTTTGTTTCACCATCAAGAGGTTTTCTGGTAAATTTACACCAGATCAGGTCAATCAATTCCACACGACTTTTACTGAATAACGGGATTGAACTTCCTATCAGCCGGAGAAGATCCAAGGAATTACAAAATATCTACTCTCAGCACATTATTGATATATTATAAATTTAAGGAGACAAGTTTATGAAAATAGTATTGTTGAATTTATTGGACAGCATGATGTCCGGTGCAGCAACCTTTATATTTTTTCAGGCAATTCTTGGAAAAAAGAAATCCAAACTGCCATATTATATAATACTTCTCATATTTGTATGCAGCTTTACTATTTATGCAGCAATTACATCTATTTTAATTGGCAATACATCGACACTGGCAGTTTATTTACGTTTAATCTTATCATCTTTACTTTGTTTCTGCCTAAGTTTTCTTTATTCAGCCAATTTGCGAACTAAAATACTTATATCCATCAGTACTACTATTTTATGCTCTATCTTTGAAGATTTTTCGTATTACATTATTACAAGCATTTACTCATATCGCGTCGAAAAAGATACTATGGATTTTTTAGTATTCTCCAATATATCTCTTATGGCGACTATGTTTTTCCTTATTTTTTCAATACTGATTCATTTTGTCTGGAAAAAGGAGGCTTTTGTTCATTCTTTAAGTTATACAATAATTTTATTGGTTATTCCGGTACTTTCTATGTGCCTGTTACTATCAAAACCAATTTTATATCTAAATATAAACATTCCGTCTGCCTTTTTCATTTTAGCAGCCTTTGTATTGTTTATAAATATTATGAATTATATATTGTTTTACAACGTCCTCGAAAACGAAGAGCTCCGCTTTCAGCTTACCATCCAAAAAGAACAGATTGAATTTCAGCGCAACAAATACGAGCAACTGGGTGCTGCCTACAAAAATATACGTAGCTTTATGCACGACACCAAAAAGCATCTGTTTTATATTGAAAATTGTGTTACTGAGAAAAAATATGACGATATAATCCCTTATTCTAAAGAGATTATGCACGACCTCGAATCACGCTATTGTACTATTAATACAGGAAATCTCGTTATAGATGCCTTTGTAAGCAACCTGCTGCTTCAGACAAAAGCCCAAGGTATCACTCTGCACACCAATCTGAAATTTGACAAAGCCACTATTCCTGTCAATGATTATCACCTGACTATCATTCTCGGAAATCTGCTTGATAATGCGCTTAATGCCTGCCGTGGACAAATCGGAGCAAATATCAAGGTTGCGGTAAGAACTGTAGACGGCACCTTTACCATACACGTTGCAAACACATATGTGATTGCAGATCCTGACAAGGCACCTGATGATTTTGAAAAAATAGATTTTATTCACGGATATGGTCTGAAAAATGTAAAGGACTCAGCCGAGGCATGCGGTGGTTTCTGCGTGATCAATCACGAAAATGATATATATTCCGCCACCGTTATAATACCTGTTCTGAATCCTTGAATCAATTCATCCACAAAAAGGATGAACTATCCCTCTGAAATCCGACAAACGACACGATTTTCTACAACACCTTCGAACCATTTGCCGTAAGCTTAAAAGTTGCACCTAGTTCCTCTGCTGCGCCACGACACATCATCATTCGACCCAGGAAAATTTCAAAATACTCATACATAGAGCAGATTTTCGTATCAATCTGCAGATTAAGCGCTATGACTTTTTTATCCATATTTATCTTAAGAGCTGCATCTGTTACTGCATAATTTACCCTGTCGTGTATATCAAAATTTTCTTTTGCCTTGTTCCTTACACGGTTTCTGCGCACATCGGTTTTATCTGCTATGATGAGTGCTGCTGAAATAGGATCCGTTGCCCCTCCGGTTGACTCATCATGATGTCCTATCGCAGACACAACCGTTATCCTATCCTTCAGACTCATATCTGTTTCTTTGAGTATCTCGTTTGCCAGTATTGCACCATATTCCGCATGACGGCTTCTGTTTACCACATTTCCGATATCATGCATAAATCCCGCGATTTTTACCATTTCAATATCAGATTCGCTGTAACCGAATTTCTTTAATATATATGCTGCTCTTTTGGCTACCATTGTGCAATGAGCTGCCGAATGGTCTGTAAAGCCCAATACTCCAAGGTTTTCATTCCCTTTCTTTAAACATTCACAGACCTCCTTATTCTTTTTTATCTCATCGTATGTCAAATTATTGCCTCCTGTTTTGTTACTTAATCATAAATTATAGTCTGCTTTTCATAAAAATATTCGTACATGTTTTGTAATCTTTATTTCTGCACTTATAAGCATAACAAATAATTGAAAATATATTGAGGTGGCTGTGTAAAATTTGTGGGAAATTTTCTATTTACTATTGATATATTTTGCATTGACATATTTTGTTGCATATTTTCCTCCTTTATGCATATATTTGACTAAAAAATATGCAGATACTCAATAAGTATCTGCACATTTTCTAAGTAATATTATGCATTAAAGGTTCAAAAGGTATTTTACCCTATCGTATAATAATATACGCTGTATATGCCGCATACATTAGCAGCATGATGATACCCTCGCCTCTTTTTATCTCACGCTTTGTCCATGCCATAATCCACACGATGAGCGAAAATACCACAAGCACTATAATATCTATGATATTTTCCTGTATGAATGCTATCGGGCTGATGGCTGATGCAATTCCGAGCACCATGAGTATGTTGAAAATGCATGAGCCGACTGCATTTCCGAGCGCCATATCGACCTCATTTTTTCTGGCTGCGACTATTGATGTCACAAGCTCCGGAAGTGATGTTCCGATAGATACGATGGTCAGTCCGACGAGTGTCTGGCTCATTCCAAGGTCAATCGCTATGCGGCTTGCACTGTCTACTACGACATCTCCGCCTACTGCGATGCCGACAGCTCCGATTAGGATGAAAATCACTGCTTTGGGCATTGATATAAGCGGTATCTCATCGACCTCCTCATCTGATGTCTGCCTGTTCTGTTTTAATGTGTGTCTGATAAGGTAGAAAATGTAGCCTGCAAAGCAGCCGAGCAGTATTATTCCGTCCACTCTGCCGAGTGTCATGCCGATTGTTCCCATGACAAGAAGTAAAATGGCACATATCATCGAAAATGGGAAATCCCTTTTTAATGATGCTCCGTCCACCACTACCGGTGTCATCAAAGCGCACACGCCGATTACTACCATAAGGTTAAATATGTTTGAGCCTGTCCGCGGAACGCCGCCAGTGTCTCCTCCGGGAACTCGCCCGCGCCGCTGCGGTGTGCCGAAATTGCCGTTTCGCCGGTGATAAACGGATTGTCGGTGGTGTATTGCTTCCGATTTTTCGGATTCGACCGATGATAAAATTGCGCGATGCCGACGATTGCGACAACCACTATGAGGCAGAGCAGCACCACTATAAACGGTGCATTATTGATGAAATTTTCCATGTTGAATCCTCCATTTTCTATTTTTTAAAAGCTTATAATTCCCAAGTGCTCAAGCAATATCTTTACTCCAATGAGTATGAGAATGATTCCTCCGGCTATCTCTGATTTCTTTTTATATTTATTGCCGAAAAAGTTTCCGACTATGACTCCGATGATTGAAAGCACAAAGGTGGTAAGTCCGATGATTGCAATAGCCCAGTAGATGTTTAAGTTGTCATAGGTAAATGCAAACATGATTCCGACTGCCAGCGCATCGATACTTGTCGCAATTGCAAGCAGAAGCATCTCCCCCTGATTAAGTGCCAGATCTTTTTGCCCGACCGCATCATCATCCTTTTCCTTTACTGCCTCATAAACCATCTTGCCACCGATAAATCCTAACAGGATGAATGCTATCCAGTGGTCAATGCTTGTGATGTACTTTTCAAAGCGTATGCCCAGCATATAGCCGATAAACGGCATGAGTGCCTGAAATCCTCCAAAATACAGGCCGATTGTCAGCGCCTGCTTTCTGTTTACCTTTGTCATTCCAAGTCCCTTGCAGATAGATACCGCAAAAGCGTCCATTGACAAACCTACTCCTATAAGCAGGATTTCAATAAATAGTACCATATTTTTCTCCCTTTTGCCTAGTGTGCGGCGATTAATTTCTCCCATATGAGTATATGAAATGAGTATATGATAGCTTCACATGTAGCTTCATATGAAAAAATGAGACCCTCGCATGCAGACACCAGACTTTATAAAGCTATTATTATATGGCTTATATAGCTTTATTGTGTGCCGCATATTTGAGTCTCATTCTTTAATGTTTGCCAGGTCTATTGACCGGTCTGTTGACAAACCACGTATATTTAAGAATACGCGAACTACTCCCTCAGAGGTAGTGTGTATTTAATTAATCGCCTTTGCTTTAAAAGACTATAGCAAAAGATATGATGTATGTCAACGTATTTTACCGCTAATTTTTGTACGGAGAGGCTAACTTTTTAAAATAATAGCAACTATCCGAAACATTTTTTATAAAACAAATTTTATGCAGACTTACAGCGAGAACTAATTATTCTAAAATTATGGTTGACACGAAAAACAACATGTGATATGTTTACTACGACAGACATAGTATGATACTCGTAGTACGTCACACGTAGTATTGAATAATTTTAACATGCCTGATGAAATAAACACTTGATACAGGAGGTGAACAATGGTTAATATAAGCAGCGATGTTATCCGCGGATACAACGATACCATCATACTCTACCTGCTTCTCGACAAACCATCCTACGGCTACGAGATTTCAAAGCAGATAAAGCTAATATCCGAGGAAAAATACGTCATAAAAGAAACAACTCTCTATTCTGCATTTACCCGCCTTGAGAAAAACGGTTATATCTCATCATTCTCTTCGAACGACAATGCAAGTGGAAAGCGCCGGACCTACTATCAGATTACGGATGCCGGCAGAGAGTACTACAGGCTCAAATGCGAGGAATGGAAGCTGACACTTGATGTAGTAAGCAAATTTATACGATTTTAAAGGAGACATTTTATGGAAACTATAAAGAATTATCTGGAAAATATGTTTTCGCACCTCCCGAATACCCCCGAGGTGCAAAAAGCCAAATATGAGCTCTATCAGATGATGGAGGATAAATACAACGAATTAATATCCGAGGGCAAATCCGATAACGAGGCCATAGGAATCGTCATATCAGAGTTTGGAAACCTTGACGAGCTCGCTGACTCACTCGGCATCAAGAGCTTTGTGGATCCCAGTCAGGCAATGCCTGCTGCCAAAACACTCTCCCGCGAGACTGCTGCCGCATTCCTCAGGGATTCGGCAAAACAAGCATATCTCACAGCGTTTGGAGTGCTGCTTTGCATCCTCGCAAGCCTTGGACCGATATTCAGCGAATA
>OGLB01001207.1_pt1 | contig 11518 bp, 9 predicted proteins | sample 1572551 | NCBI WGS metagenome assembly OGLB01 (sample SAMEA2582003, study PRJEB24529) | metagenome | biome: Human gut stool | place: China | collected 2011
GCCGAGCAACAAATCGTTTCCGAACCTTGCCCACGGATGATCCCCGTTAAAGGAATGTGTCAATGAACGGAACGACGGGTACTCCGATTTATCGTTTGCATACAGGACTTTGCCTCTGATATTACGGAAAATTATATCTCGTGCCCGCGTAGTGCAATTATCATAAAAGCAATTATATCTGTAAACCCGATTTTCCGGTAGATAATTTTGGTCTAACGCCACCACGACCGCATCTTTCTCCTCTTTTGTCAGATTAAGAACCTGCTGAACGACGTATCGGTTTTCGCGTTTATATTCATTATAGAAAAACTCAAACGGCACCACTCCCATTTCATAATCTGTAAGTCCGAAAATAAATCTAAGGATGAAATATTTTTGCCGAAAGGAGAACATTCCGTAATTCACGACAACATCGATGTTTTTTGCGTAATTGGTATATCTTATCGCTGTATGTCCGTAAAGGCTGTAAACCTCCGTTCCGGGCGAGCATGTAAGCAGACTGATTTCAACGGAATCATTGCAGCCTTCATGATACGTTTCGCCGTCACATCTTGCATAAACCTCACTTACATGCAGAAAGATTGCGCTTAAAAATAAAGCGATAAAAAAAAACTTAGGATGTTTCACGATGCAAAAATAAATGATATTTCTCATTTTACATACTATTAATTCCGTTTTTTTTGATAATTTTGCATGCTGTAAGCAGATTTCGGCAAGTGAATTTAATTATTGACATAGGTAATACTTGTTCCAAATTCGTATGTTTTGATGGTTTCAAGATCATTGAAGAGATACGTGCGGACAAAGGCGAAGAGTCGGTGTTATACGACTTTTGCAAAAAATATGCCTTTAATAAAGGTATATATTCAACCGTTACGGATTTAAGTCCCGAATTTTCCAAAATCATAGACACGCTGCCATTTCCCGTAATGAAGTTTTCAAGCGGGAAGACACGAATACCCATCAAGAACAACTACAAGACGCCCGAAACCTTGGGAGCCGACAGACTGGCTGCCGCCGTTGGAGCAAACTATCTCCAACCGTCCCGGGACATTCTTATCATCGACGTCGGAACATGTATCACCTTCGACTTCATTTCATCGGAAGGTATTTATGAAGGCGGCAACATCTCACTCGGTCCGACAATGCGTTTAAAGGCTCTTCACGAATACACATCGAAACTGCCGCTGGTGGAAAGAAAAGGCGTCATGACCGAAATTCTTGGCGACACCACGGAGACGGCTATCCGCAATGGAGTCATTCTGGGCATTAAGTATGAAATAGAAAGATATGTTGACGAATTTATGCAAAAATATCCTCAACTTTTTGTTTATTTAACTGGCGGCGTACATCTGAATTTGCATTATTCAGAAAAAATACCCATCTTTGCAAACGATTTTATTGTGCCGATAGGCCTTAACCGAATTTTAGAATACAACAATGAATTATTATAGAAAAGTATTAAGCGTAATTTTAATATCGTTTCTTGCAACATCGGCTTTCGCTCAAAGCGGAACAAACTCACCTTTCAGCCAATACGGATTAGGACAACTCAGCGACCAGACCAGCGGATTCAACCGCGGAATGAACGGTCTCGGAATGGCTTTCAGAGAGCACAATCAGGTAAATTATATAAATCCGGCATCTTATTCCGCAATGGACTCGCTTACATTCATCTTCGACATGGGACTGTCCGGACAGATAACCAACTTCAAAGAAGGCGGACGCAAGCTCAATGCCAACAATGCCGATTTCGAATATGCGGTTGCCGGTTTCCGGGCTTTCAAGAATGTCGGCGTAAGTTTCGGTATCATCCCATTCACCAACGTCGGTTACAATTACTCTACGACAGAAACTCTTAAAGAAGACCGCAACGTTTCTTACACAAACACATATTCGGGCAGCGGCGGCATCCATCAGGTTTTTGTGGGAGCCGGTTGGGAATTTATAAAAGGTTTTTCTTTCGGTGCCAACGTCTCATATCTTTGGGGCAACATTGACCGCTCTGTAACAAACAGTTACAGCGACGCTTACATTAACACACTGTCAAAATATTACAAGGCGACGGTCAACAGCTATAAACTTGACCTCGGCTTGCAATATACGGCAAACATCGACAAAAAGAACAACATTACCGTCGGAATTACTTACAGCTTCGGGCACAAGCTCAATTCCGACCCTGAATGTATGGTTATTTCGACCAACACTTCTACGGCTGTTGCCGACACATCATCTTATTCGGTCAAGAACGGTCTTGAAATACCTACTTCACTCGGAGCGGGCGTTGCATGGAATCATAACAACAAATTGAAACTGGGAGCTGACTTCCTATATCAGAAGTGGGGCGACATGAAATATCCGGTTTACAAGGTCAATAATAACGTCTCGACTTACGAGCTGACAGACAACTATTATTCTGACAGATATAAAGTGACATTCGGAGGCGAGTTCTGCAACAATGAAATGAGTCGCAGATTTTTTGACAGAGTAAGATATCGTGCCGGCGTATCATACGCCACACCTTATTTTAAAATAAACGGTCAGGACGGTCCGAAAGAGATCGGAGTAAGTGCCGGATTCGGCATCCCGATAGTAAACAATTACAACAACCGCTCAATCCTCAACATCTCGGGGCAGTGGGTTCATTCGGCAGCAAAAGGAATGTTGACAGAAAATACTTTCCGCATAAACATCGGCTTGACATTCAACGAACGCTGGTTTATGAAGTGGAAAGTTGACTGATTGGATGTAATCGCATATCACGGTGAAATTTCATTTATATCTTCCGATTTTAGCATTACTCTTTCTGACATCATGTCAGGAAGAGAAAAAACACACGGCACCCGCAATCTATCCCCGCGATTCGGTTGCCGTGATGACTTCTTTCGGAGTAAACACTCTCATTTCAGACTCAGGACTGATAAAATATCGCATCGTTACCGAAAGATGGGAAATCAACCAGGCTAAACAGCCGTCACGATGGACATTCGATAAAGGACTGTTTCTCGAACAGTTTGACGAGAAATTTCATATTGAAGCGTACATCCAATGCGACACCGCATATTATTTTGACCAAGAAAAACTTTGGGAATTGCGCGGACGTGTCCGCGTGCGCACTATCGACGGGATGCGTTTCGCAAGCCAAGAACTTTATTGGGATCAGAACAAGCACGAACTTTACAGCCACAAGTTCTCACGCCTCGTAACTCCTGACAGAGAGATGCAAGGAACATATTTTGTCAGCGATGAAAAGCTCACGCGCTATACGATAAGCAACTCGAAAGGCTCGTTCACGAAAGAAGATATGGCAAGTAGCGGCAACGACAGCATTCTTGCCGCTCCCGACACGGTCAAGGCAAAGAAGAGATTGCCGGTGATGCCTCACGCCAGAACAAAACCATAAAAACAATTATGGAACAAGTAAATTCATTTCCTGTCACAGGCATAATAATAACTCTTTTGTTCTCCGCTTTTTTCTCAGGCATGGAGATAGCCTTTGTTTCAAGCAACAGAATGTTGTTGGAGATGGACAAAGACAAACATGGAGTATCAAAGAAGGCGTTGGACATGTTTTACCGGCATTCCAACAACTTCGTCAGCACGTTGTTGGTAGGAAACAACATTGCTCTCGTCATTTACGGTATTCTTATCGCCAGACTGTTTGGCAATACCATCTTCCGAAACTTCGATGCGGCGTTTACGGTCCCGGCGGATACAATCATATCGACTTTGATCGTTCTTTTTACCGGCGAATTTCTGCCTAAGATACTTTCAAAGAGCAATCCCAACAAAATCCTTACGATTTTTGCCATCCCGGCTTTTATCTGCTACGTCGTTCTGTGGCCTGTTTCGCGTTTTTCGACATTCCTTTCTCACATTATCCTCCGGATACTCGGGATAAAGATTGAAAAAGAGAGCGCTGACGGCGAATTCTCAAAGGTCGACCTCGATTATCTTGTCCAATCAAGCATCGACAACGCCAGCGACGACGATAAAATCCGTGACGAAGTAAAGATTTTCCAAAACGCGCTCGACTTCTCCGATATAAAGGTACGAGATTGTATGATACCCCGCACCGAAATTTATGCGGTGGAAGAGAAATGCTCGCTGGATGAGCTGAAAAACATATTCATCGAGAGCGGCAAGTCTAAAATCGTCGTTTACAAAGAAGACATCGACCACATCGTGGGGTACATCCATTCGTCCGAGATGTTCAGCAGTCCTGACAACTGGTTCGGACATGTACGCAAGATGCCGTTTGTGCCGGAAACAATGTCGGCAAACAAACTCATGCGTATATTTATGCAACAGAAAAAGACATTGGGCGTGGTCATCGACGAATTCGGAGGAACGAGCGGCATAATCTCGTTGGAAGACCTTGTGGAAGAAATCTTCGGAGACATCGAGGACGAGCACGACAATTCCAACTATACGGCGTTGAAGGTTAACGACAACGAATATATCCTGTCGGCACGCCTCGAGATTGACAAGGTCAACGAAATGTTTGACCTGAATTTGCCTGAAAGCGAAGATTATATGACCGTCGGCGGTCTCATCCTGCACGAGTTCCAAAGTTTCCCGAAACTCAACGAAATCGTGACGATAGGACAATGGGAATTTAAAATAATCAAAAATAGATATTTGGCAGGTTTTACCATCGTTGTGTGTGTGTTGGCTCTCATAAGATTGATATTTCCGTCAGTAGCGGCAGATAAATCAACGGTAAAAGACAGGCAGGAAACAGTAGAAACGGTCGTTAATAAAGAAGTGAAAACTCAGGGAAGTAATTCAGATAAACAGGTCGCATCGTCGATGAAATCGACAAATATTTTTCCTGTTACTTCTTTTTTTGACGCCGACGGCAAAGAACGGAGAAACCGTATAAACAGTGTTCCGGGGTTCAGCAAGACTTTTCCAGACAATAACGACGTACAGCTTGAAGCCGCAAACAGACATGGTGTAAAGCCGGTGGAAAACCGCGAAGATGCTGAAAATCGTAAAAAAGAACTTGTCTTTGTAGGTTCAAATCCTTATTTTCATGTCGATAAGTTGCGTAGCAGCATTCCTTATCTTATTCCCAGAGCCGCAATGTTGTTGAATGATATAGGTCGTGCGTATTTCGACAGCCTGCAAATTAAAGGTATCCCGTTGCATCAGATAATCGTAACAAGCGTATTACGCTCGCGTGATGACATCAAAAAACTGCGCGGTCACAATGGTAACGCCACCGAAAATTCGTGTCATCTTTACGGCACGACATTCGATGTGTGTTACAATCGTTACAAAACAGTAAGCGATCCGGACGCTGCGCCACGTCGTGCCGTCCGCAACGACTCGTTGAAATGGGTGCTTAGCGAAGTGCTGAGAGATATGCGTGACAACGGTCGTTGTTACGTTAAATATGAAGTAAAACAAGGATGTTTCCATATTACAGTAAGGTAACAGATTCTTAAATGTAAATAAAAACGGGTGACGAGTGAACCGACAGGCAAGCCAATGAGCTTGTTTTCCGGCACACTCGTCACCCGTTTATTTTTGCGATGTAGAACTATGAGTTCATCGTCGCAAGGAATTCATCGTTATCATGAGTGCGTATCATTCTGTCATGAATTGTATTCATTGCCTCGATAGGATTCATGTCTGAGATATATTTACGCAAAATCCACATGCGGTCAAGCGTCATCTTATCCTGCAAAAGGTCATCGCGGCGCGTGCTTGACGCAACAAGATTGACAGACGGGAATATGCGCTTGTTGCTCAAACTGCGGTCAAGTTGCAGTTCCATGTTACCCGTTCCCTTAAACTCTTCAAAGATAACCTCATCCATTTTGCTGCCCGTATCGATAAGAGCCGTGGCAACAATAGTGAGCGATCCGCCACCTTCGATATTACGTGCGGCACCGAAGAAGCGTTTGGGCTTTTGTAAAGCGTTGGCGTCGACACCACCTGTGAGTACTTTTCCGCTTGCCGGAGCAACTGTATTATAAGCTCGCGCAAGACGCGTTATGGAGTCAAGGAATATCACGACGTCATGTCCGCATTCAACCATACGCTTTGCCTTCTCCAATACAATGCCTGCAATCTTGACGTGGCGCTCGGCAGGTTCATCGAAGGTAGACGCTATGACTTCGGCATTTACGGTGCGTGCCATATCCGTAACTTCCTCCGGACGTTCGTCGATCAGCAACATCATGAGATATGCTTCGGGGTGATTTGCGGCTATGGCGTTTGCAATGTCCTTCATTAGAATTGTCTTACCGGTCTTCGGTTGAGCCACAATCAACGCGCGTTGACCTTTTCCGATGGGCGAGAACAGGTCTACTATCCTTGTACTTAGATTGGTAGTAGAGCGTTCTCCGCACAATGTGAATTTCTCATCGGGGAAGAGTGGTGTTAAATGATCAAACGGGATACGGTCTCTTACTTCGGCAGGGTCACGTCCGTTGATTTTGTCAATGCTTGTGAGAGGGAAGTATTTCTCTCCGTCATGTGGCGGACGCACGTGGCAACTTACCACATCTCCCGTCTTCAATCCAAATCTTTTGATGTGTGCGATAGAGACGTAGATGTCGTCGGGTGATGAGAGATAGTTGTAATCGCTTGAACGAAGGAAACCATAACCGTCGGGCATTATTTCAAGAACACCGTTTGCCGTGATGATATCTTCAAAGTCAAACTGAGCCGGTTGGTCACTTTCAATCGGATTATTATACGCCACCGTGTTTATATCCATCGGTACCGTAGGGTTGTCAAACATGTCAAAATTAGGAGTAGCCATTTGATCTTCAATCGGAAGATCTATCACGGGAATGAAGTCCGTGCCATCTCCGGGGTCGCCTTCCCATACGCCGGCGGCAATGTTTTCGCGCTTTACGTCAGCTATTTCGTTGTGAGCGTTGACCTTGGCTTGCAACCGTGCAATCAAATCGGTGTGCCCTTCGTTCTCCGAATTTGCGTCATTCGATGTAAAATCGGCTTCGGGTATCACATCATCATTATTGTTTTCAGCAACCATTTCCTCGTTATTTACGGGTTGTTGTTCCTGCGGCTGCTCACTGATTTCATTATTCTTATCCGAAATTACAGGGTCACTGACAGGCGAAACGAGTTCTTCCGGTTTGACTTCCGGCGTCTCCGCACTTGTCATTGTCTGATCTGCAATGAGTTGTTCAGGCATTTCCGTTGCAACTGATTTAGCTTTTGCTCGTGTTCTTTTCTGTGCTTTTGCCGGAGCGGCAACAGGTTCATCGTTGAACAGAGAAGGCATTTCAGGCTGCACCTTGTTCTTTTTAAGGTCAAAGTTCTCGCCATCCTTGCCGCTCACGGAGTAGACGCGGTCGGTATCTTTCTTTACGATGCGAACTCTACGACGTTTTGTTCCAAGCGGGTTTTTCGTGCCTTCTACTTCTGCCTGCTTGTCCAAAATAGAGTAAATAATGTCTTCCTGATTGTCTCCGGACTTGATGGCAGCACCCATTTCGTTTGCAATATTTTCAAGTTCGGCGATATTTTTAGATAATAATTCGTCTTTGCTATACATAAAAGAGATGTATGTAATAAATTTAAATGATTGAATTCGTTTCACGAACGGAAACGAAAGGTTGATTTAATAATTTGATGCAAAAGTAATAATTTATGTTGAAGAAACGTAATAAGACAGAAAGAGAATGTGTCGTTTTAACCAAAATTTAACATTTAAGACTCTATTTCAGACAGCTCGAGCCATCTCATTTCTTTTTCTTCAAGTTCGTCCTTTATAGCCGGAAGTCGTCTGCTTTTCTCTGTAAGTTCATCAACTGACAGAGTACCGCTGCAAAGTCGTTCTTCAATCAACTTTTGTTCTGCTTCCAAAGCGGCTATATCTTTCTCCAAAGCAGCAAACTCCATCCTTTCTTTATAGGTCATACGCCTGCGCTCCGGAGCACGTTTTTCTCTTGGTCTTGCATCTTTTTTCGCTGTTTTTTCTTCTTCTTTGCTCTTTAATGATTTCCATTCCCGGTATTGAGTATAATTCCCCGGGAAGTCATCAACGACGCCGTTGCCTTTGAAAACAAGAAGATGATCCACAACCTTATCCATGAAATAACGGTCGTGGCTGACAATGATAACACATCCGGGGAAGTCTGCCAAATAGTCTTCGAATATCCTTAGAGTCTGTATATCAAGGTCGTTCGTCGGCTCGTCAAGGACAAGGAAGTTCGGACTTTTCATCAAGACGGTACACAGATACAGTTTGCGCTTCTCGCCACCGCTGAGTTTGTAAACGTAATCATGCTGCTGTTCAGGCATGAAGAGGAAGTGTTGCAGGAACTGGGACGCCGTAAGATGCTTTCCGCCGCCCATGTCTATGTAGTCCGCAATTTCGCGTACCACATCGATAACCTTCTTTTCTTCGTCGAACGCCATGCCTTCTTGCGAGAAATAACCGAACTTAACGGTGGAACCGATATCGAAACGTCCACTATCAGGATGTTCCAAACCGAGTAACATTTTGATAAATGTGCTCTTTCCCGTGCCGTTGTTTCCAACGATACCCATCTTCTCGTAACGGGCAAAATTGTAGTAGAAGTCGTGCAGCATTACCTTGTCCGGCGCCCAACTCTTCGAGATATATTGGCATTCGAATATCTTGCTGCCAATGTAAATGTTTTTCGATTTAAGCCTTACCTGCCGTTCTTCAATACGTTGCTTTGCTACTTTTTCGAGTTCAAAGAATGCGTCTTCGCGATAGCGTGCTTTATGCCCGCGTGCCTGTGGCATACGTCTCATCCATTCAAGCTCCTTCCGATACAGGTTGTTTGCACGCGCGATTTCCGCCCGTGTGTTGTCAATGCGTTCCTGACGCTTTTCAAGATAGTAACTGTAATTGCCTCGATAAGTATAGACCGTGCGGTCATCGAGCTCCAAGATTATCGAACATACCCGGTCGAGGAAGAACCGATCGTGAGTTACCATTAACAAAGTCTTGTTGCCACGGGAGAGAAAACCTTCGAGCCATTCAATCATTTCGAGATCAAGATGGTTGGTCGGCTCGTCGAGTATAAGCATGTCCGGCTCGGTAATAAGTACGTTGGCGAGTGCCACACGTCTCTGTTGACCGCCGCTAAGCGTGCCCATTGTCTGACCAAGGTCGTTTATTTTCAGTTGAGTCAGTATCTGTTTGGCACGCAAGATGCGCTCTTCGTTGCCTTCATGATTGAAACATGCGTCGAGAACGGTGTCTTCGGGATTGAACATCGGAGTCTGTTCGAGATAACCGACCCTTATGCCACGGCGGTAAACGATGTTGCCTTCGTCATATCCCTCTTTGCCGGTGAGGATCGAGAGCAGGGTCGACTTTCCCGTGCCGTTACGTGCAACGAGACCTATCTTCTGTCCTTCGGCTATGCTGAATGAAATGTCTTCAAACAAAGTTCGTGTGCCGAATGATTTTGTAAGATGCTGAACGTCAAGATAACATACTTGACTGCTGTTGCCCGAGCGCGGTGTGTTTTTCTGTGCCTGTTTGCCTTTTACCTCATTAACCATTATAAAGTATGCTTTAATCGGTCTGTATCCGTTTTTATGCGTCTAACTCTTTGTTGATGTTTTCGATGTAATCGAGAATTTCGTCCCTTCCCGTTTTCGTTTCGCTGCTTGATATAAAATAAGGTGGAAGTTCCTCCCATGTCTCTTTCAGTGTGTTCATATACGCCTCGGCAGCAGGTTTAACTTTTGACGTACTCAGTTTGTCGGCTTTTGTGAATATTATCGAGAACGGAATATTACTTTGTCCGAGCCAGTTGATAAATTCGACATCAATCTTTTGCGGGCTGTGCCTTATGTCAATCAATACAAACACATTAACGAGCTGTTCACGTTGAAGGATGTACGACGTTATCATCTGTTCCAACTTATTCTGTACCGTCTTTGACCTCTTTGCAAAGCCGTAACCCGGCAGGTCGACAAGATACCACTCATTGTTGATTATGAAATGATTGATAAGTAGCGTCTTACCGGGTGTTGCCGAGGTCTTCGCGAGGTTTTTATGGTTGCAGAGCATGTTGATAAGGCTGGACTTTCCTACATTACTTCTGCCTATAAAAGCATACTCGTGTTTTGTGTCTTTGGGGCACATGCTCACGTTCGGACTGCTTATTGAGTATTCCGATTTTTTTATTTCCATTGTTATTTGATTTTTGTTACGTTGAAGAAATAAAATCTTTGCGTAATAAATATTATGCAAAGATAGTGCAAACCGAGAGAAGAATAAAACAAACTTGTTTGTTTTTTATTCCGAGGTGCAGCCTATCTTCGCTTTATTTATGTTGCAAAGATAATCAACATATTACAAACTGCAAAATTTTTAGTAATAAAAATAGCATTTTAATCTTACTTTGATGATTTATGTTCTAAATTGTACAAATTCGACGTAATTTAACGTGAGTTCGATTAAACCTATCAGGACAAACAAACCATCTCATTTATCCTACAATCTCGACATAATTCCCTTCGGGGTCGGCAACGGCACTTTCATAATATCCGTCGCCGGTGGTTCTCGGTTCGCTCAGAATGACATATCCGTCGCCCCTCAGCCGCTCGGTCAGTGCATCGACGGCGTCCTTGCCTCCTACGGAGATAGCAAGATGTGCCAGTCCTTTCATGTTTCCTCGATTTTCCGGACTGTCCATCCCCGGAAAATTCATTAGCTCAATACGTGATTTTTCGCCCTCGAAAGACAAGAAATATGACGAGAAACCTCGATTTGAATTCACTTATTTGTCGTTGCTCACCATGCCGAAATACTTGATGTAAAACGAACGGAGAAGTTCAATATTTTCAGCCCAAATCGCTATGTGATCTATTCTCATGTTATTTTATTTATTAATGTATCCGTAAATTATCAACATGCCAAAGGCATGTCCGTACATCACAAATATACATTGTTTATTAGATGGATACAAGAAATTTGTGTCACAATTTGTCGTTAAAAATAAAAACATTAGGATGGGTATATGCGGATTTTGAAATTTTGGTAATAATTCCTTACATGACTTTTTCAAAAATGCGGTAAAAAATCAGGACAAACAAAATTTGTAATTTAGAAAACGATATGTATATAAAAGTTAAACAAATCACTCATTTAAGCCAGAAAATTAACTTTGCTTTACATTTAAACAACAAAAATCGACCGTTTTTCTGCTGAAACATACCAATTTTGAATTGTAACGGAGGCACTTTTGCGAGGTAAAAGTGCCTCCGTTACAATGTAAAAGTGCCACTTTTACATTTTCAAAGCAACTCCATTACAGTATAAAACGACTTAAAGCGTTGAAACACAACACTTTAAGCAAAACATGTGATTTTTCGCGATTTTTCCTCCAAACGACGGTTTGCTCACGAGAATTAAAATCTACGGACGTCAACTGACAAAAAATTGTCAAAATGTTTTACTTTAATAAATGAAGAATGAAAGTTACCAAGTTAACCTGCATTATTCATAGGCTTTCGTTACGAGAGTTCCAAATGTCTGTGCGTC
>OGLB01001212.1_pt1 | contig 11491 bp, 10 predicted proteins | sample 1572551 | NCBI WGS metagenome assembly OGLB01 (sample SAMEA2582003, study PRJEB24529) | metagenome | biome: Human gut stool | place: China | collected 2011
TGATAATACTCAGCCACCTTATCAGGCTCGATCATGCCTGTAAATATCACACTCTCTGAGATTCCAAGCGCTCTTACCTGTTCCTCTACCTCCGCCCTATATGGTCCGTCTCCAACTATCATGAGGATTGTACCATACCCGTGCACTCTCTTCTGGCATCTAAGTATCTCCTGGATATTCTTCTCCTTCGCCAATCTGCCAACATAGAGAAGAACTGTCTGGTCATCACTGAGTCCGTACTGCTCTCTGATTCTGTGTCTGCTGTCCGTTCCAATGTATTTTCCGAATTTATTCATGTCGATTCCAGAGGGGATCACCTCAACAGGACATAACACATCATACTTTTCAAGCACATCCTCTATCTTCCTGCTTGGTGCTATCATGGCATCGACCCTCGATGATAACATCCTGGTAAGTTTCTGCACAACTTTGCGTCCCCACGCTGCATTTGGCGAAAAGTAATGAGTGTAATCCTCGTATATCGTGTGGTATGTGTGCACTATCGGCGCATTTGTCTCATCTGCTATCTTCTTCGCCATGAAGAAGGTTGAGAACTCGCATTGGGAATGTATGACATCTGGTTTCCATTCTATGAGTTTGTCTATGACCGCCTTGATAACAGGCATCTTAAGCCTCGCCTCCGGATAAATCTTTCCGGCACCTACTGACGCCGCATATATCACATCTCCAACTATATATGTGTGGTGATTTCTCGAGAGTGTAAGTATCTTTACCTCATGTCCTCTTTTCTTAAGTTCATTTGACAGATTTACAACCGATGTCACAACTCCATTTATAACAGGTTCATACCAGTCCGTAGTAATAAGTATCTTCATGATCTATCGTCTCCTTCTATTTCAGGCGGCTTTCATTCTGTCCATCACCACCTGCACCTTATCCTCATATCAACTACTTTCTGGTTATTACTCTGCCATACACTTATAAATTTTCGTTGTAACAAATCTAAATATTATATAAATTGTATCTATGGGCACCCCAAAAATGTATCTACGGTCCCCCCATAAACGGATAGTTATCTGTCATTGATTGATTATCAGTTTCACAAAAGTTTCTCGGATATTCCTGGGTGAATTTCTTGACAATTTATTTAGAAAACTCCTTGCATTTTTTCCAGAATCTTCTTATACTATTATGGCAGTGTTGATAAACACACTCGGTGCGTGGCTCAGCTTGGTAGAGCGCTTCGTTCGGGACGAAGAGGTCGCGTGTTCGAATCACGTCATTCCGACTGACTTTTAAAAAACCTGCAAGCCTTGTGAATCAAGGTTTGCAGGTTTTTTGTGTGTCGTATTTTATACGTATATTATACTGTCTCACTCCATTGCCTGTATTCATCCAGTCTCTTGATATAACCTGAAAATTCCGGAACAGTAAAATCCAGTTCTTTATATCTGACCGGATAAATAATTCCCTTATTAATTAATTGTGCCCGTGTAGTTGAAATTGAATTGACATTCTTATGCAAATTCTTTGCAACATTCGAAATTGTACAAGGCAACTCCCCACATCTTACCATTGCAAAAATAAACTTTTTATCGCTCTCTGCACATCTCTCATATCGTGACCGGAAAAAACCTGTATCCAGCCTGTCAAAAAATTCACCTATACACTTCTCCACATGTTCTGCCCGAATTGTTGTCTCGTCTGTCCTCTTATATATGATCTGACATAACTGCTGTATAAAAAAAGGATATCCTTTTGTAACTGCAACAATTTTCTCGATCGCATCCTCAGAATATGTGACATTTAACTGTCTTACCGGTTCCTCAATTGCTTTCTTTGACTGCTCATATGACAATGATCCAATCTCTTTATATAAAAATAATCTTTCTGAATACGATTTTTCATTTGACAACATCTTATATATCTTTGGCAATCCGGCTCCTATGATCATAACTGGATAACCAAGCTGATTTGTGCGATGTAAAGCAGCGATCAATGCCCCTAATTCATTTTGTTTCATGTACTGTATCTCATCAACAAAAAAACAGATTGGTATTTCACTCTTATATGCGGTTTCACCAATTGTAGTGAATACTTCTGTCAAACTTTGTGTCAAATTATTCGACATATATAGTTCTTTCTCCTGCAAGGAAACAGAAAATGTACTTTCATTGGGATTAAATGAAATAACAAGAGATTTAATTGCATCCAATGGCTTCTGCACTAAATGTTTAAATCTCTCTTTTGTGCTCACTTTACGCAAAAATGCCTGTGAACATTATGCCAGCTGTGAAATAAAATCGTTTCGTTCCTCTACTTCAATATGCCTGCAAAATATATCTTTGTCTTCTGCTATCGTCTGTAATTTATTAATAAGAACTGTTTTTCCTACTCCACGTAATCCACTAAAAATAAGGGATTGCATTGGAATATTCAGCTTTAATGCTTCAAACATCTCTTCGACACTTTTGATGTCTTCATCTCTTCCTGCAATATACATCGGCATTAATCCGGCACCCGGTCTATATGGATTTATCTTTACCATCTCCATCACCTCCAGTTAAATTCTATCGCTCTGTAACACTCATGTCAATTATTTTGCGCTTTCTACTGCAAATATTATCCGATATGTACCTATAAATTTTTAAATACTTATATACCATTTTCTTACCATACTCATAAAATTTAACAAAAAATTCATAATATAAAAGCAATTTCCGGCTGTTTTGCTGCTGGCTATATGCTATAATAATCGGACAAGTGAAAAAAGGAGACGATACTATGAAGAATATAGAATTATCAGCCTGCGAAGAAATGATAATGACAATTATCTGGAACAGTGAGGCTGAATTAGATTTAGCAGCAGTCATGACTCAGACAAACGAGCGCTATCATACTGCCTGGAAACCACAGACAGTATCTACTTTTCTTGCAAGAGCTAAGAAAAAAGGCTTTCTGGCTTCTTATCAGAAAGGACGTTACTCTTACTATCAACCACTTGTGAGCAAAGAGGAATACCGCAAAATGAAGCTTCTCGCCCTGTTGACCCAGTTCTATGATAACGATAGGGAAGCTATGAAGAAAGATATAATGGCATGAAAAAAACAGTTCTAATTACCGGTGCGTCACGTGGTATCGGACGTGCAATCGCTGTTGCTTTTGCAAAAGCAGGTTATAACCTTGTCATCACCTGCTCCAAAAGTGAAACAGAACTTTTACATTTAAAAAACGATCTGGAAAGAGACTATTCCGTAGATGTCCTTGCAAGTATTGGTGACATCTCTGATTTCGAATATGTGACACAGCTTTTTTCACATATTGAGCAGCGTTTTCACGGTGTCGATGTGTTAGTCAACAATGCCGGGATCTCATATGTCGGTCTGCTAACTGACATGACGATCGATGAATGGAATCATATTCTGGGTGTGAATCTCACTTCCGTATTTTCCACCTGTAAACTGGCGATTCCTCATATGCTTTCCAGAAAATCCGGAAAAATCATTAATATTTCCTCTGTCTGGGGAAATGTTGGAGCATCCTGTGAAGTAGCCTATTCCGCCTGCAAGGGAGGAATGAATTCTTTTACCAGAGGTCTTGCCAAGGAACTTGCACCAAGCAATATCCAGGTAAACGCCATTGCATGCGGCTGCATCGACACACAGATGAATGCATGCTTTTCCGAAGAAGAACGTGCTGCATTAACAGATGAAATTCCAGCCGGAAGATTCGGAATGCCGGAGGAGGTTGCCTCCCTTGTTCTGACGCTTGCCGAAGGAAATGAATATCTGACAGGTCAAATCATAACATTAGACGGTGGCTGGATTTAGCCATCGTCTTTTTTCTTAGATTTTAAGAATAAATTCAGAAAATCGGTACTTTCCAATATTTACCAGTCAAGTGAGCTAAAATCCTTTTAATTTAACGAAAAGGAGCTCTCACTAATGAAAATTCAAGAAGAACGTGTACTCTTATTAATGGAGGAAAACGGAATCACACAGCGAAAAATGGCACAGGATCTCGCCATTTCCCCAACCACGCTGAATGGGTATCTGCATGGCAAATATCTTCATGTTCCGGATGATGTGATACGCGAAATTGCTGACTATCTGCAGGTTTCCGTCGACTATATAACAGACCGGTCGGCACTGCTTCAGATTGGGAACGGGATCCACGACAAAGAGGAAGCGGTGGTTTTTGATAATTATCGTCATCTGCGTCCTTCTGACAAAAAAATCGCAGCCGACCTTATCAGCCAGCTGCTTAAAAATAATTATGAGGATTCCAGCAAAGCATAATCCTGTTTACTAGCTTTCCTCTGCCGTCAGGATTATAACTGTTCTCGGCGGAACTTTTAATGATTTTTTATAATAAAACTCTGTCTGTTCTTCCACATTTTTTCCATCTTCATATGGAAGGAATGTGTTGACACAGACTTTCCACTGCATGCCCATTGGAAGCTCCGGAAGCTGCATAATCAGTGTTTCCCAATATGCATTCATACAATAGAACACAATATCATCACGGATATCATTCTCATCTCTCCCTGCATACATAATACCGATCAGCCGGCTGTTATTATCTGTACCGCCATTCCATGGGAAACCATTGTGGATACTGATCTCCGGCAGTTTACATGCCGCCGGTTTTGTAGTCTTACGCAGGATCGCATTATCTTTCCGCAGGCGGATCATATAGCGGAAGAAATCGTGGATTTCTTTGTATTCTTCCAGTCGGTTCCAATCCAGCCAAGATGTGATATTATCCTGACAGTAAGAGTTGTTATTTCCAAACTGTGTATTGCAGAATTCATCTCCTGCAAAAAACATCGCCGGTCCGCGGCTGCACATCAATGTTGCAAACGCATTTTTTACCATGCGGCGGCGCAATCCCTCGATTTCCGGATCGTCTGTTGCTCCTTCTGTTCCACAGTTCCAGCTGTTTCCATTGTTATCGCCGTCTGTATTTCCCCAGCCGTTTTTCTCGTTGTGTTTCATATTATAAGAATACAGATCATATAAAGTAAATCCATCGTGACAGGTCAGGAAATTCACGGATGCACTGATTCCGCGGTGTGCCGGATCGTATAGGTCTCTTGATCCTGTAATTCGTGTGATCGCTGTACCCGCCATGCCGCCATCGCCCTTCAAAAAGCGGCGCATGTCATCACGGTATCTTCCATTCCACTCTGCCCAACGGTTCCAGGATGGGAAACTGCCCACCTGATATAAACCACCGGCATCCCATGCCTCGGCGATCAGCTTTGCTTTTGCGAGAATCGGATCGCATGCAAGTCCCTGTAAAATAGGTGGATTTTCCATCGGTGCACCATTCTGGTCTCTGCTTAAAATAGATGCAAGGTCAAACCGGAATCCATCCACCCTGTAATTGATGACCCAGTATCTCAGACAGTCAATGATAAATTTACGCACGATCGGATGATTACAGTTCATGACATTTCCGCATCCACTAAAGTTGTAGTAATATCCATCCGGTGTCAGCATATAGTAGATATTATTGTCAATTCCTTTAAAGGAAAAACATGGTCCCTTCTCATTTCCCTCCGCTGTATGGTTAAATACAACGTCCAAAATAACCTCTATTCCATTTTCCTTCAGTTCATAGATCAGATTCTTTAACTCATCACCCTCATGGTTGTGTTCCACCACTGAAGTATAACTTGTGTTGGGTGCAAAAAAACAGACTGTGTTGTATCCCCAGTAATTATACAGACGTTCTCCGTCCACCACACGGGTGTCTTCCATCTCATCAAACTCAAAAACAGGCATCAGCTCCACTGCATTGATCCCGAGATCTTTCAGATAAGGGATCTTTTCCCTCAAGCCCTCAAAAGTACCTGGTGCTTTCACGCCGGAGGATGCATCTCTTGTGAAACCACGCACATGCATTTCATAAATGACCAGATCTTCAAACGGATGATTCAGAAAACAGCTCTTTTCCCAATCAAAATTATTTTCCACTACCCGGGCATGGTATACAAAGTCTTTTCCACCTTCCGGGCGCTCTCCCCAGTGTCTCTGCCCTGTCACTGCCCGGGCGTATGGATCAAGCAGGATATTGTCTTTATGAAACCGCAGTCCTTTTTTTTCATCATATGGTCCATCCAGCTGGAACGCATATTCAAACTCTTCGATATTTAACCCAAATACCAGCATGGAATATGTGCTTCCAATACAGTAAGTTTCCGGATAACGTATTTTTGCAAATGGCTCCTGTTCTTTCGGGCGGAACAATAACAGTGTACATCCGGTCGCTCCCATGGAATGGATGGTAAAACTGACTCCATTCGCCGCCTGCGCCGCACCATTCCTGTCATAAAATCCGGGCCGCACCTTATATCCTGAAATTTCATCCAGCGGCTGAAGTTTATCACCCCTGTGTGGTTTATGATCAAAGTTCATCTGTTTTCACCTCATTTTCTTCTGCTCTATGGTAACGCATTCTGACACTCTGCATGCTTCACAGCATGCATCGCTTTTAATTATATTCTTATTATACTCGAAATACTTGATTTTACAATTTTTGTATACTACATTATATTTAAAATAATCAAAAAGGAGCATGGTTTTCCATAAAACACATGGAATGAACCAACCATTATTTTCAATGCGCACTTTATATGTATCCAGAACCCCCGCAGACTCTTCTGTCTATCCGACCATCAGCGCGGCACTTGATGCCATTCCGATGGATCTTAATGAACCGGCCTGCATTTATCTTGCACCCGGCATTTACCATGAAAAAATAACTATCAATAAACCATATCTGACGATCCTCGGCACTGGCAAGTCAAATAAAGATGTCGTCCTGACTTATGATGATTACGCCCTTGCTCCCATGGCTGATATTGGAAAACTCGGAACTTTCCGCTCCTACTCTGTTTTCATTGATACGCATGACGTCACACTGCAAAATCTCACAATTGAAAATGCATCGGGCGATTCTCTCACACACGGACAGGCAATCGCGCTCTATGCCGATGGTGACCGGCTTGTGATTGATTCCTGCCGTCTGATTGGACATCAGGATACCCTTTTCACCGGACCGCTTCCGCCAAAAGAGATCGAGCCTGACGGTTTTATCGGTCCAAAACAATTTGCCCCAAGGATCAACGGCAGACAATATTATAAGAACTGTTATATTTGTGGCGACATTGATTTTATTTTTGGAAGTGCCACTGCTTATTTTGAAAGCTGCGTGATAGAATCCCTGTGTCGTACTACAAATGTAAATGGCATTCAGGGCTACATTACTGCCGCCTCCACACCGGAAAGTCAGGAATACGGATATGTATTTTCCAACTGTAAACTTATCTCAAAAAACTGTCCTCCAAATTCTGTCTATCTCGGAAGGCCATGGCGCAATTATGCTAAAACCGTGTTTCTTGAATGTGCATTGGGAAATCATATTCATGAATGCGGTTTTCATGACTGGAAGAAAGAGGATGCACGAAATACGGTTTTGTACGCAGAATATAGAAATTACCCCGCATCCAGCGCAGACACACCATCCAATAACCGTTCCCTAAACGATGATATCCACTGTATTGACGGCAGATGCATACCTTATCCACACCGGGCAGAATATGTCTGTGAATTAGATGCCGTACAGGCAGAACATTTTTCCAAAGAGAATGTGCTTTCCGGGGCAGATCACTGGAATCCATGACGTTCTCACAGATGGTTACAGTTCGCTCGTGCCTCGTTCCAGTAACCACAGATGTGGAGAGCTTTGGAACAGTTTGCAGATTATCATTGTTTTCTTTTCAGAAAAATGGTAATATAAAGTCAATATTTCACTGGTGTGTTACCAGCGATCACAAATGCAGATGAAAAAGAACTATACTTGTCAATAACTTGAGGAGGGTATCATACATGGAAGAAAAGATTTATAAAACAATGAGTTCCACAGGTGCTGCAAATCTTGCAATCGGGATCTGCGTTCTTGTTGGCGGAATTGTTTCCGGAATCCTTTTGATCGTAAACGGTGCAAGATTATTAAAACACAAAGGAAAAATTATGTTTTAATGGTATCTTTCCAAAAAGGAGAGAATGTATCCCTTTAAAGGGACACTTTCTCTCCTTTTTTCTTGCAATAAGTCAGCCTATTTTACGAATTCCTCAATCACACAGGAATGTTCCTTTGTCTTCACATCATAATTAATCCCGACAAGCAACAGATTTCCCAGATAATCTTCCAGACTTTGGCAGTATTCTTTCTCTTTGATCTGGCTGATCGCACCGGCTGCGCTCTTATCACATTTTAATTCGACCACAAGGGCCGGTTTCTCCGGGTATTTTTTTCTTGGAATATATACCATATCTGCGAATCCTTTTCCCCCTGCCAGTTCACGATGCACAGTATAAAAATTTCTTGCAGCGTATAATGCCAGCGAGATTGTATAGCTTAATGCATTTTCGTCATTATACTGAATATGTGACGTCTCAAAATGAGCCTGTCTGATTCCTTCTGCAACCTGTTCCGGTCTTCTCTGCCAGATGGCATTCAATATGTCTGCGGAATTTTTCAGTGCCTGTGATACTTCTCCCCAGTCAGACACAGACACCGCATTCACATACTCACTTCTTATTTCATTATTTGGAATAAACACACATTTTTCATTCGAGTCATACCCCAGATAGCCTAGATGGATCAACAGTGTCAGGACATCATCCTCGGTGCGGAAAGTCGTCATATCGTTTGTAAAACTGCCCGTATTCACCGGTACTTTTTCCCCGGCGATCATGCTTAACACATCATCTTTCAGTCCGTCAAAGTTCATATCAATGTAAAACTGTAACGCTTCAAATGTTTCTGTCTGATTCCAGTAATTTTCTATTTTTTCAAAACGCATACAGTTCACAACCGATCTCGGACTGTAAATGGATTTCTCTTTTTCAAAGGAATAACCATCATACCAGCTTTTCACCTCTGACATGTCTGCTTTATATTGTCTGCACAATGCTTCTACTTCTGTTTCCGTGAATCCCACATAAGATGCAAGTGGTCCGGGACTGATCATGGAAAATTCATCAAACATATTTAACGCAGAATGCGTCCCATACTTCTTGATTGGCAAGATTCCTGTCATATAGGCAAGGTGAATGTATCCTTTATCTTTTAGCAGATCTCTCAGAAAATCAAGGTATTTCTCCTGCGCTTCCTTGTCCTGCTTGTATTCCCTGAAAATACAGTCCCATTCATCAATAATCACTACGAACGGAATCTTCTTCTCTCTGTAAATATCCTGCATGGATTCCACAAGGTCTGTATCGTCAAAATAATCCACATCCGGATGCTCTGCTTTCAGTTCCCGGATCACCAGCTTTTTGATCCGGTCGATCAGCTTGTCAACATCACCGGTTCTGCTTAAGAATTCCTGCATATTCAAAAAAATAGTATCGTACTGATTTAAATGCTTTTTAAATCCGCTCTCTTTTGAAATTTCCAATCCTTCAAACAGTTTTTCCGAATCACATTCTCTGCTATAATATGCGGACAACATGTTAGCTGCCATTGATTTTCCAAAACGTCTCGGTCTGCTGACACAGATGTATCTCTGCATTGTGTTGATCACATGGTTACAATACCCGATCAAACCTGTTTTATCCACATAGATTTCGGAATGAACCATCTTATAGAACATGTCATTTCCCGGATTCAGATAATTTCCCATGAGGTCCTCCTGCTTTTCTATTATCGGCTGACGTTCACTATATGTTCCCCGTCACTGCCTGCCCGGCATTGCCTGTCATATTTTCGTTGCTTATTATGTTTATTGTAACGCTTTTGTAAGAAATACAAAAGAGCTTTTAAAATTTCTTTTTCGCATAAATAAGCATATAGATAACTCCAACACCCCAGAACAGAATCGCCACCCCACTTTTTCTCTCTGATTTTTGGTTCATTATAAAGGGTGTAGTGACTATAATGTCAATGATTTTTGCACAAAATAAAAATATCTGACCGAAAATATAATTTCTCGCCAGATATTTTCATTTATGAAATATTATGTTCCATACAATACTTTTCTACTAACTCTATAAATTCTCCTGCAACTGCAATCTGCCGCTCTGATTCTTCTTTACTTGCAATATAAAAATCATCATAATCACTGGCATGCCGTATCTCTTCTGCCTCACCGATTTTTCTACCCACTTCTCGCGGAAAAATCTCTGTCTTAACATAATCTTTATTGAAATTGGCAATTGCATCTTTATGACGTTTAAATGCCCTTCCATCTAATGCATGAACTGCATTTATCGCATGAAAAATTGCATAATAGGCTCTGTTATTTGCGCCTTTATATTCACCTGCATTTAATAATATCTTTGCAGACTTCAGATCAGATTTTGCCGTCTCTATACGATATGACACAAGGTCTTTTCTTGTCCCTATCTTCTCATTATACTGCTCCATACAAAACCACTCCCTCCTTGTTCACATTTTCATAAAATGGATAATTAACAACCCATTTTTTAAAATGGCTCTCACTCTTCGCAATCGGTTTTATATCGATATCATTATCTAAATTGAAATCATAAGTCATATAGGAAAGTTCCTTGCTGTACTTCTTCAAATCTAAATCTGACAAATCTAACAATATCATAATATCTACGTCTGAGTCTGGTCTGAAATCTCCTCTGGCATAGGACCCATACAGAATAATCTTTGATAAATGTGTACCGTATATTTTTTTTATTTCTGAAATATAAGTTTGCAATAATCCGTTCATTTTTTGTGGCATAATTGTTACTCCTTTCCAGAATTATTTCACATTTCTCTCTCTATTATATCCTCTGATTCTTTATTCCACAATATTCTTTACGATTTCTTCCTGATCCCACTCACAATCGCATAAAATGCCGGGAATAATACACCGACTACCGGCCAGATGATCCATGTTCTGTCCCAGTCATTAGTTGTAAAGCTCCATGCAAGATAGATGGCTGTGGCAATTAGCTAGTAAACAGTTACCGGGCCAGACATCTTTTTGTTTTCATGTTTTTTCTGTCTGGTGTAATCTTCTTCCTCCAGAAGCTGGTTCACCGCATTCATTTTGGCAGCACTTCGCACAATAAAATAGGTTCCGATTGCAACAAGCGTTAAAAGCATGCATACTGCTGAAACCATGTAAAAATCACTTTCAGATACCGCAAGTGTTCCAAATAAAGGAATCACAGAGCATATGCAGCATGTAATTCCGATGACAAGCTGAGTCACATACGGACTGTGATAAGCATCTCTTTTTTCCTTCACCATGCCGCTTACTCCATAGGCAGTCTCTATGTCTTCCTTTTCCATAAATTCATATTTCTTTGTTTTCATACCACAAAGAATAAAAATCGTTACTGCAATTGCAATTAAAACAATCAAAACACAGATTCCTATTCCAGCCGCTGCATTTTCACTGATATGATAATCTGGCATCTCACTCATTGACCCAAGCATTAATAAGACAATTGGAGATAAAATGCACAGCATCGTAGCAAAGGCTGTTTTTCCTGCC
>OGLB01001214.1_pt1 | contig 11471 bp, 11 predicted proteins | sample 1572551 | NCBI WGS metagenome assembly OGLB01 (sample SAMEA2582003, study PRJEB24529) | metagenome | biome: Human gut stool | place: China | collected 2011
ATGCTCTCTTTTCTTAGCCGAGATGAAGATCGATTGCACGTTTTCGGGAAGGTCGGTCGGTTTAAACTGGCGATCGGTGAGCAGGTCGGCTTTGTTGAAAACGAGGATCAGCTGTTTACCTTCCGAGCGAGGTAGTATCTTTTCGGATAATTGGGCGATCTGCAAAGAAGCATCGGCTGCATCTATCATCCAAAGGACAATGTCTGCTTGGTCAAGCTTCTGGAAAGTCCGTTCGATACCGATACTTTCGATCGCATCGTGCGTTTCGCGGATGCCGGCGGTGTCGATGAAACGGAAAGTGATCCCTCCGATGTTGATCGTGTCTTCGATGACGTCACGGGTTGTACCGTGGATGTCGCTGACAATCGCTTTGTCTTCATTCAGCAGGACGTTCAGTAGAGTCGATTTTCCGGCATTTGTCTCACCTATGATCGCTACAGGAATGCCATTCTTGATCGCGTTTCCTACACTGAAAGAGTTGGCCAGACGCGATATGACTGTTTCGATATGGGCCGCCAATGTGCTGAGTTCGCTACGGTCGGCGAACTCCAACTCCTCGTGGTCGCTGAAATCCAGTTCCAGTTCCATCAAAGAAGTGATATGCAAAAGTTGTTCGCGCAAGTTCTTTAATTCATGACTGAAACCACCGCGCATCTGGTTTAATGCCAAGCGGTGCTGACCGGCTGAGGTCGAGGCGATCAAGTCGGCGACCGCCTCGGCTTGGCTCAGGTCCATCTTGCCGTTCATGAAAGCACGTTGCGTATATTCGCCGGGGAGGGCGGAGCGGCAACCTCTTTCAATCAAAAGTTGCATGATTTGTTGCTGGATGTAGACGGAACCGTGGCAGGTAATTTCTACTGTGTCTTCGCCGGTAAAAGAATGAGGTGCGCGGAAAAGGGCGATCAGCACCTCGTCTATGAGCTCTTCACCACGCCTGATACTACCGTAACGCAGTGTATAGGCTTTCTGTGACAGCAGGCCTTTTCCTGCTGTACGCGGTACGAATATCGTGTTGCAGATTGCGATTGCTTCCGGTCCGGAGATGCGGATGACGGCAATCCCCCCGGCTCCGGGGGCAGTTGATACGGCGCAGATAGTATCTTCCATTAGTCTATACAGTTATTAATTCATATTTCTGTGTTCCAAGACCAATCTTTTCAGCATGTTCCAGTCCTGCTTGCCAGTTCGTGTCGGGGTGCATGAGGTGGAATTTGTCGCAACCTTCCAGATGTTCGTGAGGCTGAGCGTCTGAAAGGCGGTTACCAGGCTCCGGGATCGGTGCCTTGATCACCATATTCAGGTGAGACATTCATGATAAAGCTGATGTGGAAATTCGGCTTGCCGGACAAGACAGCTTTGGTATATTCGGCGATCTTGTAGTTTAAACGTTCAGACGTGTCGCCTTCACCCATGACGGCTCCGTCGTATTGGCAAAGAGCTACGCACTGGCCACAACCGACACATTTTCCGTAGTCGATTTCTGCTTTATGGGAAGCGTTCAAATGAATGGCATCGTGGCGGCAATGCTTGACGCATATATTGCAACCCTTGCAACTTTCGATGTCGATTCTGGGTTGCGATGCCGAGTGAAGTTCAAGTTTTCCACCTACGCTGGCGCATCCCATGCCGAGGTTCTTCAAAGCGCCGCCGAATCCGGTCTGCTCGTGTCCTTTGAAGTGGTTCATAGAAATAATGATATCTGCATCGGCAATAGCGGAACCGATTTTGGGAGCTTTACAATATTCACCGTCGATTTCGATTTCACGGTATTCGGTCCCTTTCAGGCCGTCGGCGATAATCACGTCGCATTTGGCGGAAATGGGGTTGAAACCGTTTTCCATAGCACTTTCCAGATGGTCTACTGCATTGGCGCGACGGCCTGAGTACAAGGTGTTGCAATCTGTCAGGAAAGGCTTCGCCCCTAAGTTGCGAAGCAACGTGGCCATCCGGGCTGCATAGTTTGGCCGGATAAAGGCCAGGTTGCCAGGTTCGCCGAAGTGGATCTTGATCGCTACAAACTGATTCTGGAAATCAATGTTTGCTATGCCCGCACGTTTTACGAGACGTTCCATCTTGTCCAACAAGTTACTGGACGGGGTCGTACGGAGATTGGTAAAGTAAACTTTAGACGTTTCCATTTGTTTATTGGTTTTTATAGGGACAAAGGTACGAAAAAAACTATTCTTCCTGTAAGTTGTTGGTTTTGTAGATTGGCTTTTATATATTATTTTTGTGTCAAATCAGTTATACTATGGACATGTTTTGGTTAAACCATGAGCAGTTACTTAAAGGCGTAAATCTGGGTTTCCAGCGTTACTTATCCCGACAGGTCAAGTGGGACAGGAGGCTGATCGGTATCTTTGGAGCGAAAGGGGTGGGAAAAACAACGCTTTTGTTGCAGCGTATCAAATTGGCTTATGGCGATTCTCATGAAGCCCTGTATTTGCCTCTCGATAATATATGGTTTCAGGAACGGTGCATGTTGTCCGAAACGGTCAGGCAATTTTATGAAGAGGGGGGCAGGCATCTTTTTCTAGATAATGTCCATCGATATGGTAGCTGGGTACAGGCGATAGAGTGTTTACACGACGATTATCCTGATATGCAGATAGTGTTTGCTGCACCTTTGCTGGTTGAAGGAGAGAAGACGGAGATGCCTTTTGACGGGAAAGGCGATTGGTATACGTTACATACCATGTCGTTCCGTGAATATTTGTCCTATGAAGGTGCGTTGGATCTCAAACCGGTCCCGTTGGACGAACTTTTGCTTAACCATGCGGAAGTGACGCAACAGGTGATGGATGAAGTAAACATAGTCCCCATTTTCCGGAATTATCTGGAACATGGTTGCTATCCTTTTTATTGGGAAGATCCGGATGCCTTCAACTTCCGTTTGCAGGATTTGGTGCGAGATTCGATCGATGTGGACCTTCCCGCCATTCGACAGATGAATAATGCCATGTTCCGGAAGATGAAACAATTGCTGATTCAACTTGCCCAAGAAGCTCCGGAATTTCCCCGCATGCAGGCTTTGACATCCAAATATGAGGCGGATAATACACATATACACCGGTTATTGGGTTATATAAAAGAGATAGGGGTGCTCCGCATTCTACAAGTCAGAAAAGAAGACGGCACACTGGCCCGTTCGTATCGCTCTTTCCTGGCGAACACGAATCTGATGGCAAGTCTTTTCCGGGAGATGGAGCGGGTTTACGTGGGTGAGACGTTTTTCGTCGATCAGATGTCTAATTGCGGGACTGTGGAGCTTTTGCATAATGGAGATTATCGTGTGAATGAAAAGTACACGTTCATGATCGGTGATCCGTTGATGGATTATGAGCGTATCAAGAATGTGGAAAATGCGTTTGCCGCTATACACGGACAGCCTAAAAGTGTAGGAAACAAAATACCTGTCTGGGCACTCGGTCTTTGTTATTGATTGATTTTGTCATCAACTAAATATGTAAGCTATGTTGGAAAATATGAAAAACAGACGGACGATCCGTAAATATACGACTCAGGACATTCCGGATGCTTTGTTGAATGAATTGCTGGAGGTTGCTGCCCGTGCATCCAATACGGGGAATATGCAACTGTATAGTGTGGTCATTACCCGCGATAAGGCAAATAAGGAAAAGTTGGCTCCTGCCCATTTCAATCAGCCGATGATTACGGCGGCTCCGGTCGTGCTCACCTTCTGTGCCGATGCTAACCGTTTTGTAAAATGGGCGGAGCTGCGCGATGCAGTGGCCGGTTTCGATAATTTCCAGACTTTTATCGCTTCGACTATCGATGCGATGCTGTTTGCCCAAAGTTTCTGTACGGCAGCAGAGGAAAAAGGATTGGGAATCTGCTATTTGGGAACGACGGCTTATAACGCAGATAAGATTATCGATGCCTTGTCGCTTCCACGCTTGGTTGTCCCTATCGTGACAGTCACGGTCGGCTATCCCGACGGAATGCCTGAACAGGTGGAACGCTTGCCACTCGGAGCGGTGGTTCACCAGGAGGTTTATACGGATTATACGTCAGCTTCTATCGATGCCTTATACCACGATAAGGAAGAGTTGGAAGTAAATAAACAATTTGTACGGGAGAATGATAAGAAAACATTGGCCCAGGTATTTACGGATGTACGTTATACGAAGGCCAACAATGAATATTTCTCCGACGTATTACTGAAAGTCTTGAAAGGGCAAGGCTTTTTGTAACCCTATGCGTTGTGGTTGCTAACCCTATGCTTTAACCTGCGTAACCCATAGGGTTAGCAACTATAATGCATAGCTTTCTTTTAGATCCGGTCCAATACCGTTTCGATCAGGCCGGTCATGGAACCTTTGTATTCGGTATTCATGTCTTGGGCCACCCGACCGGCAATAAGGCAGCACACGGTCATGGTACGATGTCCCATCAAGGCGGACAGTCCGGCGAGAGACGAACTTTCCATTTCGAAGTTGGTAATCCGGCTATCGTTGAACTCGAAAGCTTCTATTTTACGGTTCAGTTCCGGATCGGCGAGCGGCAAGCGGAGCTTGCGGCCTTGCGGACCGTAGAAGCCGTTGGCTGCAATCGTCACTCCCCGGATAATATCGTCTTGTGTGATCTGCTTGACCAGGGATGGATCGGCGGAAACGACATAGGGCTGGATGCCGCTTAGCTTCCATTTCAATTGTCTCATCAGTTCTGATTCGAAAGCCTTGTCGCGCACTTTCTCGGAGCCGGCATAAAAATACAGAACTCCGTCGAACCCGATTGATTTTCCTGCTGCCACATAGGTCCCGACAGGAACAAACGGTTGCAATCCTCCTGAAGTGCCGACACGTACCATTGTCAGTTGCCGAAATATCGGTTTGATGGTACGAGAAGCAAAGTCGATGTTTGCCAAAGCGTCCAGTTCATTCAGGACGATGTCGATATTGTCGGTTCCGATGCCGTGTGAAAGTGTTGTGATGCGCTTCCCTTTGTAAGTGCCGGTGATGGTATGGAATTCACGGCTCGACACTTCACATTCTTTCGTATCGAAGTAGGAGGCGACGGTGTTTACGCGATCGGGGTCGCCGACCATGATGATCTTGTCGGCGAGCTGTTCCGGTTTCAGATGCAGGTGAAAGCAACTGCCATCGGGATTAATGATAAGTTCGGAAGGTGCGATCATTTGATTTTAGGTTTATGATTTCAGGTTTATGATTTCAGATTTATGATTTATGTGTTGATGATAAATCATAAATCTGAAATCATAAATCCTTGTTAGTCTTTTAATGGTTTCGAAGGTGCATTTGACGGTTTGGCGATTGCCTCACGCATGCTGGTATCTGCTTCGATATTCTTCATCTTATAATAGTCCATGATACCCAAATTGCCATTACGGAAAGCTTCAGCCATGGCCTTGGGAACTTCGGCTTCGGCTTCGATAACCTTACCACGGGCTTCCTGTGCTTTGGCTTTCATCTCCTGTTCGACGGCAACGGCCATGGCACGGCGTTCTTCAGCTTTTGCTTGGGCGATATTCTTGTCGGCTTGAGCCTGGTCCATTTGCAGATAAGCTCCGATGTTCTTGCCTATGTCGATATCAGCGATGTCGATGGACAAGATTTCAAATGCAGTCCCTGCATCCAGACCTTTACGGAGAACCAGCTTGGAGATGGAATCCGGATTTTCCAGCACGCTTTTATGATTTTCAGACGAACCGATAGAAGATACGATACCTTCGCCGACACGGGCCAGAATCGTTTCTTCGCCGGCACCTCCGACTAATTGCTTGATGTTGGCACGAACCGTCACACGTGCTTTGGCGATCAGCTGGATACCGTCTTTGGCAACGGCTGTAACGGGAGGTGTGTCGATGACTTTCGGGTTGACCGACATTTGCACGGCTTCAAATACATCACGTCCTGCCAGGTCGATAGCGGTTGCCATCTGGAAAGGGAGGTCAATATTCGCTTTCGATGCGGAAACGAGGGCATGGACAACCTTTTCGACATGTCCGCCTGCCAGGTAGTGTGCTTCCAATTCGTCACGGGTCAGCGTTTTCAGACCTGCTTTGTGGGCTTCGATCATGGCGCGGGTGATGACATAAGGCGGCACGTTACGGATACGCATCAGGAAGAGCTGTATCAGCGAGATGTTGACACCTGAAACTTTTGCCGAGATCCACAGAAGGAACGGCACATAATAAAAGAAAATTACCAGCAGCAATATCGCTGCTCCCAAAAGGGCGAGAGGTACAAAGGTCATTTCCATGTGAGTAGAATTATGATTTATGAATTATGATTTATTTTTCAATTTTTAATTTTCACGATTACATTGTAGCCATCGACGCGTATTACCTCGACCGGCGTGTTTTCATCAATCAGCTCGTCCATCGATTTGGCTTCTACGGTGATCCCGTTAATGCGGGCCTTCCCGATTGGGGCGAGGCGTGAAAGTGTCAACCCTTCGTCGCCCGGCACGATTCCCAAGTCGCGGCTGGATACCAGCTTGGAATCGATGTCGGTTTTCAAAGCCACCCGGTTGAAGGATTTGGAACGCAACAACCAGACGAAAGAGGCCGCGAACACAAGCGATGATACCGCCAATGTTACAGTGCCGATCGGCGTACTGACCGAATAGGCATAGAACAGGCCGCCGGCAGCAAAAAGGAATCCTCCGACACCGGCAACTGTGATACCCGGTAACATAAATATTTCCAGCAGGATAAGCACAATGGCTACAACCATTAGGAAGGCGATAATAAGCATTTCGAATATCATAGAGCCTTGTTTTATCGTTTGTTTTTCAGATAATTGATTTCGGCATTACGAGCTTTCTTCTCCAACTCGCCGGGCTGTTCCAACAAGGCGTTCAGTTGCTCTTCTGCTTGCAGGATGGTTGGCTTCAGTTGCTCTTTGCGGGCCTTGTTGCCTTCGGCGTAAGAGACGCGCAGGCCGTCGAGTTTTTCATTCAGCTCTTTGATCTGTTTGTTCAAGGCAACCACCTTTTCGTAGTAGCCCTTAGCTTCGGGGCTATTGATGTCATCCAGTTTGTAATAGACAATATTATTACCGATGATAAATTCAAAATCCTTTTCGATCTTTTTCTCTCCATAAGGTATTTCTGTGTGCGACAGACGAATCAGGTCGGCATAGTCGGAACTTTCTTTCCAGGAATCTCGGATAGCAGTGATCGCTGCACGGGCGCGTTTCACTTCTATGTCTTCGCTCTCCACCCGTTTATGCTCTGGATTCGGGATGAAGAGATAGACACAGGCTTTTCCTTCCGGCTGGAAACGATCGGATACAAACCATCCCAATCCTTTCACTTCATCGAAGACCATCATATAATCATTGTAGGGCGAATTGAACGGCATGCCCAACTGCTCTGGAGCCAGATAAGTGTCGGAATTGATGTTGTAGCGGGTGACGAAGAGGTCATAACCGCCAATCGAACCGTTCCCTTTGGAAGAATAATAGATCGTGGCGCCATCGGAAAGGACGAACGGGTAGTTGTCATCGTCATTGCTGTTGATGTTCATCGGTAATTGTTTCTCGTCCCCCCATTCGTCCATAAGCATGGACTGGGTAAAAAGGCAATAACGGTCGCCGTCTGTCGAATGAGCATAGTAAATCTTGTCGCCTTTCTGGTTCTTGTAGACGGTCGAGCTCACTGGCTCGTTTGTCTGGAAAAAATCTTTGTAGGAATCAAGTGTGCCGCTTTCTTCGCTTAGGATATAGGCGGAAAGGAAATCGTCTTTGTCCACGACCAAGCTATCTATGATCTGAACATCTTCCACCTTTTCCATCATGCGTTGTGCATTGTTTGCCAAGTCGAGCTTGGTTTCGAACGATTGCGGATCCTGCTTTTTCTTTGCCAGCAGGTTGATATATTCTTCCAGCATTTCTCCGGCTTCGTCGAAACGATAGGTCTTGTAGTAGACTTCGGACATATAACGGTATGCTTCTTGTACTTTGCGTTTGACAGCTACTTTCAAATGCTTTTCCGCACCGGTCAGATCACCGGTCTCGTAGCAGCAGACACCATACCAATGATTATAGGAGGAATTGCTTGGCGCTTGTTTGACCAGCTTTTCAAAGGCAGGTTTGGCTTCCGCGTACTTACCTTCATTGTATAATTTTTTTGCTTCAGCCAGACTTTGTGCGTGCAGCCCGCCGCAGAGTAACGTGATTCCTATTGTGTAAAACAGTTTATTAGATAACCAATTCATTGATTTATGATTTATGATTTTGATTTTAGATTTATAATCCATAAATCTAAAATCATTACTTTTGTGTCCGATTACAAAAATAGGAATTAAAATCAAGAATCAAAACCCTTATTTTTTTATTCTTAATTTTTAATTCTTAATTAATAAAGTATGGCAAAGTTGACAGAAGAGGAACTCCTGTTTCGTAAAGTAGAAGAGAAAGTCAAGAAGGCGATATTCGAATATGGTCTGATTGTGGATGGTGACCGTATATTGATCGGATTGTCGGGGGGAAAAGATTCGTTGGCGTTGGTGGACTTGCTCGGACGCCGTTCCAAGATATTCCGGCCTCGGTTCGAGGTGGTCGTGACGCATATCGTGATGTCAAATATCCCTTATCGTTCGGATATTGACTACCTGAAAAGTCGGGCAGATGAGCACGGCCTTTCCTTTTTCGTGCATGAGACGAGCTTCGACGCTTCGACCGATACCCGCAAGTCTCCTTGTTTCCTTTGTTCTTGGACGCGGCGGAAAGCCTTGTTCGATATTGCAAAGAGGCATGGTTGCAACAAGATTGCCCTCGGGCATCATCAGGACGATATTCTCGAAACCCTTCTGATGAACATGATCCACCAGGGAGCGATCGGAACGATGCCACCGCGCCTAAAGATGGATAAGTTCGATATGGAGATTATCCGCCCCATGTGTCTGGTGGAGGAGAAAGATTTGACCCGGATTGCTGTGTGGAGAGGATATCGGAAACAGATCAAGAATTGCCCGTACGAATCCGGCTCCAGCCGTTCGGATATGAAGGAGGTACTGTCGCGTCTAGAGGCGATCAACCCTGAGGCGCGCTATAGCCTTTGGAGCAGTATGTCGAATATTCAGGAGGACTATCTTCCTAAAATCATAAATCATAAATCATAAATCATCTCATGCAAGGATTTTATACTATTCTGTTATTGGTCGCATCCAATATCTTTATGACGTGTGCTTGGTACGGACATTTGAAGATGAAGCAGCAGTTCAGTTGGTTCGAGCATCTGCCGTTGATCGGTGTTGTCTTGTTCAGCTGGTTTTTAGCGTTTTTTGAATATTGTTTTCAGGTCCCGGCAAACCGGATGGGTTTCCGTGATAATGGCGGGCCAGGAGGTGATTACGCTGGTTGTCTTTGTCGGTTTTAGTTCGATTGCCTTCAAAGGCGAATCGTTTAAGTGGAATCATGCGCTGGCTTTCCTGTTTCTGGTGGCGGCAGTTTATCTTGTGTTTAAGAAATAAGATTTTAGTATCACTTCAAATCAGGACGAGACAGTGATAGAGAAGTTTGGGATTAGTGATAGGGTAAAAAACGTCCTGTGTCACAAGCGGGTGTTGAGGGTGGCGTCTAAATAGCACAGTATCGCCTCCTTTTCATCCGGATGGAACCATCGGATGTCGGTATCCCGTTTGAACCAGGTCATTTGTTTGCGAGCGTAAACACGAGAGTTGCGTTTTATCTTTTCAATGGCGAAATCTAATGTCCATTCGCCATCCAGGTATTTGAACAGCTCTTTGTAGCCGACAGTGTTGAGGGAGTTCAATTTGCGGAAAGGATAAACGCGGCGTGCTTCTTCCAGCATGCCGTCGGCCATCATTTGGTCTACGCGGCGGTTGATGCGATCGTAAAGTTCTTCACGGTCGCGGGTAAGTCCTATCTGGATGATACGGAACGGCCGTTCTTTTCGGGTGTTGGTACGGAAGGAGGAATAGGGTTTGCCGGTCATGCGGCAGATTTCAACGGCATGGATTACGCGTTTGTAGTTGTTTCGATCTACTTCATTATAATGTATAGGGTCTGTTTCCTTTAACTCGGCAAGGATAGGTGAGAGGCCCTCTTCTTCAAATTGCTTGTAGATGCCCCTTCGGATTTTGGGGGTGACGGTGGGGATATCGTCGATCCCTTTTGTGACGGCATCGATATACATCATGCTACCACCTGTCATAACGACAGTCGGATGTGTCTGGTGGAGTTCCCTGAGCAGAGACATCACATCTTCCTCGAAACTGCTTGCGCTGTAATAATCGGTGAGTGACAATGTGCCGACCATATAATGGCGTACACGTGCCATCTGTTCAACCGTAGGAGCGGCTGTGCCTATCGGAAGGTCTTTGTAAAGCTGACGGGAGTCGGAAGAAATGATCGGAGAACCGAAATGCTCTGCTACACGCAGACTCAGTTCTGTCTTGCCGACTCCTGTCGGCCCCAATAATATGACAAGAGAGTTCATTAATCAAAAGCGCTCGTCGTCGTATGGGTTATCCATCGGTCCGTCGCCAAGCCCGTCGAAACCTTCTTTATCGAGTTCGTCGATATCGTATTCGGAATCGCCGTAGAAATCTTCACCTATTTCGGTGTTACCTGTTTTGGCGTCCATTTCGTCGAACGACATGATCTGAACAGGTGCTTCGCCGATAGATTTGCTGCATACGGCTTTGTCCAGATCTTTGCCTGGGATGATTTCACGGAGTTCCATGAAGAAAGCGCGTTCAGTCATATAATCGAAGACAAAAAGCAACTTCTGGTGTTCGTCTTCCAGAAGCTCTTCCAGACGTGTATCTTCCATTATATAATTGTCTACTTCGGAAGAAGTATCCATTTCAACCAATGTGATTTCCGTATTCTTGCTCCAGTCATCATCACAGATGAAGAAAGAACACATCTGGTCTTTTGTATACCCTACAGAATCCATAATGGCATTGTACAAATCCAGAAATGTTGCTTCTGAGTCGATCTTGATCTCACGTTTGAAGTCGTCAACTTCATCTGATAGAATTAAAAATCTAAATACCATAGTCGTTATTAGTTTTTTGTTGGTTCAAAAGTAGTAAAAAAAACAATGTGGCAATAAAATAATGTGCCAATATACCCCATAAAATTCATTCTTTCATTGGTACATTGGCACATTTTCAAATTGGCATATTATTTATTCATCGATCGAACCTCTGACGATACCGCGCTGGGATGATTTGATGAAGTTCAGAATCAGATCCCGTTCTTCACTAGGTTCGTATTCGGTTTCGATGGCTTTCAGGGCTTCCGTATTGTTGAGGCCGCGTGTATAAAGCGTACGGTAGATATCTTGGATCAAGAATACTTGGCTGTTGGTAAATCCGCGACGGCGTAATCCTACGATATTGATACCACAGTACACGATCGGATCACGTCCGATCAGGGTATAAGGAGGAATATCTTTGCCGATCCGGGAACCGCCTTGTATCATGACGTGCTTGGAGATACGGGAGAACTGGT
>OGLB01001219.1_pt1 | contig 11443 bp, 12 predicted proteins | sample 1572551 | NCBI WGS metagenome assembly OGLB01 (sample SAMEA2582003, study PRJEB24529) | metagenome | biome: Human gut stool | place: China | collected 2011
ATAGTAGGCGCGCAGGTTCGCGAATTTCTGCCATGCGTCGCCCGGCATGCGGAACAGAGATTATTAAAAAAACAAAATTTAAGTGAAAAAAATGAAGAAATTGTTGATGTAGTATTACATTTACCTGAAGAGTTTCAAAAGGAAATTAGTAAAGTTTCTGAGCGATATTCTAATATCGCAAATGAATTGGATAGTACATATCCTCAACGTTTGTTTAATGCTAAAGAAGAAATAAAGAACGAAAATGAATTTAGGCAATATATGGAAATTTCTAAAACTAAATTTGATAAATTAAGAGAATATGACTTAGCTGAAATGCCTTCAATAGGAGAATCTCAATATAATTCTAAATATGGGACAGCTTTAAAAATATATTTTGATGATTTTTCAAAAAAGTATGAAGTGTTTGAAGCATTGATAAAAAAGTTTGATTTATTTACACGCATAATTAATTCTCGTTTTAATTTTAAAAAAGTAAAAATCTCGAAAAGTCATGGGTTAGAAATTATTGATCAAAGTGATTCAAACAAAAAGATAGATTTACAACAACTATCTTCAGGAGAAAAGCAGGAGATTATACTTTTTTATAATTTAATTTTTAAAACAAAAGATAACTTATTACTTTTAATTGATGAACCTGAAATATCTTTACATATTGTATGGCAAAAGAAATTTTTAGAAGATCTTTTAAAAATTACTGAAAATAGCAAAATAAAAGTAATTTTAGCTACTCATTCACCACAAATTATTAGCAATCATTGGGATTTGCAAATTGATTTAGGAGAACAATATCAAAGTGACAAACTCAATTCGAAGTAACTTAAATAAAGACGAGATAATTTCAGAGATAAAATTGTCAATGAGTGCTGATTATTTAGAGAATAAAAAAGTATTTTTATTAGTCGAGGGTAATTCTGATGTCCTTTTTTTGAAAAAATTTGCAAATGAAGATGTTGAACTCTTGGAGTCATTTTCTGGAAAACAAGGCGTTAAATATATTGTTGAACATTTTTCAAATGATAAAGTTATAGGAATATGTGATAGAGATTATGATTATGCATATCAAAATAATCATATATTTTATTACGATTATTCAACTTTAGAAATAATGATTGTTCATAATGATAATGTTTTCGAAAATGTTACTGCTGAATATTATTATGGTGAAATGTGTTTTAATGAATTAAGAATTCATATTTTAAAACAGTTATGTTGGCTATCAACTTTTAGAAAATATAACTTTGATGAAAATAAAGGTATTAATTTTAATGGTTTGAGTATTGCTGGATTATTGAGTAATGGCATATTTAGCCGAGAAAGAGCATTGGAAAAATTAAATCTTATAAATAGTAAAGATTTGAGAGAGTATACGGAATTATTTCAAATTGAAACAGATAATATTGATAATTTATATAATATAACGCAAGGCCATGATTTTATAAAAGCTTTTCAAAAATTATGTCAAGATAAAAATAATAAAACTCCTAACGTAGATTTCATGGAAAGCGTTTTTAGATGTAGTTTTAGAATTGAAGATTTAATGCAAACGCAATTATATAAAGATATAAATGGTCGAGGTATTGATATATTTATACAATAAGAGGGTGAAAAAATGCAAATTTTAGCAAATAGAATGGACCGAGGTTTTTATAAATATCAAACCGAATTTGAAAACAAAGCGTTAGAGGTGCTGCGTTCCGGGTGGTATATTTTGGGAAAAGAAGTAGAGTCTTTTGAAAATGAATTTGCAGCATATACTGGTGCACGTTATTGTGTAGGATTAGCGAGCGGCTTAGATGCTTTATGGATTACTTTTAGAGTATTAGGAATAGGCAAAGGTGATGAAGTAATTGTACAAGCTAATACCTATATTGCAAGTGTTATGGGTATTACTATTAATGGAGCAACGCCTGTTTTTGTAGAACCTGACGATAAATTTCAAATTAATGCAGAACAAATTGAAGAAAAAATAACTGCGAAAACAAAAGCAATTTTGGTTGTTCATTTATATGGCATACCAGCAAAAATGGATAAAATTGTTGAACTATGCAAAAAATATAATCTACGTTTAGTAGAAGATTGTGCACAATCACATGGTGCTTGCTATAAAGAAAAAATGACTGGTACTTTTGGTGATGTTGGTTGTTTTTCTTTTTATCCATCTAAAAATTTAGGAGCATTTGGCGATGCTGGTGCTGTTATAACTAATGATGAAAATTTAAAAAATAAATTTAAAATATTTAGAAATTATGGCAGCGAAAAACGTTATTACAATAAAGTCATTGGTGCAAATTCTCGTTTGGATGAATTGCAGGCCGGATTGTTAAGAATTCGGTTGAAGCATTTAGATGAAATAACTAAAGAAAAAATTTGTATTGCGAAGCGCTATAGTAGAGAAATAAAAAATCCAAAATTTATTTTGCCAAATATAAACGATAATTCTGTATGCGTATGGCATCAATATGTTATAAGATGTGAAGAACGTCAGAAACTAATTGAGTATCTTGATAGAAATGGTATTAATACAATAATTCATTATCCAATACCACCGCATTTATCAGAAGCATATAAATATTTAGGTTATAAGCGAGGCTCGTATCCTATTACAGAACATTTAGCAGATACTGTACTGTCAATACCTATCTATAATGGTATGACAGTAGATGAGCAAAGCTATGTAATTAATAAATTGAATGAATTTTAATTAACAGGAAACTATTATGAATTTATTAAAAAAATGCAAATTGCTTAACTTTAAAGAATTTGGCGATAAGCGTGGAAATCTTGTCGTTATAGAAAATAGCAAGGATATACCGTTTGATATAAAAAGAATTTTTTATATTTATAATTCGGATAGTGAATCAATAAGAGGTTGTCATGCTAATAGAAATTCAGAATTTGTGTTGATAAATGTATCAGGGAAAAGTGAGATAAAAGTAGATGACGGCAAGGATAGTTTAAAAATTATACTTGATGAACCAATGAAAGGCGTTTATATACCTAATATGCTATGGAAAGAAATGTATAATTTTTCTAAAGACGCTGTACTGTTATGTTTAACTAATACATTTTATGATAATAGTGAATACATAAAGGATTATAAAAAATATTTAATTGAAATGAAGCATAATGAACAAATTTAAATTATTTTTAGAAAATTTTTTGATTTATGGTTTTGGCAGCATAATTAATAAACTAATACCATTTTTTATGTTACCAATAGTTACTAGATTAATGCCTAATAGCAGCTATTTTGGGTTAAGTGATTTAAGTAATACTTTGGTAACATTTGCTAGTGCTTTTGCAATAATGGGTATGTATGATGCAACGTTTAGAGTGTTTTTTGATAAAAGTGACGTAAGTTTTCATAAAGAAGTTTGTTCTACATCTTTAATATTTGTAATTTTTACTTCAGCAATAATTTCAATAATTTTATTAATTTTAGGAAATCAGATAACAGAAATATTTTTTGGAAGCATAGAATTTAAAATACTATTATATTTGGCAGCTATAACGGTGTTTATAGGTTCAACAAATACTGTATTAACAATTCCTACTCGTGTGCAGAATAAAAGAATAACATTTTTATCTGTAAATTTTTTATCTTCTGTAATTTCATATTCAATTTCTATATTTTTATTGATAAAAGGATATTTTTTAATTGCTTTGCCTGTTGCTGCATTATGTTCAGCATTTACTACTGGTATTAGTTTTTTGTTGTTAAATAAACAATGGTTTTCTGTAAAGCTATTTAATTTTAAATTACTAAAACAGTTATTAAAAATTGCTTTGCCTATGATGCCGGGATTTTTTCTTTATTGGGTATTAGGCTCGTGTGATAGAGTAATGATAGTTAATTTTTTAGGTGATGAAGCGGCTGGTCTTTATGCTGCCGGAGCTAAACTTTCTGCGGCAAGTCAATTAATTTATATGGCATTTGCTGGTGGCTGGCAATATTTTGCTTTTTCAACTATGAATGAAGAAAATCAAGTCAAAAATAATTCTTTAGTATTTGAATATTTAGGTATAATTTCGTTTACTTCAACGAGTTTTGTGTGTGCATTATCTTATAAGATAGTTTCAGTTTTTTATCCTGAAAGTTATCTGAGTGGCTATATTGTTGTTCCATATTTATTTTTAGCACCTTTGTTACTAATGTTGTATCAAGTTATTGGTAATCAATTTTTGGTTATAAAGAAAACTTGGCCTGGTGTTTTAATTGTTTTTACAGGAGCCGTAATAGATTTATTATTTAATTATTATTTAATACCAGTTTTAGGTATTGAAGGAGCTGGCGTAGCAACACTTGTTGGGTATGCTTGTATAGTTTTTGTATGTTCTATTGTACTGATAAAAATGAAATTATTACTAATCCGTAAAAAGTTTATTGTATGTTCAGGAATATTAATATTTAATTTAATATTTTGGAGATTATTCTTTACAAGTAATGCTGTATTTGGATTATTATTATCAACTATTTTAGTAATAATTTATGTGATTGCTTATAAAGAAGATATCCTAAAATTTTATAGGAAGCTAAAATGATAAATAAAAAGAGAAATTTTAATATGTATAATAATTTTAGTTATGATAATACACTGCAAGGTTTACGTGGAGTTGCTATTTTACTTATAGTTTTATCGCATTGTAATTATATTCAAAATTCGTTTGGCAATAATATTTTTGGTGCGGCAGGAGGGCTTGGAGTTCAGTTATTTATTATTTTAAGCGGTTATTTGATGATGCTTAATTTTAATAGAAGTAATAAAATACCGTTATTTGGATTGAATATTAAAAATAAATTAAAGAAATTCTATCCTTTGCATTTTATAACGTTGATTTTTGCTTTGCCATTTTTGTATAAAAGTTTTTTATATGGTAGTTTTGAAAGTGCAATAGAAAAAATTGCCTTGAATTTACTTCTTTTACAAAGTTACATACCTGATATGGATATATACTTTTCTTTAAATGCAACATCATGGTATTTATCTACAAATTTTTTCTTTATAATTTTAACGCCGTTTGCAATTAAATTTATAAATTTTACGGTTAATAAAATTAATGTTATTTTTGTAATTTTTATAATAATGTATTTGCTATTTTATTGTTTTGCTGATAATAAACAGGCTCATTGGTTATTATATGTTTGTCCATTGATTAGAATATTGGATTTTGTATTGGGAGGGTACACGTATGTTGCTGCACAAAAGAGTGAGATTATAGGCACTAAATTAGGGTTGTTAGCAATTTTGGGGAATATTATATTATTGTATTTTTCAGCATTTTCTAACAGTATGTTTTATTGTACAGCAGCATGGAGCATACCTAATGTTTTATTGTTTTTGAGTTTAACGGGGAATACAACACACAATTTCTTAAAATCAAAAATTTTTAAAACTAAGTTATTGGTATTTAGCGGCAACATTAGTTTTGAAATATTTTTAATACATCAATTAGTTTTTAAATATATGGCATATATATTTAAAACAATAGGTTTGCCTAATAGCATATGGATATATATTTTAGGTATTATTATTACTATTATTTTGTCTGTTATATATAAAGAAAATGAAAATAAAATTTTAAAATGTGTCATAAGGTGATTAAAATGCAAAAAAGAAATATAGAGTTAACAGGAAAGTTTGTAATATTAAAAGAAATACAGGCAGAATTTTTTAAATATATTATCGAATGGCGCAATAATCCGGAACTTAATAGATTTTTAAATCAACCGTTTAAATTAACAATGGAGTTAGAAAAACAATGGTATGAAGAAAAATATCTTAATGATATGACTCAAGGGTTGTTTGTACTAATAGATAAGAAAAATAATGTGCCGTTTGGTACTTTGGGGTATACGGATTACAACTCAAAAGAAAAAATATGTGTTGGTGGAAGAGCTTTGATTGGAAATAGTAATTATATCGGGGGGAAAGAATTTAATGAAGCTGTAATTTTGCTTAATGACTTTTTATATAATGATTTAAATGTGGAAGTAATTTATGGTCATATAGCAATCAATAATAAAAAAATAATATCATGGAATAAGAAAATGGGATTTATAAAAAATCTTAACAACATTCGTTTTGAAAATGAATTAAATGTTAATGGTATAAAACAGGAAGAGTGGTATAGAACAAAATCTGGATATGAAAAAGCCAGAATGAAAATTGTTAATTTATTAAACTATTTTAAGGAGGACTAAATAATGACTAATGAAGAAAAAATTACTATTTTAGAAGAACTTATGGAGGTTGACGAAGGGACATTAACGCCTGAAACTTTGCTTAGCAATATTGAAGAATGGGACAGCGTTTCATTTCTTTCTTTTATGGCCATGATGGATGAAAAGTTTGGCAAAGTTGTAACCGGTAGCGAAATTAAAACAAAGGAAACTATTTCTGATTTAATGGCATTGATGGAGAAATAAAAAATGCTTGGTTTACAAGGCAAAACGATTTTAGTAACAGGTGCTTCCAGCGGAATTGGGCAGCAAACGGCCATATATTTAACTCAATTAGGAGCTAAAGTTGTAATTACAGGGCGCAACGAAGAACGCCTTGATGAAACTTATAAGCAGTTAGAGGGTACTAGTCATTTAAAAATTAAAGCAGACTTAACGCAGCTGGATGATGTAAAAAACATTTTTGTGTATTCCAGAGAAAACAATATAAAATTTAATGGCTTAGTATATAGTGCTGGAATGCCTTGTGTTATGCCATTAAAAGCTATTTCTAAAGATGCGTTGTTAAACATTTTTGATATTAATTATTTCTCTTTCATTTGTTTAGTGAAAGAATTTATAAAAAAATCAAATAGCGAAATCGGAAACAGTATTGTTGCTTTATCAAGTGAAATAGTACGGCATCCTCGAAAATTTGAATTAGGTTACATTTCATCAAAAGCTGCACTTGAAGCAGCTTTGCCAATTATTGCTCTTGAATGCAAGGAGAGAGGTATTAGGGCAAATGCTGTAGGCATAGGTTATGTAAAAGCTGGTATGACGATAACAAGTATAGAAAAATACGATAATGAAGCAATATTAAACAAAGAAGTTATTGATAAAAGTTTATGTGGTTGGACAGAAAGTATCGATATAGCAAAGAATATTGCTTTTTTAATAAGTGATGAGTCTAGACTTATAAATGGACGTTGTATACATATAGATGGTGGGATTTTTTAGGAAGGAAAATATAACGTGATTAAAAACATCTTAGAGTATTTTGAAGTAACAATACAAAAACATAGCGAAAAAATTGCTGTTGTTGATGGCGAGCGTTGCGTTACATTTCAAGAATTGGCGCATAACGCGTGGGCTGTGGGCACTGCCATTTTACAAAAAAGCCATGGGCAGATTAAGCAGCCTGTAGCTGTATTTTTACCTAAATCAATTGAATGTATTACAGCCGATATTGGCATTATATACAGCGGCAATGCTTACATGAATCTGGATGTTAAAACGCCTATGCAGCGTATTGGCAACATTATTAAACTGGTGCAGCCAGCTTATATTATTACTGACGAAAAATACCTGGATGTTTTAAAAACAGTTTATCCGACAGAACAAATTTTATTAATTGATAACCTTGTAAAAGAAATGCCTGCGCATGAAGTGTTATTAAAACATTTGGAGCAGGTGATAGATACAGACCCATTGTGCTTGATAAACACTTCCGGCTCAACTGGCACGCCGAAAAGCGTTGTGCTTAATCATAGAAGTTTTATTGATTATACAACATGGGCTATTAAGACAACCAATTTAAGAGAAGATGAAATTTTAGGAAGCATTGCTCCGTCTGTTTTTGACCATTTCAGTTATGAACTATGCCTGATAATGGTACATAGCTGCACTATGTGTATTGTGCCTGAAACTTATATGATTTTTCCAGTGAAGCTTTTGCAATTCGTAGTGGAACAAAAAGTTACCTATATTTTTTGGGTTCCTACAATTATGGTGAATATTGCAAATATGGATTTGTTATCTCGGATACCTTTAGAAAATGTGCGAATGGTGTGGTTTGCAGGTGAAGTATTCCCAACAAAACAGTTTAATTATTGGAGAAAGCATTTGCCAAAAGCAAAATTTGTAAATTTATATGGGCCAACGGAAATTACAGTAGATTGTACCTATTATATAGTTGAACGGGAATTTTCTGATAGCGAGCCTTTGCCAATAGGCTATCCGTGCAGAAATACTGATATTTTAATATTGGATGAAAGTAACAATTTAGTAACAGAAAAAAACGTAGAAGGTGAATTGTGCGTTAGAGGTACGTCGCTTGCTATGGGCTATTATAACAACCCGGAAAAAACAGCAGCTGCGTTTGTGCAAAACCCATTAAATACAGCTTATCCAGAAAAAATTTACAAAACTGGTGACATAGTTTTTATAAATAACTACGGTGAAATTGTTTATAAGGGCAGAAATGATAGTTTAATAAAGCACATGGGCAAGAGGATTGAGCTTGGAGAAATTGAGCATATTTTTGTAAATAAAATGCAAATAGTTCAAAATGCTTGCGCCTTATATGATTACAACAAAAAAGAAATCGTATTGGTTTATGAATCTAATGAAGAAAAGCCGGTGGCTGAAATGCGTAAGCTTGTTGCAAGTGAATTACCTAATTATATGATACCGACAAAATATATACGCATAGATATTTTGCCACGAAATACTAATGGTAAAATTGATAGACTTAAATTAAAAGAAGAAATAAATAATTGAGGAATACACAATGAAAGTAGATATAAGCGTTAATGATAATGTTATAGTATTTGGTTCAGGAACTATTGCGGCTAACTGCGTAAAACTTTTAAGAAAAACAATAAGAGGCAATATTTATGTTTTTGAAAAGAAGCAAAATGCCATATCTGTTTTAGAAAAGCAGGTAAGTGAATTGTCAGAAGTTTATTATCGCCCTGTTGATGAAAATATAACTGAATTTGTGAATAACCTAAAATCAAAAATTATCTTTAGCATTAATAATGTTTATATTTTTACCAAAGATTTAATTGATAAGCATTTAATAATAAATTATCATAACTCGCTGTTGCCCAAACATCCGGGACGTTTTGCTGAAGCTTGGGCTATCTTTGAAGAAGAAAAGAAAACGGGTATCACTTGGCATATAGTAGTGCCTAAAGTTGATAAAGGTAAGATAATTCTTCAAAAAGACATTGAGTTTCCTCCCCATGGACTTTCCGCGCTTGCTTTATTATCACTGCAAACAAAGCTTGCATACCAAAGTTTTACCGATATAGTTACTGCTATATATGAAAAGGGTGAAATAATTAATTTTGAAAAGCCAGTACCAGTAAATGAACCAGTTAAGTTTCATTATTCATGGGAAAAGCCTAATAATGGTTATTTAAATTTAAACTGGAATTTACATAAAACTATGGCTTTTTTACAGGCGATGGATTATGGACCTTTAAAAATGTTAGGAGAGGCTAAATTAAAATACTATGATGATATTTATACTTGGGATAGGTATAAACTTTGTGCAGCTGTTAGCACAGCAGAAGGCATCAGCATGGACGAAGAAAATAAAATCATCACTATAAGCAAAGAAAATGGGCTTATAAAGCTGTTAAATGTAAGGAAAATACAAAAGGAAAGTGGTTAAATTTGTTTGATTTACTGTTATACGTAGAAAAATAAATCAGTTAAAAAACAAAATCCAAAATGCTTGACTAATAATTTTTAAAACTATGAAGAATTAAAGGCGTTATCCCAAAAGGATGAAACGGAATTTTTATGTAATCAAAACGCTGCCGTAATTTTTGATAATGATAACGGTATTAACAGGGTATATTTTAATCTGTTATCGCTGCAAACAGCAGTCAGCCTAAAAAAACTATTGGATTTGGGTAATTTTGCCAAGCCGTATATAGTAGATTGTCTTGGTAAAGAAGTTTTTTTTGATGAGTAAAAAATGCTTTTGAAAATAATGGAATAAAGCTTTATACCAAAATGAAGCGCTGGCGAGCAGATAAGCTTAAAGGATTGGAAAATTTTAAACAAACTGATAATATGCTGTCAGCGCAAATAAGTGACAGTGATGAAATAATTAAACTTTTAAACGATACTTTTGATTCTTACGTATCGCACTTACCTACGGAAGAAAAATTAAAAAACTTAATTAAAAATAATTTGCTTTTCTATATTAAAGAAAACAATAAAATAATAACAGCATTTTGTTTTGAAAAATTCGCAAATGAAAGCTTTTATGTATATCAAATTGCAGTTGACAAAAATTTTAGAGGGTATGGTGTGGGAAAAGAAATAGTTCATTATGCGCTCAGTAATTATCAAAATAAAAAAATATATACGAGTTGGGTTGAACATAATAATATAAGCAGCCAAAAAATACATAAAAATGTTGTTTTTATTAAAGACGGATTATCTGACTATGTATTTATTTATAAATAATCGGGAGGTATAACAATGAAAAAAATTATAAGCATTTTAAGTGAAATAAGACCGGAATTTGATTTTAAGCAAAGCAGTGATTTTATTGCTGATGGGTATCTGGATAGTTTTGATATTGTGGCTTTGGTAAGCGCTTTGGAAGAAAATTACAGTGTTTTAATCGACGCGCTTGACATTTTGCCGGAAAATTTTTGCAGTGTAGAAGCAATCGCTGAAGTTGTTAAGAAAAATGGGGGCAAAATAGAATGAAAACCATTTTCCGCAACAAAAAAATTAGCGGATTGTTAAGCGTTTTGCCAGCAACAACCGTAAAGTTTGAAGACGAAATAAATAATTATACCTTTCCGCCTAAACAAACTTTGCGCCTGCAAAAAGTTATGGGCTATAAACAGCACGCTATTGTAAAAGAAACAACGGCAACATCAGATTTATGCTTAGCCGGGTTAGAATATATTTTGCAAAAAGGCTGGCTTAAAAAAGAAGAAATCGGTGGTATTGTAGTCGCATGTTCTTACCCAGACCATTTTATTCCGCCGGTTAGCTTAATTTTGCAAGGTAAATTGCAACTGTCGGAAGATGTTTACTGCGTTGATATAAGCCAGGGCTGCGTGGGATTTTTAATAGCGCTTACGCAAGGACTTATGCTGCTGGAGTACATGAAAGATAAAAAGGTTGTAGTAATATCGGCAGATGTTTTAAGCAAAAAAGTTTCCAAACAGGACAGAAATAGCTTTCCTCTCATCGGTGATGCAGCCGGCATTGCTGTGGTAGAAAACTGCGAAGAAGAAAATGAAATTTTTACAATTATCCGCAACAACGGCAGTATGGGCGATGCTTTAACCATACCGGCAGGCGGTTCGCGTATGCCAAGCAGCGCTGAAACAGCAAAACTTGTTGATAAAGATAACGACGGTAATTTGCGTTCACTTGATAACTTGACCATGAAGGGTAGCGACGTGTTTACTTTTGTGCAAACCAAAGTGCCGCCGATGATTGACGAAGTGCTTGAAT
>OGLB01001222.1_pt1 | contig 11427 bp, 13 predicted proteins | sample 1572551 | NCBI WGS metagenome assembly OGLB01 (sample SAMEA2582003, study PRJEB24529) | metagenome | biome: Human gut stool | place: China | collected 2011
CTGCGCGGGGGCGGTCTCCCGGATATTGCCGGTGTAGTAGATCTCCACATCGCTGCCTACTTGAGCGCCGATATCCTCCAGAGCGGAGGTATCCACCGAGATCGCGCTGCCCACGCCGGCCTCCACCTCATCCTCCACCGGCTGCACCAAGGCGTGGCCGCTCTGCATTTCCAGAACGGTGGCCGTGAAGTGATGGGGTACGTATGCCTCCTCCCCGGCCCACAGCGAATCAATGGACTTGAAGTTATTCGGCAGCCAGTAGACCCTGGTGGCCTTGTAAACATCGGAACCGGTGTCCCGCTGCCATTTAACGATCTTATAGGTCAGGGCCGAGTAGGCCCGGGTGCCGCCGTCCTTGTACGTGCCGCTGGGAATGGGAACAAAGAGGATGGCCAGCAGCACGACTCCTGCGATACAGATCCAGATTTTCTTTTTCATAGGGGAAACCTCCTTTTTATGGATTATCTGCGGCCTCCGGGGCCAGGAGAGCGGAGAGCGCCGCACTCTGCTCCCGGGTCAGGGCCATAGCGCTGCCGGTGGTTATGTTAGTCAGGGTGTCGTCGGTCAGGCGGTATACGGCCTGGGGGCCGTCTTCGGCAAACAGGGTGATGGTGAGGCTCTCTGCCCCGGCGGACTCACTGCCGCCGGAGGGCTCCACCCCGAGGGCGCCGTTCAGCGCCGCAAGGGTGTCGGCAATGGCGCGGACGCGCCCCTCATCGGTAATGGATGTGACCTGGCCTGCCTCGCTGACATCGATGCGGCAAACCGTCGGGGGAGGGGATGCGGCGTTGTTCTTCGGCGGAGCTTCATCGGGGGAGGATGGTAGTCCGGGCCGCACAAGCAGACCGAAGACCGTGAGACACAAAACCAGCGGCACGCAGACCATGACTGCACGGATGGCCCGCCGGCGGATCCGGATTCTTTTTTCACTGCGGCGGAATACCTCCGCCTGACATTCCTGCAGGGACCTCATAGCAGCTCCATCCCCTCCTCTCCCAAAATGCTCTGCAGCTCCCGTTTGGCCCGATACAGCAGGTTATCCACCTGCTTGCTTTTTTTGCCCATGACCCGGGCGGCCTCGGCATAGGTCATCTCCTCGAAATAGACCAGCCGCACCGCCGCGGCCATATCCCGGGGCAGCTGCGCCAGGGCGGCGTTTACCCGGCGCTGGCGGTCGCCGGCCAGGGCCAGCTCCTCCAGGGCGGGGGAGTCGTCCGCCAGGCCGTGGGCCTCGGAGAGCTCCGTGAAGCGGAGGATCCTGCGACGGCGGAGATAGTCCAGAGCGCGGCTCCGGCCGACCATGTAGAGATAAGTTTTCAGACTCACCCGGAAGTTGTAGCGGTGCCGGTGCACCACCAGGTCGGAAAAGGCATCGATGGCGATGTCCTCCGCGGCGTGGGGATCATGCACAAAGCCGTTGATAAAGAAAACCAGCCCGCAAAACAGCTCCTGCATGATCTCCTCGAAGGCGCTCTCATCGCCGTCCAGAAAACGGCGGTAGCTGTTGGCAGCGGCGTCCATGTGCTTTCCTCCTTTGGCAAAAAAGGCCCACGCGGAAGCCTTTCATTTATTATACGTTCAAGGGGGGCGCAGTTCCTTATCTTTTTTCATTGCAGTAAAGAACAGACTGTAAGCCCTTTGTCGGAAAAACCCAAGGGGTTTTTCGACAGTTTAAAAGAGGGAGAAACCGCTGGGGCTTCTCCCTTTCTGAATTTATTTTTGCTTTTTGGGTATTCAGCATATTGGCCGCAGCCTGCCCCACAACCAGAAGCGTTACGCCGCTGATAAGCATAAAGCCTTCCTCATCACGGCAGGCAGCCGCCATGCGGAACAGCGCAATGCCCAAAAGCGCAAACAGAAAAATTAAAAACACAGCGCCGCCAAAGCCCCATTCCTGGCAGTAAATGGCAAAGGCAAAGTCGGTATGCGCCTCCGGCAGATAAAAGAATTTGCCGCTGCCCTGCCCCCATGGCACGCCCAAAACACCGCCGCTGCCGATGGAAATTAACGACTGCACCATCTGGTAGCCCGCGTTGGAAGGGTCGCTCCACGGGTCGTACCACACCAGAACCCTTTGCAGGCGGTACGGCGCAATGGCAATAAGCCCCACAACGCCTACGAAGCCACCCGCCATTAAAAGCAGCAGCATACGCAGCGGAAGCCCTGCCAGAATATACATGCCCACGGAAAGCGCGACAACAATCGCCGCCGTGCCCATGTCCGGCTGTACAAGCACCAATACGCCATAAGCAATGGACATAACCATAGCTTTACAATCAGGATAATCAAACAATGCCGGGCGCAGATGTTTTTTCAGCCGCTTGCCCAGCTCGCCGGCGCACACCATAATTACTGCCAGCTTTGCCAGCTCCGAAGGCTGCAAGCTGAACGGCCCTATATACAGCCAGCGCTGTGCGCCCTTGGTTGTAACACCTATCAATTCAACTGCTATCAGCAAAAATAAAACTGCAACATAAATAATATTCAGCCAGTGCTTGCTCAGCCATAAGTGGTAATCAGGGCCGCGCAGCCCCAAATACAGCATAACGGCAAAGCCAGCCGCCGCAAACGCAACGTAACGTTTTAAATAAAAATAGCCGTCGCCGAACATATCCGTCGCTTCAACAAAACTGGCGCTGAAAACATTAATGCAGCCTATCGCCAAAAGCATCAGCGTAATCCATATTACTGCGTCACGCGGATTGTCCCAGATAAAAAAGTGTTTCTGCATAAAATGCCTCTACTTAAAAACAACCTCGCAAAAATTAATGGGCGTGCCCAAAGCGCTGAACTTCTGCTCATACTCCGTCTGCACTTCGTTTTCGTACTCCGAATGGTGCAAATCGTAGCTCAGGGCAATAATTTCCAGCCCAAACTCCTTAAACTCCTCTACCGAAAAATCAAACAGTGCCCTGTTGTCCGTTTTAAAGCGCAGGTGCCCGCCGCTGCCCAAAAGCCTCTGGTATTTTGCCAGAAAATTTCTGTGCGTAAGGCGGCGTTTGGCGTGGCGCGCCTTCGGCCACGGGTCACTGAAGTTTAAATACAGTTCCTTTATTTCGCCCGGCTCAAACCAGTCCTCCAGCTGCTCTGCGTTAGCGCAGATAACAACAGCGTTTTCCAGTTTGTTATCCATAATGTACTTGCCCGGGTAATACGAAATATCGTGCTGCGTTTCCACGCCTATAAAAGCCTTTTCCTGGTGCAGTTCCGCCATGCCGGTTAAAAAGCGCCCCTTGCCGCAGCCAATCTCAAGGCACAGCCGCTTTCCGGGAAAACGCTCCTGCCAGTGCCCTTTATAATCCTCCAGATTGTGCATCAGCACATATTTATCCTTTAATTCTTCCATTGCAGTTTCAATCCATGGCTTTTTTCTTAAACGCATAACTACCGTCCTTTATAAAAATTTACATCTATTAATTATACCATATCTTAACGCATTTTTTGCATAAAACATTTTAATTTGGCAGGCACATCCGCCCCTGCGGATATTTGACGAAGCGCCGCCGCGGTGCTATATTAAATTTGTAAGGGCACACGCCCCCAAAGGAGGTTTTAAATATGAACGAAGCAATGAACAACCTTTTAACCAGAAGAAGCTGCCGCAAATATAAACCCGATATGCTGCCGCAGGAAGTGCTTGACGAAATTTTAAAAGCAGGCACCTATGCCGCCAGCGGGCACGGCACGCAAAACCCCATTATGATTGCCGTTACCGATAAAGAAATGCGCGATAAATTAAGCAAATTAAACGCCAAAATTTTTGGCAAACCCGATATTGACCCGTTTTACGGCGCACCGGTTGTTGTTATTGTACTGGCCGATAAAAAATATCCTACTTATGTTTACGACGGCAGCCTTATAATGGGCAATTTAATGCTTGCCGCCCACGCGCTCGGCGTTGCCAGCTGCTGGATTCACCGCGCCAAAGAAGAATTTGAACTGCCCGAAGGCAGGGAAATTTTAAAACAGCTCGGCATTGAAGGCGATTACGAAGGCATAGGCCACTGCATTTTAGGCTATGCCGATTGCCCTGAACCGCAGGCTGCACCGCGCAAGGAAAACCGCATTTATTACATTAAATAGCCTTTGCAATTTACCCAGAATTTACAAATACCCGGCACGTTTTAACGCCTGCCGGGTATTTTTTGCCTTTAATACCGCGAAAAACGGCTAAAAAACAAGTTACGCCCCTTTACAGTGGTCAGTACGGAAGCATTGGCAAACCAAAGCCCAAAATTACCCCATAAACGCCAATTTATGCCTATTTAACCTTTTGAACGCGCCCGAATATATGATACAATTAAAAAAATATTGCTATTAGAGCGGAGGTGACTGTTTCCCAAGCGGAAACACATTATTTGGATTATTTCGTGATAATTTTAAACATTATTGTAATTTTATTTCTGGTAGCGCTTAACGGCTTTTTCGTGGCATCAGAATTTTCTATCGTTAAAGTGCGACCTTCAAGGCTCGACACTTTAATTAAAGAAGGCAGCAAAAGCGCGGTTTACGCACGCCAGGTAACGGAACACCTTGACGCCTACCTTTCCGTAACGCAGCTTGGCATTACCCTTGCCTCGCTCGGCCTTGGCTGGATTGGCGAACCTGCCGTTGCCAAAATGCTGGCGCCGGTTTTTGCCCTGCTTAAACTGCCGCCGCAGCTTGAGCACACCCTGGCCTTTGTGGTAGGTTTTTCCGTAATTACCGCCCTGCACATTGTACTTGGCGAACTGGTGCCGAAATCGCTTTCCATACAAAAAACGGAAGCCATTGTTTTATTTGTAGCGCGCCCGCTGATTATGTTCGACAAGCTGATGTACCCGGCCGTATGGTTTTTAAACCATGTTGCCAACTGGACTTTGCGCCGCATGGGCATCAGCGCCGCCAGCGAAGCGGAAGAAGCGCACAACGAAGAAGAAATCCGCATTTTGATGGAAGAAAGCTATAAATACGGCTATATCGATAAAAGCGAGCTTACCTATCTCGATAACGTTTTTGACTTTTCCGAACGCAGTGCCGGCGAAATTATGGTGCCCCGCACCGACATGATCTGCCTGTACCTTGAAGACAGCTTCGATGAAAACATCAAAACAGCACTGACGGAACGCATGACGCGTTACCCCATCTGCAACGAGGATAAAGACCATATCATCGGTTTTCTGCACATTAAAGACTTGCTGCGCGCCCTTAACGACGGCCAAAAGCCCGACTTAAGCACACTGGCCCGCGACGTGCTGGAAGTACCTGTTTCCATGCCTATCAGCAACCTGCTGCGCCTTTTGCAGAAGGAACGCAAACAGCTTGCCATTTTGATTGACGAATACGGCGGCACAGCCGGTATGGTAACTATTGAGGACATTCTTGAAGAAATCGTCGGTGAAATACAGGACGAATTTGACGAAGAACGCCCCGAAGTGGAAGAAGAAACCGATAAAAGCTACTCCGTTGACGGCAAAATGCTTTTGGAGGATATTAACGACCTGTTCGGGCTTGAACTTGACGACAGCCAGTGCGATACCATTGGCGGCTGGGTTTACACACAGCTTAACACGCAGCCGCAGATAGGGCAGACCGTTAAACTGCCCAAGGCGGAAATTACCGTGGAAGAAGTGGAAGCCCTGCGCATTACCCGCCTGAAAATAAAACTCTTAAGTGCGCTCAGCAGCGTTAACCAGGGCATGCTGGACGAACATTTGAATAAGGATTAAGACCTGATAAAAAAACGGTACCTTTTTACGGGTACCGTTTTTTATTGCTCTTATTCACCTTTCATAATATTTATTTTTTCTTTTCTGCCGAGGCAATAACGGCTTCGGCAAGCTCTTTAAGGGTTATGCGGCGGTTCATGCTGTACTGGCGCATTTTGCTGTATGCTTCGTCCTCCGTAAAGCCGTGCGCCGCCATTAATATGCCTTTGGCGCGGTCAAGCAGCTTGCGTGTTTCAAGGCTTTCGCGCAAACCGGCAAGTTCGCTGTCCATCTTCTGGTATTCCTTAAAGCGGGCAATGGCTACCTGCATGGTGGCAAAAAGCTGTTCTTCGCGCACCGGCTTAACCAGATATGCCATTACGCCGCTGCTGTTGGCGCGCTCAACCACATCCTGCTGGCTGTAAGCAGTTAAAAGAAGCACGGGCGCAATGTGCTGGCCGGTAATAATTCCGGCTGCCGTAATGCCGTCCATCTTCGGCATTTTTACGTCCATAATAACCAAATCAGGCTTTAAGCGCCGGGCAAGCTCCACGGCTTCTTCACCGTCAGATGCTTCGCCAAGCACCGTATGCCCCGCTTCCGTCAGCATTTCGCGCAAATCCAGGCGGATTAACGCTTCATCATCGGCAATAATAATTTTTAACCCTTCCATTTTTATCCCCCCAAAGGTATTGCTACTTCGGCGCAGGTTCCTCCCTGCGGCCTGTTTTCTATTTTAAAAGTTCCGTGTAAATCGGCTTCGGCCATGGTTTTAATAATGCGCAGGCCCAAACTGCTCTGCGGCATGCCGTTAAAGCCCGGCGGCAGGCCGTTGCCGTCGTCGCATACGGTAAGTCGGCAGCCGCTTTCTGTTTTTTTCAGCTCCACGCTGATGGCGCCCTGCGTGCGCCCTGTAAAGGCATGGTCAAAGCAGTTTTGGAGCATTTCGTTTAATACCAGTGCCATGCTGGTTGCTTTTTCCGAAGGAATAACAACGTTATCGGCACTGAATTCCGTTGTAAGGCGCAGTTCCGGCGCGGCCATGCCGCTGAGCACCGCTTTGTAAATTCCCTGCGCCACCGCTGCCATATCCACCGTGCCGCTGCCCTGCTGAGCCAAAAATTCGTGCACAACGGCAATGCTGTTTACGCGGCTGATGCAGTCGCGCAGCACGCTTTTTGTTTCGTCCGCTTTGGCGCGGCGCATTTGCAGGCGCAGCAGGCTGGCAATGGTTTGCAGGTTGTTTTTTACGCGGTGGTGTATCTCTTTAATTACCGCCGCTTTAACAAGCAGTTCTTCATCACGCTTTTTCAGTTCGGTAATATCGCGCAAAATTACAATGGCATAGCTTGCTTCCGCCGTACCGCCGACAGGCACCACGCGCATGGCCAAAAGCATGCCGCGCAGGCGGATTTCCTTGCCTTCGGCCGTGCCTGTTTTAAGCACCATGCCGACAAGAGGCCAGTTAATCTGTACGCTGTTGGTGCGCAGGCCGATTGGCGTTGTAATGCCCACCACCTGAAAAATATGCCGGGCGGTGGAATTGGCCGCTATTATTTTTTTCTCCGCGTCGACCACCATCAGCGCATCACCCGGGGCAAGGCGGCGGTAAAACTCGCTGTCCTGCTCGGGGCGTGCCGGTGTTTTTAAAAATTCAAACGCTACGTTAATAAAAATATCGTCAACGCCGCTTAAATCAAACACCACGGCAGCAAAGCATTTGCCGCGCCTGTCCTGCACGGGGTACACACGCACGCCGGCAAACTGCCCGAGGCTCAGCTCGCGCTTGCCTTCAAGCGGAACATTGCGCTGCAGACAGCGGGCAATCAGCGGTTCTTCGCTGATGCGCACCTCACGCCCGGGCGCCAGTTCCGGCTGCTGCAAAAACTGCGTTTTGGGCATGGACTGATGGTAAACGCGCAAAAAACGTTTGTCATCCGACGCAAGGTACACTGTAATGCAGGCGTGGGCAATATCGGCTGCAAAATCCATGCCCTGCCTGATAGAAGCCAGTATATTTTTCTGTTCACTGTTAAGATTTTTTAACATAGTGTTAATACCAAGTTTTCAAAAAATTTACAACATTAGTGTTTTCCACTGTAATTCACAATGTTATCCACATTATGCACAGAGTTTTCCGCAATCATCAGGTGCAATTCTATGCTTTTTCACAGAGTTTTGCACGTTTTCCACAGTTTGGAATTCACAGTATAGACAGTGTTTATCCCAATTTTAAAGATGGAACAGCGTTCAAACCAAGGGGACTTTTCTCCCCGTTGATATACATAAAATAACCGCGGCAGGCAATCATCACGGCATTATCCGTGCAGAGTATCGGAGTTGGGTGAACCAGGCGTGCTCCGGCGCGTTCTGCCGCCTTTGCCAGTGTATTCTGCAAGGTTTTGTTGGCCGATACGCCGCCTGCAAGGACTATTTCTTTCAGCCCCGTTTCTTTAAGGGCGTGCACGCTTTTCTGCACCAGTGCGTCCACAATGGCATATTGAAACGACGCTGCAACATCGGCGCGGTTTACTTCTTCTCCTGCCTTCTGTTTATTGCGCCGGTAGTTGATAACCGCCGATTTTAAGCCGCTGAAGCTGAATTCAAAATTGTTGCCCAGCTTGGCACGCGGAAAATCTATGGCCAGCGGGTTGCCGCCAAGCGCCAGTTTTTCCACCTCCGGCCCACCGGGATAAGGCAGCCCCAAAACACGCGCCACTTTATCGAAGGCTTCACCGGCGGCATCGTCGCGGGTCTGTCCCAAAAGCTCAAAACTGTTGTAATCCTTTACAACCAGCAGCGCCGTGTGCCCGCCGCTTACAACCAGTGCGAGAAACGGCGGCTTGAGGTCTTTGTCGTTTAAAAAGTTGGCAAAAACATGCCCTTCCAGATGGTTTACGCCTATCAGCGGCTTGTCTGCCGCCCAGGCAAGCGCTTTGCCTGCCGAAAGGCCCACCAGCAGCGCGCCTACAAGCCCCGGCCCATAGGTTACGGCAACGGCGTTTATTTTCTCCAGCGGCATCTGCGCTTTGGCAAGCGCTTCATCTATTACCGGCAGCACGTTGCGTATATGGTTGCGCGAGGCAATTTCCGGCACTACGCCGCCGTATTTGCGGTGAATTGGCACCTGCGAAGCAATGATGTTGCTTAAAACCTCGCGCCCGTTTTTTACAACGGCAGCGGCAGTTTCGTCGCAGCTTGATTCAATGCCGAGTATATAAATGTCTTCACTCATTGGTTTCAGCCTCCCTGTACAGCCACATAATTACAGCGTCTTCGTGGTTATCGGCATAATAGCCGGGGCGCACGCCTTCGGCGCGGAAGCCGCAGGTTAAGTACATTTTCTGCGCGGCAGTGTTGCTTTGGCGCACCTCCAGCGTTACGGCGTCAGCGCCTTCATTCCACGCACGGTTAATCAGCGCCGCCGTAAGCCTGGTGCCCAGCCCGCGCTCGCGTTCTTCAGCGGCAACGGCTACGCGCGTAATCTGCGCTTCGCCTGCCACCAGCCAGTACCCGGCATAGCCTGTAACCTTGCCGTTTTCCTCCATAACAATATATGTTGTAAGGCTGTTGTTAAGTTCATCCAGCCACATGCTTTCGTTCCACGCGTCAAAAAACGTGCTGTTTTCTATTTTGCAAACCTCTGTAATATCGCCGGCAGAAAACTGGCGGATTACTGTTTCCCGTGCTTCTGTTCCCATAGTTCTTCTGCCTCCGATTTTCTGATATAGTAAGGTTCCAGCCCGAAGATGCCGCTCTGCACCTCGGGGTTATAAGCTTTAAGCGCGGCCAGTGCCGTACCCGCTGCCTGCGGCAGGCGCAGGTATTCGGGCGCAAGGCTGCACCACCCGGGCAGCTCCATGCTTTCAAGCTTGGCACATTCGCCCAAAACAACGGCAGGTTTACCCTGCAAAGCAAGGTTTTCCAAAAGCTGCTGTTTATTTACTACCTGCACGCTTTGCAGTTCAATAACTTCGCCGTCCTGCCATTCGTACAGCGCCTGGTAATAGTTGCCCTTTTGCGCGTCCAGAACGGGCGAAAGCACTATGCCGCTTACCGGCAGGTTATAGGCCAGTGCCAGCGGCGTTGCCACTCCCTGCAAAGGCTTTTTCCAGGCGTAGGCCAGCGCTTCAGCCGTTGCCAGGCCAATGCGCAGCCCTGTAAAAGAACCCGGCCCCATGCTTACGGCAATTAAATCAATATCTGCCTTCTGCACGCCGGTGCGCTCCAAAAGCTGTTCCAGCTGAGGCATCAGCCCTTCGGAATGAGTCATTCCCATATTTATTTTATATTCGGCCAAAATTTTGCCGTCACGGCATAAGACGATGGCGGAGGCTTTGGTTGCCGTATCAATTGACAGTACCAGCATTTTTTTCCACTTCCCCGCAAAGTTTTTCGTAGCGCGCTCCGTGCGGTTCAAAAACGAACCTGCGTCCCGCGCCCTCCAGCTCTATCGTAATATGCAGATATTCTTCGGGCAGCTCGTCAATAAACAGTTCGCCCCATTCTATTACCGTCAGCCCGTCGCCGCCGCAGTATTCGCCAAAGCCGGTGTTATAAAGTTCATCGCTGTCCTTTATGCGGTACAAATCAAAATGGCGCATTTCCAGCCTGCCGCTGTACACATTCATTATGGCAAAGGTAGGGCTGTTCACTTCGTTTATATCGGCGCCAAGCCCGGCTGCCATGCCGCGGCTTAACAGCGTTTTGCCCGCGCCAAGCGTGCCGGTGAGGCAGTATACGTCGCCGTCCTGCGCCAGTGTGCCAAGCAGCCAGCCAAGCGCTTCCGTTGCCGCACTGTCTTTGCAGTAAATTTCCATGTTTCATATCCTTTCGCTAAGTTCGTTGTAATGCCAAAAAGCAGTACCGGAACCTGCCGGTACTGCCTTTGTTATTTTGCTATAATATCCGTATCGCGCTCAAAGGCGTCCATCAAATCAATATGCCCTTTAATGCTGGCTTTTTTCTCGCCTTCTATTAAAAAGTTTACCTTTTTAATTTCCGGAAACTCCGTCAGCGTATTGGTTATGGCCGAGGTCAGCATCATTTCGGTATAAGAACCGGCTTCAATATTGTAAATTTCCTTGCTTAAATTTACAACGGCCACGCCTTTGTCAACCGTAAGGCTGATTATTTTTAAACCTTTTGGAAAAGCGTTAATAAGCTTATCGCTCTGCGGTTTGGTGTTTATCAGCGCTTCCAGTGCCAAAAGCGGCAGCTTTTCCTTATCACCTTTAACGCTTACTTTTTCGGCATACATTTTTTCGGTGCCGTCAGCAGGTACGCGGTAAATTGTTACCGTATGTTCCCGGCTGTCTGCAACAGCATTGGCGTCCGGCAGCACGGCGTTGTTTTCCTGCGTGCAGGCCGCGGCAAACAAAGTCATCAGTACCACGCAGAGTACTGTTAAAAGTTTTTTCATCATTTTAAGTACCCTCCGTTATTTAAAATAATCTTCAATGCCATCGGCAATGGATTTTGCCAGTTTGTTGATATACCAGTTGCTGTTCATCAGTTTTTCTTCTTTGGGGTTGGAGATAAATGCCAGTTCCAGAAGGGTTGACGGCATGCTGCAGCGTTTGTTTACATAGAAGTTTGCCTTGCGTATGCCAAGGTCATCCAGCCCGAAGTTTTTAACAAGCCTGTCCTGCACGGCCTGTGCCAGACGGGCGTCGTTGTTTGTTTTGGGATAATAGTAAGACGAGAAGCCGCCTACGCTTTTATTGGTAGAAGAATTGAT
>OGLB01001223.1_pt1 | contig 11421 bp, 10 predicted proteins | sample 1572551 | NCBI WGS metagenome assembly OGLB01 (sample SAMEA2582003, study PRJEB24529) | metagenome | biome: Human gut stool | place: China | collected 2011
CGAGCCACTGGATCGGCTCCATCATGCCCTGCGCATAGTTCATAAACACCGACAGCGTACCGATCAGGATCACGCCGTCTCTTGTGATCACACCGCCGCGCCACAGGACGATCGCCAGCGCGATGGACGCGGCGAAGGCTGTCGTGGACATGAACACGCTCCGGAAGTGCATGGCGCGGACGCTCAGTCGCTTCATTTCGCCGGTCAGATCGTCGAATTCCTGCTCGACCTTGTCCTCAATGACCAGCGTTTTGGTCGTCTTCGCGCCGGTGATGCCCTCGTTGAACGCGCCGGTGATCTTCGAGTTCTGCTCGCGCACGCGGCGGTGAAAAAAGACGAGTTTTTTCTGGAAATACGCGCCCGAGAGCACCAGCACCGGCACAATGACCATCACACACAGCGCCAGCTTCCAGTTGAGCACGAACATCATCACGATTGCCAGCAGCAGATACGCAATGTACCACACAGCCTCCATCAACCCCCATGCAAGCGTGCTTGCAATGCGGTCGGTATCGGACATGACGCGCGCGTGGGTATAGCCAACGCTGTTCTGGTTGAAATAAGAGAAGGACAGCGTCTGCAAATGATTGAACGTCTCGCGCTTTAAGTCGCGGCCGATATAGAGTTCAGCTTTGCACGCGCCGTAGGCGGAAATGTAGTTCGTCGCGGTCTGAATGATCATGACCAGAATGTACAGTGCCAGCCAGCCGCCGACGCCCTGCATGGTTTTGTCCGCGATAAAATGGTCGATGGCGTGCTGCTGGAACAGGGGGATGATCGCGTCCATGCCGCTGCCGACCGTGCCGGTCACAACCATCCAGAAAAACAGCATTTTATAGGGCTTTAAATAAGGGGCCAGCTTTGGGATACCGAAGAACGGCAGGCCTTTTTTGTCTTTTCCGCGTTTCATGCCGGCTCCTCCTCTCCGATGGACATCTGCATGTCGTAGATCTGCCGGAACAGGCCGGGCTGCTGCAGCAGCTGCTGCGGTGTTTTCATGGCGCGCCTCCTCCCAAAGCAAATGCATTTACATTTTTATCAATCATAGCACACCCGGGCGGGAGCGTCAATGCTGCGGCGCGGCGGCGTAAAATGACGGAAATACACAGAGGTACGCCGGAAGAATTGTGCACAAATGCCAAAAGTAAATAAATTCTGAAAAACGGGGTTGACTTTATCGGCTAAAAGCGCTAAAGTAGGCACATCTTCAGTACAGGAGGCCGCAAACATGCGTCTGGAGCGATTTGCAAGCGCATATTCCTACTATTACTTTAGCGAGAGTAATAGTCGTTTGTGCTGCAAAAATACCAGAACCATCTGAGACTTCCCGATCCGGTTTTGACAAGGCTGCACAGACGACTGTGTGGCTTTTTTCTTTGCCGGGACTACATTTAGGAGGAGAAAACGCATGAACATCAAAAAAATCACTGCCCTGCTCTGCGCCGTGGTCATGGTCCTGTCCCTGGCTGCCTGCGGCAGCAACGGCGACAAGGCCGAGAATAAGCACTACACCGTCGGCATCTGCCAGCTTGTGCAGCACGACGCGCTCGACGCGGCCACCAAGGGCTTCCGCGACGCCATCACCGACGCGCTCGGCGCCGACAACGTCACCTTCGACGAGCAGAACGCCGCCGGTGACAGCGCCACCTGCGCCACCATCTGCAACGGCTTCGTGTCCAGCGGCGTGGATCTGATCCTCGCCAACGCGACCGGCGCCCTGCAGGCTGCGGCCGCCGCCACGAAGGACATTCCGATCCTCGGCACGGCTGTCACGGAGTACGGCGTTGCGCTCGGCATCGATAACTTCAGCGGCACCGTCGGCGGCAACATCTCCGGCACGTCCGACCTGGCCCCGCTCGACCAGCAGGCGGCCATGATCCAGGAACTGTTCCCGGACGCCAAGAACGTCGGCATCATCTACTGCTCCGGCGAGCCGAACTCCGTCTACCAGGTCGAGGTCGTCAAGGCCGCGCTTGAGAAGGCCGGCTGCACCGTGAATACATACACCTTCTCCGACACGAACGATGTTGTCTCCGTCACCGGCACGGCGAGCGACGCAAACGACGTGCTCTATATCCCGACCGACAACACCGCCGCCTCCTGCGCCGAGGCCATCAAGAGCGCCGCCAAGAAGCCCATCATCGCCGGCGAGGAGGGCATCTGCAAGGCCTGCGGCGTTGCAACGCTGTCCATCGACTACTACGAGCTCGGCCGCACCACCGGCGAGATGGCCGTGAAGATCCTCAAGGGCGAGGCCGATATCTCCACCATGGCCATCGAGTACTACCCGAACCCGGTCAAGAAGTACAACCCCGACATGGCCAGCCTCTACAACGTCACCATCCCGAGCGACTACGAGGCCATCGGCTGATTTTCAACACGATTCCTGGCTCCCTGCCGCAGTTTCTGCGGCAGGGATACTCCACACTATGAGGTAATGATATGAATTCACTGGTTCTTGCGTCCCTGAGCCTGCCGAATCTGGTTTCGCGTCTGCCCGGCGGCGTTGCCCAGGGCATCATCTGGGGCATCATGGCCCTGGGCGTGTACATCACGTTCCGCCTGCTCGACGTCGCCGATCTGACGGTCGACGGGTCGTTCACCACCGGCGGCGCCGTGACGGTCATGCTCATCATCGCCGGCTGGCCGGCATGGGCGGCGCTGCTCGCAGCCGTGGTCGCGGGTCTGCTCGCGGGTCTCGTGACCGGCCTGCTGCACACGAAGCTCGGCATTCCGGCCATCCTCGCCGGCATCCTGACGCAGTTCGCGCTCTACTCGATCAACCTGCGCATCATGAGCATGAAGGCCAACACCCCGGTCAACCCGGATAAGTACAGCCTGTTTCTGACGCTGCGCAGCGTGCCCGGCGCGATCTGGAAGGGTCTGCTGCTCGCGGCCGTGCTCATCGCGCTCCTTTACTGGTACTTCGGCACCGAGCAGGGCAGCGCCATCCGCGCCACGGGCGCCAACCCCGCCATGAGCCGCGCGCAGGGCATCAACATCAATGCCATGAAGGTGCTCGGCCTGTCGCTCTCCAACGGCATGGTCGCGCTCTCCGGCGGCCTGATGGCGCAGTACCAGGGCTTTGCCGATATCAACATGGGCCGCGGCGCCATCGTCATCGGCCTTGCCGCCGTCATCATCGGCGAGGTGCTGTGCGATGCGTTCTTCCGCAAGGGCTGCAACTTCTCCGTGCGCCTGAGCTTTGTCATCCTCGGCGGCATCGTGTATTACCTCGTCATGGTGCTCATCCTCTGGCTCAAGCTCGACCCGAACGATCTCAAGCTCTTCACCGCGGTCATCGTGGCCGCGTTCCTGGCCGTGCCGTATCTCAAGGGGCAGGCCAAGAGCTCGTTCCACCGCCTGAAGAAGGGAGACAAGTGATATGCTGACATTAGACCATATCTCCAAGACCTTCAACCCCGGCACCATCAATGAGAAACGGGCGCTCGACGGGCTGTCCCTGCACCTGAAGCCGGGCGATTTCGTGACCGTCATCGGCGGCAACGGCGCCGGGAAATCCACCATGCTCAACGCCGTCGCGGGCGTCTGGCCGGTGGACTCCGGCCGCATCATCCTCGACGGTGTGGACGTGACCGCCATGCCGGAGTACCGCCGCGCGCAGTACATCGGCCGCGTGTTCCAGGACCCCATGATGGGCACGGCCGCGAACATGCAGATTGAGGAGAACCTCGCCCTCGCCGCGCGCCGCGGCAAGAAGCGCACGCTGCGCTGGGGCGTCACGAAGGCGGAGCGCGAGGAATATCATGAGAAGCTCAAGAGCTTCGGCCTCGGCCTTGAGGACCGCATGACGGCGAAGGTCGGCCTGCTCTCCGGCGGCCAGCGCCAGGCGCTGACGCTGCTCATGGCCTCCCTGCAAAAGCCGAAGCTGCTGCTGCTCGACGAGCACACCGCGGCGCTCGACCCCGCGACGGCGGCTAAAGTGCTCGAGCTCTCGGACCGTATCGTGCGCGAAAACCAGCTCACCGCCATGATGATCACCCACAACATGAAGGACGCCATCGTGCATGGCAACCGCCTCATCATGATGAACGAGGGCCACATCATCCTCGATATTGAGGGTGAGGAGAAAAAGAAGCTCACGAAGCAGGACCTGCTCGAAAAGTTCGCCGAGGTGGCGGGCACGCAGGTCGAGTCCGACGAAGTGCTCCTGAGCTGACACGCGGACATCCCGACCCGATCGGATATTGAGAAAAGAAAAATCTCCGGCGCTGAAACGCACAGCGCCGGAGATTTTTCTTTTTCTGCCGCGCATTTCCGCCCGCACGGCAACAACCACGAAAACCACCAAATTGCGGCCGGAAAGTTTGTGCAGTTTTTTTGTCAGAAACCGCACACAAACACCGAAATTTATGTTAACCTTTTCATACGAAATTTTTTGCTTTTGCGGGTTTGTCGAGGGTTCAGGAGGATAGGGTCCGTGGTTTTCAGCAGCCTGTCGTTTTTGTTTTGCTTCTTTCCGGCGTTTCTGCTGGTGTATTATCTGACACCGTCGCGCCCGGCCGGCGCGCGCAATGCCGTGCTGCTGGTTGGGAGCTGTGTGTTTTATATCATCGGACTGGACGGTCAGTGGGCGTACTTTGCGCTGCTGGCCGCGTCTGTGCTGGTCAACTACGGGCTGGGCCTTGCCATCACGCGCGACAAGCCGCGCGCAAAGCTGTGGCTCATCGTCGGCCTGTGCTACAATTTCCTGTGGCTGTTCCTATTTAAATACCTCAACTTCCTGCTCACCGGCGTCAACGGTGTGCTCGGCTGGGTGTCCGGCGGCAAGGCGGCCGTGCCGCTGCTGGGCTGGGCGCTGCCGGTCGGCATCAGCTTTTACACGTTTTCGGCCGGCGGCTATCTCATCGACGTCTACCGCGGCACGGTCGCGCCGGAGCGCTCGCTGCTCACATTCGGCACGTACCTGACCATGTTCCCGAAGCTCGTCTCCGGCCCGATCGCCAGCTATGCGCAGCTGCAGCCGGAGTTTGGCACGCGCGATGTGTCGCTGCGGCAGACGGTCGACGGGCTGAAACTGTTCGTGTTCGGCATGGCGCTCAAGATCCTGCTCGCCAACCAGCTCGGCGGCCTCTGGAGCGATGTGACCACGATCGGCTTTGAGAGCCTCTCGACGCCGCTGGCGTGGATGGCTGCGTTCGCGTATTCGTTCCAGCTCTATTTCGACTTCTGGGGCTACTCGCTCATGGCCATCGGCATCGGCCGGATGCTCGGCTTCCACCTGCCGGAAAACTTCCGCTGCCCGTACCTCGCGCTGAGCATGACGGAGTTCTGGCGCCGGTGGCACATTACGCTGGGCACATGGTTCCGCAATTATCTGTATTTCCCGCTCGGCGGCAGCCGCTGCAGCCGCGGGCGCATGATTTTTAACCTGCTGGTCGTCTGGCTGGCGACCGGGCTCTGGCACGGCGCACATCTGAACTTCCTGCTCTGGGGTCTGGGCCTGTTTGGAATCCTCACGGTCGAAAAGCTCTGGCTCAAAAAATACCTTGACCGCTGGCCGGTGCTCGGGCATCTGTACATGCTCGTGCTCATCCCGCTGTCGTGGGCGGTGTTTTCCGTGTCGGATCTCGGGCAGCTCGGCGCGTACTTCGGCCGCCTGCTGCCGCTGTTTTCGCACACGGCGGCGGCTTACCCGCTCGATTTTCTCAAGTACGGCAAGACCTACGGGGTGTTCCTCGTGCTTGGCCTCGTGTGCTCGACGTCGCTGCCGGCTTATCTGTACCGCCGGCTCAAGGGCACGTGGGCCGGGGCAGTCATTCTGGCCGTGCTGTTCTGGCTGTGCCTGTTCTGCCTGAGCAAGGGCATGAACGATCCCTTTATGTACTTCCGATTTTAAGGAGCGCTGACGTATGAAACGCATCAAACCGCAATATTTTCTCATCCTGCTGCTGGTGGCCGCGCTCGCGGCGGCACCGTTTCTCATCCGCGGCCTGATCGACCGCAGCAGTGTCGGCAAGCAGCCGGCCGCATCCGTCACGGCGGCGCCGGAAGAGACCGCCGAGCCGACGCCCACGCCCGAGCCGACGCCGCTGCAGTTCACGACGGTGGACGCCTCGTATTTTGACGATGCGCTCTTCATCGGCGACTCGCGCACCGTTGGTATTGCCGAATACGGCAGCCTGAAAAACGCGACGTATTTCGCCGACGTCGGCCTGAACGTCTACGTTGCGCAGACCAAGGCCATTGCCGTGAAAAACGTCGGCACGGTCACGCTGCCGCAGCTGCTGAGCCAGAAAACGTTCGGCAAGGTCTACATCATGCTCGGCATCAACGAGCTCGGCAACGATCTGGACGACATCACGGCCAAGTTCTCCTCGCTCATCGACACCGTGCGCGCCGCGCAGCCGGACGCCATTATTTTCGTCGAGGCGAACCTGCACGTCGGCCCCTCGCGCTCGAGCACGGACGCGACGTTCAACAACCCCCGCATTGACAAGCTCAACGAAAAGCTCGCCGCGCTCGCCGACGGCAAGACGATCTTCTACATCGACATCAACGAGCTCTTCGACGACGAAAACGGCAACCTGCGTGCCGATGCCAGCGGCGACAGCACCCATGTCTACGCCAAGTATGACCTGGACTGGTGCGACTGGCTGTGCACGAAGGCGATCGTGCGTTAAATCCGAAGAACAGGCAAAGGCCAGCCGGAAACCGCTTCCGACTGGCCTTTGCTGTGATGTATCACATGTTCCGTTTTTTCTCCCTCGACGCGGTAGCGCGCATCAGCGCTTGAGGATGAACCACACAAACGCGCCGCAGGCAATGATCATACCGCCGCCAACTGCTGCAAAGATCATGTGACTGCCTCCTTTCCCCCAATGTCCCGCCCGTGTTTCGGACGGGATCTGTGAAGATACTTCATTATAAGGAATCTATGCGCTAAGTTTCCGGAAAACAGCGGCCCAAACGCTGCGCAGCCGTTAAGAAGGCGGAAAAGAATGCGCCTGAGGCTGCAAAGACCGTCGCGTTCGCGCGGACAATGTGCTATGCTGACAGTGGAGCCAAGACGGCTGTCCGGAAAGAGGGATGCTTATGCAGAAAGTATGGAAGCGCATGCCGCAGTGGCTGCGTGATACGGTCATGTTCCTTTTTATCATGGGCTGCGCCGTTGCCGTGTGCGAGTTGCTGTCCGTCTGCTATGACGATAATAACCCGTTTGCCACATCCGTGTTCATTTTGGCTGTGGTGCTCGTCTCGCGCTTCACCACCGGGTATTGGCCCGGCATTCTGGCGTCGGCCGTCGGCGTGGTGAGCGTGAACTACCTGTTTACATACCCGTTTCACGAATTCAACCTGACGATCGACGGCTATCCGCTGACGTTTGCGGTCATGCTGGTCGTGAGCGTTCTCGTGAGCACGCTCACGACGCAGATCAAGCGGCAGGAGCAGCTGCGTTACGAGGCGGAAAGAGACCGTATGCGCGCCAATCTCCTGCGCAGCGTGTCGCACGATATCCGCACGCCGCTGACGGCCATCATGGGCCTGAGCGCGACCGTTGAGGAAAGCGAGACGCTCACGGACGAGGGCCGCGGCATGGTCGAGGAGATCCACCAGAACGCGCAGTGGCTGCTGCACCTGTCGGAGAACATCCTGTCCGTCACGCGCTTTTGCGACGAGGGCGTCGTGATCGAGAAATCGGACGAGGTCGTCGAGGAGATCGTCGGCAGCGCGATCCGGCGCTTTCGCAAAAATTGCGATACCGACATTCCCATCACGGTCTCAAAGCCGGAAGAGATCCTGCTCGCGCCGATGGACGCCACGCTCATCGAGCAGGTGCTGCTCAACCTGTTGGAGAATGTCGCAAAGCACAGCCCGTCGGCAACGGAGATCTTCATCGAGATCCGTGCCGAGGGCCGCCGCGTCTGGCTGACCGTGGCCGACAACGGCGACGGTATCCCGCCGCAGCTGCTCGGCGTGCTCTTTGACGGCTATCTGCCGCTCGGCGCCGTGGAGGCGTCCGACCGCAGCCGCCACATGGGCATCGGCCTGAGCGTCTGCCGCGCGATCGTGCGCGCGCACGGCGGCGAGATTTATGCAAGAAACAAGATTGACGGCGGCGCGGAGTTCCGCTTCTGGCTGCCGGCGGAGGAGGAATCGAACACATGATCCGTGATAAAATCATCATCGTTGAGGACGACCCCGGCATCAGCAAATATCTGCAGGCGGCGCTGCGCTCCCATGAGTATGACACGCTGCTCGCGCCCGACGGCAAGACCGCGCTGGAGATGATCGCCTCGCACTGCCCGGATCTGCTGCTGCTGGATCTCGGCCTGCCGGATATGGACGGCAGCGAGATCATCCGCTCCGTGCGTGCCTGGAGCCGGATGCCGATCATCATCATCTCGGCCCGCAGCGCGGAGATCGACAAGGCGTCTGCGCTCGACATGGGCGCAGATGACTACCTGACCAAGCCCTTCGGCACGGTGGAGCTGCTCGCGCGCATCCGCACAGCGCTGCGCCACACGCGCACCGACGGCACGAGCGACGGCCTGGCCATGACGGGGGAGTACCACGTCGGCGACCTGTGCATCGACTACAATAAGCACCGCGTTTTTCTCGCCGGCGAGGACACGCACCTGACGCCGAACGAGTACAAGATCGTGGCGCTGCTCGGCCGGCACGCCGGGCAGGTGCTCACCTATAAGTCCATGATGAAGGAGCTCTGGGGGCCCGGCGTCGGCGGCGACAACAAGCTCCTGCGCGTGCACATGGCGAACATCCGCCGCAAGATCGAGCCGAACCCGGTCGAACCGCAGTATATCTTCACGGAGGTCGGCGTCGGCTACCGCATGGCTGACAGCCACTGAACCGAGCATAAACGTCATAAAGCGCCCGGAGCGATCGCTCCGGGCGCTTTTCGTGCCCTGCCATGCGTTCGTCCGCCGTGCGTCACAGCGCGGGAGGCAGGCGCGTGCCGAAACGGCGTCCGTTTCTCGAACGTGGGCAAAAAGATCCTCACCCGCAGATGTGCGGACGAGGATCTTGCCTGTGATCCCGGAATTATTTGCCCAACTCGGCGATCATTTTGCTGCGGATGCCTTCGGTGAGGTCGTTCGTTTTTGTGGCCTTGACCGTTTCGGCCGGGATGACCTCGCGGATGCTGAGATACACGTGCGTGCGCCGCCAGGGGACGTTGTGTGCGATGCGCTCCGTGCCCTCGATCGTCGCAACGACGATGGGTACATTGGCCTTCTGCGCGATCTTGAGCGAGCCGGCGTGCCAGGGCAGCAGCTCGCCGCTTTTGCTGCGCGTGCCCTCGGGATAGATGGCGAACGAGCACTCATGCGCGCGGATGAGATCGGCTGCGGCGTTGATCGTGGTCAGGGCGTTGCGCGCGTTCTCGCGGTCGATCGGCAGAAAGCAGCACCGGCGCACGAACGGGCCGATGACGAACTTGCGCATGTTCGACGGCTTGGACACGAACGCCAGCCGCCAGCGCCGCAGCACCCACCACTGCACCATGGGGTCAAAGTTCGAGCGATGGTTGCTCACGAACAGGTATTCCGTGTCCGTCGGCACTTTTTCGAGCCCCGTGACGTGGATCTTCACGCGGCAGAGCGCAAGAATCCAGCCGTCGAGCGCCATCGTCAGCGCGTGATAAAACGGGCTGATGTGTGTGTACATTTTGTTCGGTCCGGCGAACCACGTGCAGACAAACATCAGCAGCACGTACACAAGATTTGCTGCCACGAAGCAGGCGATCAGGATTGGCAGCAGCCACCAGTAGCTCAGCGCGGGGGACAAAAAATAAATCCACGCGGTGCTGAGCACAGCGGGAATGAGCAGCAGATAATAGAGCATGAACGGGCACCTTCAAGCATATTAAATATTAAAATATTTCCAATAGTCATTGACGATAAACTTCCAAATCTATTATAATTGTATCGGAATACCGTGTCAATGAACGAGATGTAAATTTGCGCGGATTCCGAACACATTCTGATTGGAGATAGGATGGGATAAGATGATCGTATTAAAATGGGTGTTCCCGGTGTCCCTGGCGGTGCTCGCCATTGTGCACCTCGTCAGCTGCTGGCGCGGCGATGACGACCTGCGCAAGCCGACGAAGATCGCGCTGATGCCGGTCGTTGCGCTGGCCTACCTCGCCTTTGCCCGCATGCCGTCGCTTTGGGTGGTCGCCGGCCTGCTGTTTGGCTGCCTAGGCGATCTGTTTCTGCTCTGGCCGCTCAAGAAGAAGTTCTTTGCGCTCGGCACGTCGTCGTTCTTCCTGGGCCACGTGTGCTATCTGATCTTTATCTACACGCACTATGTCATCCGCATCAGCTGGATCTGGATCGTCGTGGTCTGCGTGATCTATGCCGCCGGTGCCGCGTTCGTGTACGCCAACAGCCGCAGGAATATCCCGCGCGCGCTGCGTCCGCTGGCGCTGACGTATATGCTCATGCTCTGCGTGCTGAGCGTGAGCCTGATCCTGCCGCTGCTGACGGCGTTCTGGTGGGGCAAGCTCGTGGCGTTTTTCGGCGCGACGTTCTTCCTCGCGTCCGACGGTGTGCTGTGCGACATGCTCTTCGTCAAGAAGGCTGAGCCCACGCAGCAGAACTTTGTTGTCATGTGCACGTACATCCTTGCGCAGACGCTGCTGGCCATCGGCTTTGCGGCCTGCCCGTGATTGTTAAAAATCTAGGCATTTCAAAGGGAAACGGGACTCTCCGCCACCGGAGAGTCCCGTTTTATGTACAGCGGTGGAAAAATCTTAAAAAAATTGCTATTTTCTCTTTACACCGGGAAGAAAATGCAATACAATGCGTAGCATCTACAGGAGGTTTTTTCGGGGGGAAAAAGAATATGGCAAAAGAAAAGGAAACGGAAAACCGGTCGGAACGGGAGCGGTTTCTTGACTGCATGCTCAAAGAGATCCTCAGCGGGTGGCGCAATCCGGGCGACCGGCTGCCGACGGAGAGCGAGCTGGCCGAGCAGTACGGCCTGCGCAAGACGAACGTGCATCTTGGCCTGCAGGAGCTGGAGCGCCTGGGCTTTCTGAAGGTCGTGCCCCGGCACGCGACCTATGTCGCGCCTTACTGGGAGCAGGCGAACCTGGAGACGCTGGCCGCCATCATGACGCACGGCGGCAAACCGCAGCCGGAGCTGGTGGATGCGTTTCTGGAGCTGCGCGAAATGGTCGCGCTCGGCTGGTTCCGCTGGACGGGCCGCAACCCCAAAACGGAGCAGATGCGGCACCTGTACGGGCTGCTCGAGCGGATGGAGGCCATCGCCTACGCGCCGGACGGAGAGAAGGATAATCCGAAATTTCTGGATCTGGTCAATCAGTTTCTGGTGTGCATGTTTGCCGAGTCGGACAACATGATCTTCCGCGTCCTGCTGCGCTCGTCGCGCGAGCTTGCACACGTGACGTATTACATCGTGGCGTATACGCTG
>OGLB01001232.1_pt1 | contig 11350 bp, 10 predicted proteins | sample 1572551 | NCBI WGS metagenome assembly OGLB01 (sample SAMEA2582003, study PRJEB24529) | metagenome | biome: Human gut stool | place: China | collected 2011
TCTGTGCGATCAGCTCGGGAATGGTAATGGCCGTAGCCTCACCCGGATCGGGCGGAACCACACCGCCTTCGAGATCGACCTCCTGACCGCCGTTGCCATTGGTAAACGAAAGATCGTCGATCGAGAATGCGGAATTAGCAGCCTCACCACCCGTCGTGGTAGTAAAGCGGATCGAAAGCTCCTTCAGCGCCGTTTTCAGCGTAAAATCTGACTTGAACAGAATCCAATAAGGATCGGTTTCGTCGCTGCCGCCGATCTTCTCATATTTCAACTCTTTCCAGGTCGTACCGTTTCCGACCCAAACGTGGAAATACTCGGGTTTGAAAGTATTATCGTAAGTACCATCATTATTTTTCGAATAATTCGCACCGAAAGTAATCCGATAATTGGTTTCGCCCGAAGGCAGCGTAATGTTATCTATGTCGAAATTAGCGGGAGCCGTACCGAAGAAGATCTTGTTCTGGCCCGAAGCTCCGTCATAGCCGCCGCTGTTTTTCTGCGACGAGCGTACCGACATATTCTTGTAAGCATAAGTTACGGACTCGATACCCGTGCCCGTAGCATTCTGCCAAGCATCCGACTGGTCGAGGAACGGCCAGCGATTGTTCGCGTCCTTCGCGGCAAGCGTTTTATCGAAATTGTTGCCGTAAATAACGGTCGCAGGCTTCACCTCGCCCTGAAGCACATTGACATCCTTCTGAATCAATGCGCCGTAGGAGTTGTAAACCTCGAAAGTCACTTTAGCAGACTGACCGATGTTCGAAGCGGGCACCGTAACGGTCACGGCAGCATCGCCCTCGCCTTCGGTAGCCGAAAGGCGCACCCAAGTCTGTTCGTCCTCGACGATAGCACGCCAGGGACGGTTCGTTTCAACGATAAAAGTACCGTTGTACTCATCTGCGGGCTGTCCCTCCGCATCGAACGTCAGGTTCTCCGGCGTGACGTTCAGATAGGGAGCGCCCATGTCGTCATTGTCGTCGGTACATCCCGCGAACACCGCCACGGCGAACACGGTCAATGCACTGAAGAGCAATTTCCAAATGCTACTCTTTTTCATAAACAATTAAATTTTAGAGTGATATAAAAATAGGTTAAAAATAACTTCATCGTCTTGCATATTTACTCAGGCCACTTATTCTTAAACTTTTTGTAAAAATACTATTTTTTCCTGTTTCGACAATAATTCGAACACTATTTTCGTATTACAATCCCGTTAAATCAAATATAACGACACACCGGATTTTTATTTCGTATCAAAAACCCCACCAAACCGTATTCTTTCCCGGCAAAATAAACACAAAAGGCGTGCAGTTTTGACCGCACGCCTTTTTTCCGAGAAATACGTCCGGTCAGCGAATCCGGTCGAGCGACCGCACCAGCTTTTCGTCCCGGAAGATCGCCCGCAAAGCCAGCAAGTCGAAAACCAGGCAGACCAACGGGAAAACGAGCGAAATTTTAAGGGTATGGGAGTAAAATTCACTGTCCGCGAAGTAACGGTTGCAAAGGTAGAAATAGATTCCCATCATCGCCCCGGCACCGATGAGGAGCACCAACTCGACGGCACATAACCGGATCTGCACCAGACGGCGCTTGAAAAGGAAAATCGTCACCAACGGCACCAGACAGGCGGCAACCAGAACAACCCCCAGATACACCGTCGGCAGCAACGTGATGCCGGCGGCATCCTTCAGGCCGAAAGCGGTCAGCGTACAAGTGTCCGCCCCAACGGTGAAATCGACCAGCGGCAGCCACAAGGCCAATCCCGTCAGTACGACGACCAGCAACAGATACAGAGTCTGAATACGTTGAATCATATAACTTCTATTTTGTTTATGCGAACCTCTTCGAATCCTGCCGAAAATCGCAGGCTCTGCAAGGTTTATTGATTATCCAATGTTTTTTCGATCAGGTATTTATTACGGTCTGCGGCATTCCGGTCGATCAACTCGCCCAGGAATCCCGCCAGGAATAACTGCACGCCGAGCACGACAGCCAGCAGTGAAAGATAGAAAAGCGGCTGGTCCGTTACGGCCCGCACAGGCAGATCGTGGCACTGTTTATACAACTTGGCACCGATCACCCACGCCGTCGTACAGCCGCCGAAAAGGAACATCAACGTTCCCAGGCTGCCGAAAAAGTACATCGGCGAACGGCCGAAACGCGAGAGAAACGAAACCGTAATGAGGTCCAGATACCCTTTCACCATCCGCTCCATACCGAATTTCGAATGACCGTACTTGCGGGCGCGATGCTCGACGACCTTCTCGCCGATCCGCTTGAATCCGGCCTGTTTGGCCAGAATCGGGATATAACGGTGCATCTCGCCATAGACTTCGATCGCCTTGACCACCCGGCGGCGGTAGGCCTTCAGTCCGCAGTTGAAATCATGCAGTCGGATTCCCGAAACGATGCGGGCCGTCCAGTTGAAAAACTTGCTCGGCCACCGCTTCCCCGCCGGGTCATGACGCTTCTTTTTCCAGCCCGACACCAGATCGTACCCCTCGTCGAGGACCATATGCCGCAGAGCCGGAATCTCGTCCGGCGAGTCCTGCAAGTCGGCGTCCATCGTGAAAACCACCTCGCCGCGTGCTTCGGCGAAACCGCAATACAGAGCGGCGGATTTGCCGTAGTTGCGAGCGAACTTGATCCCCCGCACCGCCGCAAACCGCTCGTGCAGACTCTCGATCACGCGCCACGAACCATCGCCGGAACCGTCGTCCACCAGGATCACCTCGTAGGACAAACCCTCGCCGCGAGCTACGCGGTCGATCCATTCGACCAGCTCCGGCAGGGACTCTTCCTCGTTGTAAAGCGGAACGACGACCGATATGTCGAGCGTAGCATCCATCGTTCTTCTACTCTTCGGATTGAGGACCGAAAGGCCGGGGTGCACGCGCCAGGATACCGGCCAAAATAAGCCCTAGGACGAGGCCGACGATCAGGTTGCCCCAGATCGAAGCCCATACGGTAGCCAGAATGGAAGGCTCCGGCGCCTCCTGTATGGTTTTCAGCATTTCGGCGAATACGCCCTCCATCGACGCAGGAAGTTTTCCGTCCTCGGCGAACCGGATCAATGCGGAAGTGTATCGGTCGATATACTCCGAATATCCGATGAAAACACTGCGGTAAAGGTATTCTACCACCCCCTTGATCATGGCCGACGCCAGGATCAGAGCCAGAATAAAACCCAAGCCGTGGCCGAAAGGAAATCCCTGCTCCTGACCGTACTGCTCGCGGCGACGCTTGGCGAAACGATAAAGCAACACGATATATACGACTGCGGCCAAGACCCATACCAGCCCCATCGTTGAAAACCACCCCGACAACATCAGGGACTGCTCGATAACGAAAGCTACGGACATGACCAGTCCGATGATCGCTCCGTACTTGCAGACCTCGTTCCAGAATTTGAACTTTGTCATTCTTCTTCTATTTTTAGCATACGTTTATTCCCGCAACACGCCTTTGCCTTCCCGCAAAATCTCCGGCTCGCCGCCCGTCAGATCTACGACGGTCGTCGGCACCGCATCGCCGACACCTCCGTCGATCACCAGTTCTACGTCCCGGCCGTACCGCTCGTGGATCAACTCCGGATCGGTCATATATTCGGTCTCCTCGTCATCCAGCACGGAAGAGGTCAGCAGCGGAGCTCCCAACCGCTCGACGATGGCCCGAGGAATCGAATTGTCCGGAATGCGGATCCCGATGGTGCGACGCCGTTCGAGCGCCTTGTGCGGCATACGCGACGATGCATCCAGCAGGAAGGTGAAGGGCCCCGGCAGATTTTGTTTCAGCAACCGGAACTGAGCGTTATCCACCCGGCAATAATCGGCAATCTGCCCGAGCGAATCGAACACGACGGAAAACGTCGTGAGATCCTTCCCCTTGATCCGGCGCAGCCGCTCGACGGCCTTCGCCGAACGGATCGAGCAGCCGAAGGCATAGACGCTGTCAGTCGGATAGATCACCACGCCGTCCCTTTCGAGCAGGTTCACCACCCGGTCGATCTCCTTCTCGGAAGGATTCTCGGTATAGATTTTAACCAACATAGGGAGGGCAAATATACGGAAATTATTTAATATTCCGACGATTCAACTCCGCACTATAAGCCCGGGCATTAGCCAGATGTTCGCCGTACGTGCGGGCGAAACTGTGATAACCGTCGAAAGTCGGGCGGGCACAGAAGAAGAGATAGTCGTGATTCTCGAAGTTCAGCACCCCATCGATCGCAGCGACCGAAGGCATCGCGATCGACGACGGCGGCAGCCCCTTGTTCAGGTAGGTGTTATACGGCGAAGGGGTTCTCAAGTGCTTGTGCAGAATCCGGCGAAGCGAAAAATCCTGCAACGCATATTTGACCGTCGGATCTGCCTGCAAAGGCATCCCTTTCCGTAAGCGGTTGATATAAACTCCCGCCACGCGGGGCATTTCGTCGGCCTTGTTGGTCTCTTCCGTGACGATCGAAGCCAGCGTCAGCACCTCGTCCCGGCTCAAACCGCTGCGTCGGCGGGCAGCATCCCGCTCCGGAGTCCAGAAACGGTCGTACTCCTTGCGCATGCGGCGCACGAAATCCTCGGGCGAAACCGTCCAATAAAATTCATATGTATTGGGGATGAAGAGCGAAAAGAGCTGCAGGCTGTCGGTCCCGACCTCCCGGGCAAGCTGCGGGTCGGTCAGTGCCCGCATCAGCTCCGCAGAATCGGCATCGAGCTGGCGGGCCAGCCGCGAAGCGAGGAACGCACGGGTACGGGCATAGTTGAGCGTAACGCGCACGGGCGTCTGCATCCCCAGTTTGAGCATCCGGGCGATTTCGACGACGTTCATTCCCGGTTCCAGTACGTAGTGCCCCGGTTTGAAGGAGCGCTCCAACTCCAGGCGGCCGGCATACCGGTCGAAAGCCCAGTGATGGTCCGTACGGGGACGCAGGGAGTCGAGCAGCCCCGGGTAGTCCGTGCGGGCGCTTATATAAAGGTCGCTCCGCTCCCGGACAGCATCTCCGAAAAACTGAAAGATGAAAACCAAAGCCGCCGTTGCCCCGACTGCAACCGCAGCAATAAATACGACAAGCAATCTTTTTTTCGCCGTCATTCTCTTCATTCATTAACTCTCCCCGCACCGCCCTCCGAGACACATCCAGGCAGCCTTTTCGGCATCCGGCTCTCGAAAAACAGCGACAAAATCGCAGATAATTCCTATTTTCTTTGCAAAGATACAAAAAATTCGTACTTTTGCGCTGGGGTAAGTCTTATACGACCAGCTCCCACAGACTCCCCCAGGTGAGGAATCAAGCAAGGGTATGTGGTCGTAGCGGTGCGATATAAGTAGCTTACCCTTTTTTTGTGTACCCGCCCATTTCCGGCCGACTTCAAAAACCGTCGATACCAATTCAGGGAACAATCATAAGCAATACCGGGAAATACATATTTCCCGGTATTGTTGTATTCCTTCCGTTTCAGTATCGAATCGAGCAACGAAACCTCTGCGGGACAAATATTATAATACGAATAATATTCAGCGCTGCAAATATCCGACTTACTAAAAATCAATTGATTTTCGGCAAAAAACGATCAGTTGTTAGCCAGCGCGATCGCAGCGATCGCCTCCACCACGACCGGACAGCGCAGGGCGATGCAGGCGTCGTGCCGCCCTTTGACGACGAACTCTTCCATCCGTTCCGTCGCAAAATTGAACGTATATTGTTTCTTCGCGATGCTGGAAGTAGGTTTGACAGCGATGCGGAACACCACGGGATTGCCGTTCGAGATACCGCCGTTGATGCCGCCCGCCCCGTTGGTAGCGGTTTTTCCCTCTCCGTTCACAAAACAGTCGTTATGCTCCGAACCTTTCATTCGGGCTGCGGCGAATCCGTCGCCGAACTCGATGCCCCGCACCGCCGGAATCGAAAATGCCAGGTGAGCCAATTGCGATTCGAGCGAATCGAAGAACGGCTCGCCCAATCCGACGGGCACCTTGTCGCAGGTACACTCGATGACCCCGCCTACGGAATCCAACTCCCGGAGCGTGCGGTCGATCAGCTCGTCCCAGAGCGTCGGGGCACCCTCGGCACCCAACTCCTTCCCCGGCTTGCAATTCAGCCGCTCGCGGGGAATACCGCCCAGCTCGGTGATCCGGGCCCGGATTTCGATCGGGCCGATCATCTTCTTGGCCACGACTCCGGCCGCCACCAGCGTCAGCGTCAGCCGCCCCGAAAAATGGCCGCCGCCCCGCAGATCGTTGAAGGCACGGTATTTCCGTTCCGCCACGAAATCGGCATGGCCCGGACGGGGCGTCGCGCGAAAGTCCGAATAGTCGCCCGAACGGGTATTGCTGTTGCGGAATACGATCGTGAGCGGAGCACCCGTAGTGTGCCCGTCGCAGACGCCGCTTACGATCTCCGGCAAATCGCTCTCCTTACGGGGCGTGCTTCCCTTCGCACCGCTGCGGCGACGGTCGAGATCCGCGAGGAAATCCTCGCGCGAAAGCGGCATGCCCGCAGGCACGCCGTCGAGCACCACGCCGATCAGCGGACCGTGCGACTCCCCGAAAATCGAGAGTCTGAATTTTGTTCCGTATGAATTCATAGCCAATTAAGTTTCTTCGAGTTTACTTCAATCGTGTCCGGCCCCATCGTTTCCGCGCTTCGCCGCACGGAAAGCGTTCTTTCCGCCGGAACGGAAATACCATCTGCCCGCCCCGCTACTCCTGCCGGGCGAGCAGATCGAGGAACGAAGGAAACGACTTGTCGATGCACTTCACGTCGTCCAGCCGCACCGGCTCCGGCGTGAACAACCCGGCGACGATCAGGCTCATGGCAATCCGGTGGTCGTTGTGCGAACGGACATCTCCTCCATGCAACGGCCCGCCCGTAACGAACATCTCGTCGCCCCGGATGTCGATCCGCGCCCCCAGCGTCCGGAACTCGGCATAGATCGTTTCGGCCCGATTGCTCTCCTTCTGCGTCAGACGTCCGACACCCGCGATACGGCTCGTACCGTCGCAATGGGCAGCCAGCACCGCAAGGATCGGGAACAGATCGGGGCAATGCGTGGCATCGACCTCGAAAGCCTTCAGCCGCCGGCCGGTCGCAGTAACGGAGATGTTCTGCAAATCTCCCGGCATATCGCCCCTTGCGGATGCGTCCGCAGGCGCGACGCTCACATCGGCACCGCACGAACGCAAGATGTCGAGTATCTTTTCATCGGCCTGCAGCGAATCGAGCCGCATATTGCGCAGCGTAATTCCCTCGGTCCGCCCCAGCGACGAAGCGACGGCTCCGGCCACCGCGAAATAGGCGGCCGAACTCCAATCAGCATCCAGGAAGAGGTCCGAAGGACGGTACTCCTGCCCGCCCGGTACCGAAAAGACGATTTTCGAAGGCGTCCCGGGCTTCCGTCCGCCGCACCCCCCGTCGTAAAACGCCTCCCTGTCGAGTCGGATACCGAACCGAGTCAGCGTCCGCAAAGTAAGCTCCAGGTAGGGAATGCTCGACGGCTCGGTTACCGTCAGCACGGTCGCATCCTGCAACAACGGCAAAGTCATCAGGAAACCCGATACGGTCTGCGAACTCTCCCGCCCCGAAAAGGCGATCTCACGACGGGTAATACCGCCCTCGATCCGAAACGGAAGATACCCCTCCTCACGAGCAGAACAATGCACGCCGGCTTCGCGCAGCGCGGCGACCGCCTCGTGCAGATTGCGCTTCAGAATACTGCCATGCCCGGAAATTTCCACCGGGGCACCGCCGTTCAAAGCGGAAATATGGGATGCCAGCGGAGTCAGTAGCCGCGTGAGCAGCCCCGATTCGCCGGTTTCGATCTTCGTGCAACGTCCCAAGCGCTCCGCTCCGACACCCTCGATATGCAGCGTCGTACCGTCCGACGCAATCCGGCAGCCCATACCCCGGATGACCTCGACGGCTCCGACTATATCGTTGCAAGGGGCGTAATTGGCGAGCCGGCTCTCTCCCGCAGCCAGCGCAGCAGCCAGCACGGCCCGCTGGGCCACGCTCTTGGAACAGGGAACGGCGACCGTCGTCCGACGGAACTCGCGGAATCCCTCGAAAGGATAATTTTCGGCCGAAAGCAGCCGCTCCATCTCCTCGCGGGTATATTGCCCCGACGCCGTGGCGTTGGATGCTCCGGCTGAAACATAAGTATATGGCGCACCGAGCTTCAGACAGAGCAGACGGGTGAATTTCCCGGCTTCGCCCATCGAAAAAGCGACCAACTGCGGACGCTCCGCAGCGGCGGCACCCTCGAAAAGCGCTCCGTCGGCTTGCAGGTCATACAAACGCATCGTACGGGCGGCATCCGAAATATTCCGGGCCGTCGTGACGATTTTCACCAGATCGGCCCCCTTCGTGCGACACAGCCGGGCGATTCCCTTCAGCTCGTCGAGGGAGGGAGTTCCCTCGAAATCGTGGAACGAAACGATCAGCCGGCACCCGTACTCGCGGGCGAGCGTACGAATATATTCCAGATGCTCGTCGGGCGCTTCGATCTCTATATCGACATAACGCGCCCCTCTGCGGATCGCCGCCGCGAGCTGCTCGCGGGCGAACGCCTCGGAAGAGTTCGCAATCCGGCAGGTGGCAATCAGGTTCGGCCGAATCTCCACGAGCCGCTCGACCTCTTCGACCGAAAGACGGCAAAGGTCCGCCCGGAGTTCGGCCATTTCACACGATTCGAGGATCGCCCGGCAATCCCCGAAACTCTTTTCCTGTACGCTAACGCAGATCACGGGCGACCTCCTCCAACTGTTTTAACGGAATCGCACGATCCACCACCTCCCCCACCGCACGGGGCAGGATGAAATGAATGGCATCGCCCTCCACCTTCTTATCTTTTTCCAACGCTTCCAGCAAAACACCGATAGCTATGGGCGACTGGGTGGGAAGCCCGACCTTCTTCAAATCCTCCGCCAGACCGACCGCCAGTCCCGCCGGGGCGAGTCCCAGCCGTTCGGATACCCCGGCAGCCAGCACCAGACCGATCGCCACGGCTTCGCCGTGCATGATCGGACAATTTTTCTCGATGGCGTGAGCGAAGGTATGCCCCAGATTCAGCAAGCGCCGCTCCCCCTTCTCGAAAGCATCCCGCTCCACTACGGCACACTTGTATAACGCCGTTTTGCGAATGATTTCGGTAAGCTCCTCCTGCCCGTACACACATTCGCCCCCGCAACAGGTTCCCGCTTTCCGCAAGTGGGCCTCCATCCGGGCGAAATAATCCACGGCCTTGCGATAGTATTCCGCATCGAACAGGATGAAAGTCTTCAGGACTTCGGCGATTCCGGCCCGGAACTCCCGGGGCGAAAGCGTCCGCAGCGCATCGGTGCAGATATAGATCCATTCAGGCTGGGTGATCGTACCGACCATATTCTTATAGGCATGGAAATTCACGCCGTTCTTACCCCCGATCGAAGCGTCCACCTGCGCCAGCAGCGTCGTAGGTACGAAACCGAACCGAATACCCCGTTTGTAAACCGACGCCGCGAAACCGCAGAGGTCGGTCGTGATGCCGCCGCCCACGCCCACGAGAAACGAGCTCCGGTCGGCTCCCCGCTCCAGCAACTGTTCGATAATATATTCTACCGTAGCGAAGGTTTTAACCTTCTCGGAGGTCTGGATCGGAATGAGTTCATACCGTTCGAAAAGGCCGAAAAAGGGCTTCAGGTTGCTGTCGATAACGACGAAAACCCGTCGGCCCTGCGGAATCAGGGCATCCAAACCGCTGAAATCGGATGATATATGAAGATTACTCACGTTTATTCGAAATTGTTTGTCCCGACAAATTTAGGAATTTTATGCCCGAAATAAAAAAAGCGAAAAAAATTTTGTCATTTTCCGAAAAATGCGATACATTTGTCCCGTTAAATACCCTGGACGGATATTCGACGACAAAAACGATATGCAACACGTTCAGTTTACATACTCCTATTATTATTACCTTTATTCGGGCCGAGTAAAGGCGGGAGTTTGCGTGTTGTAAAGTTCGATCGACAGAATTACGAATTTAGATCATAGCTCCTGCCTTGAGGCGGGAGCTTTTTTGTTTTCAGTATGAAAAAACAACAACCTGCGGAGCTTGGCGGCTCCGAAGAAACGAAACCGGCAAAACCGACCGTCACCCCGGCCCGCCGGGTGGAAAACGTCGAGGAGTACTACTTCTCCGTGAAACTGAAAGAGGTGGCCCGGATGAACGAATCCGGCACACGTGTCATCAACTTGGGGATCGGCAGCCCGGACCTGCCCCCGTCGGCCGAAACCGTGCAGGTGCTCTGCCAGGCGGCAGCGCGGCCCGACACGCACGGGTACCAACCTTACGTAGGTATTCCGGAACTGCGTGCGGAGTTCGCCCGGTGGTATAAGAGATGGTACGGCGTGGACCTGGCCCCTGCTAACGAAATCCTGCCCCTGATCGGCAGCAAGGAGGGTGTGATGCACATTTCGCTGGCCTTCCTGAACGAAGGCGACGGGGTACTCATACCCAATCCGGGCTATTCGACCTACGCCTCGGTGTCGAAGCTCACCGGCGCCCGCATCCTGCCCTACGCCCTGAAAGAAGAGAACGACTGGCAGCCCGATTTCGAAGCGCTGGAGAAAATGGACCTGTCCGGTGTGAAACTGATGTGGTGCAACTACCCCAACATGCCTACGGGAGCCAACGGTTCGCGGGAGCTGTTCGAAAAACTCGTCGCCTTCGGCCGCAGGCACAACATCGTGATCTGCCACGATAACCCATACAGCTTCATCCTGAACGACCGCCCGTTAAGCATTTTGAGCGTGCCGGGAGCCAAAGAGATCTGCATCGAACTCAACTCCATGAGTAAAACCTTCAACATGCCCGGCTGGCGTATCGGAATGGTGGCGACCAATTCCCGGTTCCTGGAGTGGATCCTGCGCGTGAAGAGCAACATGGACTCCGGAATGTTCCGCCCGATGCAACTGGCCGCCGTCGAAGCGCTGAAAGCCCCCGACAGCTGGTACCAACGGATGAACGAGGTATATCGCCGCCGACGCGCACTGGCTGCCCGGATTCTGGAAACCCTCGGCTGCGATGTCCGCGACGACCAGGTGGGAATGTTCCTCTGGGGACGGGTGAACGATACCCTCGCGGCGCAACTCACGGCTGCCGGGGAGTGCCCGAACGGTGTCGGGGAAGCCATCTGCAACCGGGTGCTGTACCAGTCGCGAGTCTTCGTCACTCCGGGCTTCATCTTCGGCTCGGAAGGGCGGAACTACATCCGCATCTCGCTCTGCTGCAACGAGGAGATGTTGCAGGAGGCACTCGACCGGATCACGACGACCCGAACAAAACAGAATCAGTAAACAGAATATAAACAGACCGGA